>Ga0074195_1001779_pt1 | contig 27553 bp, 24 predicted proteins | sample EPASupsiteHSE623_FD_64525 | JGI IMG/M metagenome (GOLD analysis project Ga0074195, IMG submission 64525) | Bioremediated contaminated groundwater from EPA Superfund site, New Mexico - Sample HSE6-23 | ecosystem: Environmental > Aquatic > Deep subsurface > Groundwater > Contaminated ... | reverse complement strand
CACAACCCACCCCAAACAGTTCATCGATATCCTGGGAACAGGAGAAACGCTGATACAGCAAACGTACAAGCGGTTTAAGCGAATCTGTCCGAAGGAGAATATTTACATCGTCACCAATGAGATCTACAAGGCGCTGGTGCAAACGCAGATTCCCGAACTCGCTGAACAGCAAATCCTGCTGGAGCCTTCGCGCCGGAATACAGCCCCCTGCGTAGCCTATGCCAATTATTGCATCCTCGAACGCGATCCCGAGGCCTGTGTCGTGGTAGCCCCGTCTGATCACGTCATCCTGAAGGAAGACATCTTCATTAAAAATATTGAATCGGCGATGGAAGCGGCATCTGAAAACGACTGGCTGCTCACATTAGGCATCCGCCCCAGCCGGCCCGATACCGGCTATGGATATATCCAGTATGTGGATTCGAAAAAGCATGTTTATCCAAAGGAACAGCAGATAAAAAAGGTGAAGACCTTTACCGAAAAGCCGAACCTTGAACTTGCCGAGACTTTTCTCAAATGCGGCGATTTCCTCTGGAATTCGGGGATATTCATATGGTCGCTGAAGAGCATCATGAAGGCCTTTGAAACCCATCTGCCCGATGTGGATGCCCTGTTTAAAACTGGTATGGGCAAGTATGGCACCGAGGCGGAAAAAGCCTTCATTGCCAGCACCTACACGGTCTGCAAGAGTATCTCGCTTGACTATGGCGTAATGGAGGCAGCCAGGAACGTGTATGTTCTTGCTGCCGATTTTGGCTGGTCCGACCTGGGAACATGGGGTTCATTGTATGAAAACCGCCAGAAGGATGAAAACGGCAATACCGTGGTTGGCAGAAATGTGATGATGTATGATTCGTCCAATTGCATTGTCAACATGCCCAAAGACAAGGTGGTGGTGCTGGAGGGTCTGAACGACTACATCGTGGTTGAATCGGAAAATGTACTGTTGGTTTGCAGGAAAACCGATGAACAGCAGATCCGTCAATATGTCAATGACGTAATGCTCGAAAAGGGCGAAAAGTATGTTTAAATAAAAAATCCCGGTCTCCCGGGATTCTTTATTTAAATGTAGTTACTGTTTCTTCAGGTGTTTCGCCAGGAAGCCTTCCATGGCACGGTAAAAATCAAACCGGTTTTCTTCATTGTGAAATCCGTGGCCTTCATTGTCCTTGACCATGTATTCCACCTCAATATTGCGCTTTTTCAAGGCCTCAACAATCTGATCCGATTCATCAATATTCACCCTGGGATCATTCTTTCCCTGGGCTACAAATAATGGTGTATTGATCTTTTCGGCATTCAGGGCCGGTGAGGTTGCTACGAACTGTGCGCTGTCGCCAACCGGATTGCCTACCATCTCATACATCATGTCGAGCATCGGTTTCCAGTAGGGAGGTATGGTTTTCATGAAGGTGAAAAGGTTTGAAACCCCCACATAATCCACGCCGGCTGCATACAGACCCGGTTCGCGTACAAGCCCCTGGAGGGTGGCATACCCGCCGTAGCTTCCGCCATAGATCGCAATTTTCTTTGCATCGGCAATGCCATTGCTGATGAGCCATTGGGTTCCGTCGGTGATATCATCCTGCATGGTTTTTCCCCATTCCTTGAATGATTTTTCCCAGAAGGCCTTGCCATAACCGGTCGATCCCCTGAAATTCATCTGCAGCACCGCATATCCGCGGTTGGCCAGGAACTGGACCTCAGGATTGAAATACCAGCCATCGCGCGCCCATGGTCCGCCATGAGGATTCACCACCACCGGCAGATCCTTTGCTGTTTCCATTGTATAACCATTGGGCAGTGTAAGGTAACCCTGGATTTTCGTACTGTCACGTGCAGTATATTCAACCGGGATCATTTCGGCCAGTTCTTCCTCCAGTAACCATGGCGCTATGTCGGCCACCTTCTGCAGGCTGTCCTTTGCGCGGTCATACACATAATACCCACCCAGGGAGCGGTCGCTGTAAGTCCGGATCATGAATTTATCCTCCGCTTTGGTAAGCGAAGTGATGTTGAAAACGTAATTCCCCAGCTTAGCCTGGATCTTTTCAAACATCTGTTTTCCATCTTCATCAAAAAAGTACCGTTCCTGCTTCGATGATTCGTAGTTGGCACAAATCAGCGCCTTTTTCACGCGCGACCAGGTCACATCTTCCACATCGTATTCCTTGTTTTCGTAAAGCGTTTCTATCTCCTTGCCATTGGCAATGTCGAAGATCACGATGGCGCTCTTATCGCGGCCAAGATTGGATGAGGCATATACATTTTTGTTGTCGAAGGTGAACATGAGCGGGTTCAGGTTTTCCTTGAAATTGGTAGTCAATACAGGCATGAACTTGTCCGTTTCCTTCTCCCGGTATAACAACTGGGAATTAACCCCATCAACGATAGCATTGGCTGCCCGTAACTTCCCTTCATGGTCGAGGATCCATCCCTGGATATTTCCCGGGTTTTCAGCCAGCATGGTCATTTTGCCGGTCACTATATTCAGGCGGTACGGATCAAACACTTCGGGATTGCGTTTGTTCATCCCGATAATCATCTCATCAGGAAAATCATACAGGTCGTCGATGATTTCAGTCCGCACCTTCGGGAAATCGGTGAAACACTGCAGGTTGGACCCGTCGATGTTCACGCCGTAAAGTTTAAAGTTCTCATCACCGCCGGTATCCTTAAGAAATACGATGCGGGTTGGATTTTTCCAGAAATAACCGGCAATATCGCGGTCCTTTTCCATGGTGAGCTGGATGGCCTTGTCGGTTCCGATCTCCTGCACAAAAATATTCATGCGTTTTTCATAGGGCGCCATATAGGAAAAATATTTCCCGTCGGGGGAAATCTGGTAGCGCGCCTTGTCAGGATTCTTAAAGAAATCTTCGAGCGGGATCTGTCGTGCCTGCATGGGTTTTTGTGGTTTACAGCCCCCCATCATCAGGGCCGAGGTGATTAATCCTCCCAGGAGGAGGTAAAAAAGTGTTCTGTTTCTCATAGGGGTTTATTTTTGGTACAATAATAATCAACATTCTGCAAACCTGCCCGATTTTTCGATGTCTATCCCCGAATTCTCTGTGAATATCCCGTTTAACTTGATAAAAATCACATACCTTTGATAACTATACTTCGGCTGATTGAGCTCGAAAAGAAAACCGAACTCAATCACTCAGTATAACTGCATCTAAGCATGATTGCATTCGCGATCCTGCTAAGATGCAGAAAAGACGAAAATATATTCCAGGGTTTGTCGTTATGATATAACGGGACTGCGGTCAAACCCATCAGGTTTTTTGGTTTGCGTTTTGCTTTTTGCACTTTGCTTTTTGAATTTTGCACTTTGCACTTTGTATTTTGCACTTTGCATTTTGCATTTTTAATTTATTAATCGCTCATCGTGGATATATATCTCAAAAAAAGGCGCTGGAAACTGTTCCTCTTTGCTTTTGCCATCCTCATTGTTGCCGCATCGCTCTATTATACCAATATCCTGGTCAACCAGATCCGCAAGGATGAACGGAAAAATGTCGAAATCTGGGCCGATGCCATTTCCCAGAAAGCCGATCTGGTCAATTTCACCAACGACCTTTTCGAGCAGATCAAAGACGAGGAACGCAAGCGGGTTTCCATAGTAGCCGAGGCGCAGCGCCGCATTTTCATCGCCACATCAAACGACGATCTGAATTTCTTTCTGAGCATCATCGGGGAGAATAACACGATTCCGGTCATTGTGACCGATGAAACAGGAAGGATCATGAATGCAAGGAACTACCCCGTGGAGACCGGAAAATACCTTGAGGGTGAGCTGAAGGAGGAGTTTTCGGTATATCCGCCAATCATGGTGACCTATTATCTCAACAAGAAAATCTACCTCTATTATAAGGACTCGAATATTTTTGCCCAGTTGAAACGCGGGATCGACGATCTCATCCGTTCCTTTTTCAGCGAAGTGGTGCTGAATTCAGCCTCGGTTCCGGTCATCATAACTGACAGCACGGGCAAAAATGTTTATCAGTCGGGCAATTGCGAGCCCGATAAGATCAAGGATAAAGCCTGGGTTGAGGCAACACTGCGATCCATGGCCTCCCAGAACAGACCGATCAAAATTGAACTGGCCAATACCGGAGTGCATTACATCTACTACAAGGATTCATTTCTGCTCACCCAGCTGAAATATTACCCGATCGTGCAGCTAGGGGTCATCTTTGTTTTCCTTATGATCGCCTACCTCCTGTTCAGTTACGCCCGCAAGTCGGAGCAAAACCAGGTGTGGGTGGGCATGGCCAAGGAAACCGCGCACCAGCTTGGAACACCGCTTTCATCTATGGTGGCCTGGATGGAATTACTGAAACTGAAAGGCCTTGACGAGGAGACCATCCACGAAATCGAAAAGGATGTTCAGCGGCTTGAGACCATCACCGACCGGTTTTCAAAGATCGGCTCTGCTGCCAAGCTCGAGAAGACCAACATTGTTGCCGTGGTGTATGATACCGTCGGGTACATCCGGTCAAGGATCTCCGCAAAGGTCAATTTCACTATCAGGCCGGGCTCGGACCAGGAGATCATCGTCCCGCTGAATCTGCATCTTTTTGAGTGGGTCATTGAAAATCTTTGCAAAAACGCCGTGGATGCCATGGAGGGAAACGGGAACGTGGACATTGAAATTACCGAAGATGTCGACCACATTCACATCGATATCGGCGATGATGGCAAGGGGATTCCCAAATCGCTGTTTAAAACCATTTTCAGGCCGGGATATACCAGTAAAGCCAGGGGATGGGGCCTCGGGCTGACCCTCACTAAACGGATCGTCGAGAATTATCATGCGGGCAAGATCTACGTCAAAAACTCGACCATCAATAAAGGCACCACCTTCCGCATCATCCTGAAAAAATAGTCTTGGCCGGAATCTATATCCATATCCCTTTCTGCAGGCGAAAATGTCACTATTGTAACTTCTTCTCCCTCGCTTCGCAGAAGCTGAAGGAACCCTTTCTGCAAGCCCTGAAAAAGGAGCTCACCACCACCCGGGAATACCTGGCCCATGAGCCCGTGAACACCATCTACTTCGGAGGGGGAACTCCTTCGCTCTATGATCCCCGATTGTTGCAGGACATAATTGATCTGATCTGTCTTCGGGGCTCCACTATTGCCGGATCAAATTGCGAAATCACCCTGGAGCTCAATCCTGATGATGTCACCCCGGCGTTTATCGGCCAACTAAAGCAAACCAGTTTTAACCGGTTTAGCATCGGGATACAGTCGTTCCATGACAGTGACCTGGCCTGCCTGAACCGCTCCCATTCCGCTTCCCAGGCGATCGGGTCGGTGAGACTGCTGCAAGAGGCAGGTTACGGGAACCTAAGCATCGATCTTATCTATGGTATTCCATCCTCCACCAATGATCAGTGGCTCCGAAATGTTGAAACTGCATTTTCACTGGATGTTCCGCACATCTCCGGCTATGCCCTGACCATTGAACCGAAAACGCCGCTGGCATGGATGATCGGAAAACAGCGATCGGAGCCGGTGAATGATGAATTGCAGGTGCAGCAGTTCAGGATGCTGATGGAACAAACGAAGCAGAACGGGTATGAGCAATACGAAATTTCGAACTTCAGTCTGCCGGGTCAGCATGCCAGGCACAACACCAATTACTGGAAAGGGATCCCTTACCTGGGCCTGGGACCGTCGGCGCACAGCTACAATGGAACATCCAGGCGGTGGAATATAGCCAACCTCACCAAATACATCGCCAGCGTTGAAAAAGGGGAATGCCTTTATGAAGAGGAGGTGTTGACCCCTGCCCAAAAATACAACGAATATGTGATGACCTCGCTGCGAACGATGTGGGGATGCGATGAGAAAAGGATTTTAGATTTTGGTTTTACAATTTTTGAATTCTTCAAAAAAAATGTCCCCCCTCTGATTGAGAAGGAGCTGCTGAGCGAGCATACGGGAGTCTATTTACTGACGGAGGAAGGAAAGCTGTTTGCCGACCGGATTGCGAGTGAATTGTTCCTGACAGATTGATTTTCAAAACAACAAACCGGTTGCCTGGTTTGTATAAATTAAACCCATGAATCAGATTAAAATAATGGCATAATATTATAACTTGTTATAACTTTATGTGCATTTGCATGTATTAATATCCAATCTATGGAAGTCTCATTGATTAAAATTGGTAATTCCCAGGGATTGATCATCCCGAAAAGGATCCTGAACAAGATTGGCGCTGGCAAGAGGTTTAATATCGAGGAAAAAGATGGCAGTTTATTGATCGTTCCGGTTCGGGAGGAACGTCCAAGGGAAAACTGGGATAACCTGTTTGCCCAGGCAAATAAAAACGGGTTTGAACCTGAAAAGGACCTCTTTGAAAACATAACAAATGAATTTGATAAGACTGAATGGACATGGTAAAACGATTTGATGTATGGACTGTTGAACTAAACCCGGCGGTTGGTTCTGAAATACATAAAATCAGACCTTGTCTGGTGGTTTCGCCCAATGAGGCAAACAGAAATCTTAAAACGGTTATCATTGTTCCGCTCACAAGCACCATGAAGCCATATCCTACACGTGTTGATTGCCTGTTTATGCAAAAAAAAGGACAATTGGCTATTGACCAGATCCGGACAATTGATAAAAGTCGGTTGGGGAAAAAAATGGGAGAACTGGATGAAGAAACGTCTGAAAAAATATGCGGTGCGTTAATAGAAACATTCCGCTATTAGTCAGTTCTGGATAATGATTTATCCTTATTTGGAAAATCTAAGAAAAGTTCCCAGCGGAAGTTTCCTTTTGGCCTTATCCTCGAAGTAAAATTCCCCTGACTGCATTCCAGGGATATCGCCAAAGCGGGTTTTTACGAGGTTTTCGGGAATCAGCGCCGAAAATCCCATGGAATACAGGCTTAGCACGAAAAATCCATGTTCTGGTTCAAGTATTTGTTTGCTGATGGCAATAATTTCGTCGATCGAGTCTTCAAGGATCCATTTCTCCCCATCGGGCCCTCTTCCGTAAGCCGGCGGATCGAGGATGATCCCATCGTACTGGTTGCCTCTCTTGACTTCGCGCCGGACAAAATTCATAGCATCTTCAACCACCCAGCGGATGTTGTCGAGCCCGCTGGCCGTCATCATCTCTTTGGCCCAGGTGATCACCGGCTTTACCGAATCAACATGCACAACATCGGCTCCAGCTGCCTTGGCTGCAAGAGAGGTGCCTCCGGTGTAAGCGAAGAGGTTTAGTATACGGGACGCGGGACGCGGGACACGGGACGGAGGGTCTACTTCCCGGGATGCGGGACGCGGGACGCGGGACGCAGGATCATTGAGTTTTGATCTTTGTGTCACGAGGTCAAAAACATAATTCCAGTTTATGGCCTGCTCAGGGAAAACACCGATATGTCCGAATGCTGTGAGACCGAGCCTGAAATGCAGGTTCATCTGCTTGTACCTGTAACCGATGGTCCACTGATCGGGCATCTTCGGTTTGCGGTTCCATGATCCCCGCTCATGTTCATCGGGGGAGGTCTTCTTGCCTTTCATGCGCACATACCGTGCATGCGAAATTTTTTCCCATTCGCTTTCAGCCATCGATTTCTGCCAAACGGCCTGTGGCTCGGGACGGATCAGGATATATTTCCCGAACCGCTCAAGTTTTTCCCGGTTTCCGGTGTCGATCAGCTCATAGTCGGCCCAATCGCTTGTTGTAAGAAGATCCAGATTTTGCATCCGCGCAGGTTTAATCTGCAAAGATAAGCAATAACCCCCTTCTCAGGACCAAACAGCTTTTTGCCATTGCGTATTGCTTGCTCAGACAATACGACTGTTTTTCTTCTTCAGAAAGTGACTGAGCACAAAAAGTCCTCCGGTGAGAACGAAGGGAAAATTAATCATCAGGATGACTGACAGGCTTATCCAGACCGATTGATTCATGTTGAAGTTGTGAATATAGATGAGCGGTGTAAATCCTAGCGCCAGGATAATGAAAAGCATACCGCCGATCAATTCCCATTTCCAGGCAATGACCAGGAAGAAAATCAGGATATAGACAGGGATCAGGTGGATGGCAAAAGCCTGTAACTGCTCTCCGAGGGTCATTCTCGGACCGAATGAATCCAGGGCAAAAATGCTGATAAACAAAATGGCCAGGATACAAAGGATCCGCGGGGTCCAGTGAACGATTTGCAAGGATGTTTTCATGGTTAAGGTTTTTGTATTTCAGCTGAATTTAAGCTTGTATCGTTTCCAGGGCGGATAAGCAGGCCAAAAAACGCTGCCATGGTGCCGGCTCCTGGTGTTACTTCCTATGGAAGGGATTGGGACAAATTAACGAGGTTTTATTGCGATAATTCCGGTATTCATCTCCGAAAAGACGTTCAAGTTGTTCCTCCTCCAGATAAATATATTTCCTGAACACAAGATAGCCTGCTATGCTGGTTGTAAGGATGATCCATGAATTGAGCAGCAGGGCCAGGGCGGGGATCATGAACAATAAAAATACGGCGTAAAGGGGATTCCGGCAGAGCCGGTAGGCGCCCCCGGTAACCAGTTTATTGCTCCGGATGCCTTTCAACATAAGCCGTACCGTAGAAACGTAAAATACCAGGGCTATCACCATCACGGTAAACCCGGAAACCATCAGCGGAAATTCAAGGAAACGTCCGAAAGTGAAAACTGCCGGATACAGGTATGTCAAGGCAATTGTGACGGCCAGGTAGGGAAGTGCGATCCGCGCAATCTTCGGGCCAATCCCCAAAAACGATAGTCTTTCCATGCTACCTCCTGTAACTCCTTGCCCTGTTGCCGCCGAGAAATCCCCATCCGCCGCTTCCGATCATGAATCCGAAAGCATACCATGCCCCGTTGTTGTTCTGGGCAAAAACCGACACATCATCCCGCCATAGCATGGCGATCAGGTCGATGGGGGCAATGATCCCGTGCCACAGTCCGCCCCAGAAACCATAGGTATGGCCCTGGAGACACGCGGTGACCACCTCCTTGTTCGCGCATCCTGTAATGACAACTGCAACAACAAGCAGAAACAGGGTGAATGCGACACCCCTCAATGTAATGAACTTTTTCATGGGTTATGATTTTAACCCTGCAAGTTATAAAAAGATATGACTGAAGTATAAATATGTAACAATTACTTTTGAGATGTCCTGAAAGGGAAACAAATTTTACTAATTTTATCTTTGTCAAACAAGGTCAAAGAAGAACCATGAACAATTATATTAAAATACTGCTTATCATTACTGTTCTGGCATTTGCAGGGTGCGGGACTAAAGAGGTGCAGGTCACTAATCTCGACATGCTGAAGGGTGGAAAAACCTTTGCTGTTCCCACCGGCACGGCTGCCGACCAGTTTGTGCTTAAAAAATTTCCGGATGCTCAAATCGAGTATTACAACAGTGTGCTCGATTGCGCTGTTGCCGTCAAGGATGGCAAGGCTGATGCCGCAGTTTACGACCTCCCTGTATTAAAAAATATTTCCGGCAAGAACGACGGGCTGATCGTTTTACCCGAACTGTTGTTTGATGATCAGTACGGATTCGCGGTGCAGATGCAGGATACGGCACTGAAAGCGGCCATGGATAAGGTACTGGCTGAACTTAAAACGGATGGCACTTACGACGACATGCAAAAACGCTGGTTCCCCGAACACGGAAGTCCCGCACCCATGCCTGATATCAAACTCACCGGTGAAAATGGCGTACTTAAATTCGGCACGGCGGCAGTGACCGAACCCATGTCGTTTGTTGACGGCAGTCAGAAGGTGGCAGGATTTGACATTGAATATGCCACCTACATTGCAAAAAAACTCGGGAAACGGATCGAGATCATCGACATGGAATTTGGGGCTATGATCCCGGCCCTGATGTCAGGCAAAGTGGACATGATCGGCGCCGGACTTTCCATCACCGAGGAGAGAGCCAAAAGTGTACTCTTCTCGCAAAGCTACTATCCAAGCGGACTGGCAGCAGTGGTGAGGGATGTTTCGAAAAGTGTTTCTGAAGAGGCGCCCGGAGAATCCGGCACGAAGATGAAATCCATCAAGGATATCAAGGATAAGAGAATCGGTGTACTGATGGGCAGCATACATGATTCCTATGCAACCCGTACCTTTCCTGAGGCAACGATCATGCAATATCAGAACCTTTCCGACATGCTGTTCGGACTGAATTCAGAGAAGGCAGATGTTGCATTTATGGATCATACGGGGATAAAGGATGTTTTCAGCAAAAACCCGGGACTGGGCGTTCTGGCCGAAAATGTCTTTGCTGTTGATATCGCTGCCGGATTCAACCAGGAAAACGATCTCCTCCGTGAACAATTCAATGCATTCCTGAAAGAGATCCGGTCAAATGGAACATACCAGGATATGGAGGATCGCTGGATGACCAAGGGGCTGACCGACATGCCTGAGATAAAAGGCAAAACAACCAACGGGCAGCTCAGGGTGGGGGTTGTCAGCGACCTGGGATTGCCCACAACGATCATGAAGGAGGGCCGGCTTATTGGCTTCGACATTGAAATAGGTGAACGGTTTGCGGCTCACATCGGCAAAGAATATGTGCCGGTCGACCTGCAGTTTGCAGCGCTGCTGGCCTCTGTATCGACCAACAAGATCGAAATGATCACCAGTTCACTGATGATCACCGAAGAACGCAAAAAGCAGATCGATTTTTCCGATCCCTATTATAATTCGGGAGTCACCATTATCGCCAGGAAAACAAGCATTGACCATCCATTCGCACTCAAGAGGGATCCAGCCGAAGGGAACAAGTCGATATTTAAAAGCATCTCTGAGAGTTTTTACAACAACATCATCCTGGAAAAAAGATACCTGCATATCTTAAACGGATTAGCCGTGACCATGATCATTTCGGTACTGGCCGCGCTATTCGGGACGCTGATCGGCGCCCTGGTGTGTTACATGCGGATGTCGAAAGGAAAATTCATTTCGGAATCGGCCAAAGTCTACATCTGGTTGTTGCGCGGAACCCCGGTTCTGGTGCTGCTGATGATCATCTACTATGTTGTGTTTGCCTCGGTGAATATCAGTCCTGTAATCGTTGCCGTGATTGCCTTCGGGCTGAACTTCGGCGCCTATGTGTCCGAGATGTTCCGTACCTCCATCGAAGGCATCGACAAAGGACAGACGGAGGCTGCCACTGCGGGAGGATTCGCAAAGATCCAGACTTTCATCTACATCATCCTTCCCCAGGCTATGCGCAGCATCCTGCCCGTATACAAGGGTGAGTTTATCTCCCTGATCAAGATGACCTCCATTGTAGGTTACATCGCGGTGCAGGACCTCACCAAGGCGAGCGATATCATACGCAGCCGCACCTTCGACGCATTTTTTCCACTCATCATGGTGGCGGTGATCTATTTGTTCCTTGCCTGGCTGCTGTCGTGGGCCCTGGGCTTTATTGAAATCTCGGTTGATCCTAAAAGAAAACGTGCAAAAAAATTGATGGAGGCAAAAGGATGATCAAAGTAAGAAACCTGTCAAAACATTTTGGCGACCTGGTGGTGCTTAAGGACATCACAACTGACATCCGCAAGGGCGAAATCATCTCGGTGATCGGGCCGTCGGGAACAGGAAAAAGCACCTTCCTCCGGTGCCTGAACCTGCTTGAGATCCCAACCGGTGGAAGCATTTTTATTGATGATGTTCCCCTGCTCGATAAACGTACCAATATCCCGAAATTGCGACAAAAGATGGGCATGGTATTTCAGTCATTCAACCTGTATGCCCATCTTTCGGTGCTTGAAAACCTGACCATTGGACCGGTCAAATTGCTGGGAAAACATCGCACCGAAGCGGATGCAAAAGCCATGGAACTGCTCAAGATGGTTGGTCTGGCCGAAAAAGCAGACAACTTCCCCGATGAACTGTCGGGCGGTCAGAAGCAGCGGGTGGCCATTGCCCGGTGCCTGGCGATGGAACCGGAAATAATGCTCTTTGATGAGCCTACTTCGGCACTCGACCCGACCATGGTGAGTGAAGTCCTCGCTGTGATCCGCCGCCTGTCGCGCGAAGGAATGACCATGATCATCGTGACCCACGAGATGGATTTTGCAAGAAATACCTCGAGCCGTGTATTTTACATGGACGAAGGGGTGATCTATGAGGAGGGAACGCCCCAGCAGATCTTCGACAACCCGCAGAAGGAAAAGACCCAGGCCTTCATCAACCGCATTCGCAGCCTTAACTTCCAGGTAAGAAGCAGGAATTATGACCTGTATGCCATGCAGGCGGAAATGGAGGCATTTTGTGAAAAGCATATGGTTCCCAGGAAAGTGGCAGGTTATGTGGTGCATATAGCCGAAGAAATCCTGGAACTGCAATCAGATTTTTCTAAAATCAGCCTCAGTCTTTCTTATGCCGAGAAGGAAGGTGATGTGCAGCTGGTTTGTGAAAGTGCCGGGCTGCCTGTAAATCCGCTGAAGGATGAACTCCTGGAAGAGGATATCGCATTAAAGCTGATCCTGGCCAGGTGCAAAAGCGTTGATTATAATTACAGGGATGGTAAAAATATCCTCGTGCTCAGGATCAAAGGCGACTGATATTTTCCCGTACTTTGCACCCATGCCTTTATACCTCACCTCGCTCAATTCGGGAAGCAACGGAAACTGTTATTACATCAGCAATGGTTTGGAGGCTGTTTTCATCGATGCCGGCATATCCTGCCGCGAAACCGAACGACGGATGATGCGGCTTGGATTGCCCATCCGGCATGTGAAGGCCATATTCATCACCCACGAACATACTGATCATACCAGGGGTGCCGAAGTGCTCTCACGTAAATACGGGATACCTGTTTACATCACACACGCTACCTACCGCCATAGCAGGTTAAACCTTGCACCGCACCTGATAAATCATTTTTCTGCCGGAATCCCCATAGATATCGGCGACCTTCGGGTGAATCCTTTCCCCAAATGGCATGATGCCTCCGAACCCCACAGCTTTACAGTAACCACAAATGGCCTTACCGCAGGTGTTTTCACCGATATCGGAACCGCCTGTGAACATGTGGTGCATCATCTCGGCCAATGTCATGCCGCTTTCCTCGAAGCAAACTATGATGAGGGGATGCTCGAAAGAGGGCGTTATCCGCTCTACCTGAAGCGACGCATCCGGGGGGACGAAGGTCATCTCTCCAACAACCAGGCCCTTGAACTCTTTACATCCCATCGCCCTGACTGGATGCAATTGCTGGTGCTTTCACACCTTTCGGCCGAAAACAACCACCCGCAACTGGTCCACGAACTCTTCAATCTGCATGCAAACGGTACCAGGATTGTGGTTGCATCGCGATTCGAGGAGACAGAGGTTTTTTGTATCGAATAAGTTTTATGCGGAGCTATTGGATCCTTCGGCTACGCTCAGGATCCTGAGCGTAGCCGAAGGATCCAATTGACCGGAGTTTTCGGAGTGGACTCAATATTTACGCCCCAATTATTTTGGTTTGTGTGTTGATATCAGTCCGTTTCCCAATCGCGAAGCATATTTCAACCGTGTCTCCGTCTCCTTGCTCTTATCTGAAATATATATGGTTGTCCGGCCACCATCAAGGATTACGGGATATTTATCGGTTGTGGAACCTGATAATAGTTTCGAATCGGAGATTTTTAACCGTTGCCGTTCAAGCATCATCCTGTACTCCATCGTGTCCTTTTTCATTTTTGGTGTATTATTGCGCGTGTAAATCCTTAGTATTTCTACAAGATACGGATAATATTCCTTCTTTTAAAGAAATTGTTTTATGTTCCTGACCCTGAAGATGTTGAACAGAGATTATTCAACGATCATCTTATGAACATATGATGTACCATTGATCCTTACGGTATAGAAGTAGATCCCAGGCATAAGTAAGGAGCCATCCAGGGTTATTTTATGGATCCCGGTGCCCATGATCCCTTTGTCGAGACTCAGAATCTTCTGTCCCGTAACATTGGCGACCTCGACCACAATGGCGGATGGCGCGTCAAGGCTGACATTGATGTTCGTCAGTCCCTTAACAGGATTCGGATAGTTCCGGCCAACCGGGTTACATCCGGCATAGTTGTTCTGCTCCAGTCCGGCAGGCCAGAAAGTGCTCCCCGGGACTTCGCGATACTGTATCACATTATCATGGTAAGGGATGGGCAAACTGCCGGTGGATGTACCTACGGCAGTGCCGGGCTGATCGGCGGTCTGATACAGGAGGCGCAATTTATCACCTGTAATATGTTTGGCCATGGATGCGAAAATAAATTCCTGACCGTAGTAAGTGATATCATCATTCAGATCGATGGGATCGGCAGACCAGGTCATTTTATCATGGAATCTGGCCCGGCCAAACAGGTGACGGTAATGGATCCCTTCCGGACTGGGATCTTTCCAGGTAACACCGGAATAAACTACATAGAGGTTGTTTGCTCCATCCACCGAAATTTGCGGGAAGCTGGTCAGGGCAACGCGGTAGCTGGTAACAACGTTAAGTGTATCCCCGGGGTTTGGCCCGTCGGAGTAATAACCCAGCAACTGACCATGTGCATCCAGCGTATCGAGATTCAGGCTGTCCTGCAACATGGGCATGGTGGTATTCCAATAAAGGAGTCCGTTATAATTAACCATGATATAGTTTGATCCTCCTTCAACGAATCCTCCCCCGATGCCGGATGAAAAATGAATGATCCCGTTGTGGTCCATTTCACAGGCAACAGCACCGTCCGTTGATTTCCAGGGTGCCAGGTATGTGGTTCCGGCCGGAATTTTCTTATTGGCATTGCTCAGGACCGGGATCTTGGTCCAGGTTTCCCCGTTATCAGTCGATTTCATGATGAAGGCATCGGAATAGGCTCCTCCAACCGCAAAATAGATGGTCTCCCCGCTGGGGCTTCCCCATGCATAGGTATCGGCCGAAAAGGAGGAATAATTGGAAGAGTCGATCCCGGGAATCTCAATGCCGGCTTTGTCCCAGGTTGCTCCTCCGTCGAGCGAGCGGTAATAAAGGATTCCGGGATCCATTCCCAGGTATGGCGCTCCGCCGTTTGCACTGGGTCCGGTACAAGTAATGATGTGGATATACGTGTTATCAGGACCGCTGGTGATCATCCTTGGCCAGAAAAGCCCGACACACCCCGGAGGGGGATTGATAAATGACTGTGTCCAGCTCCCGGTGCCTTTCACTGGCCGTGTGTTCATTACCAGGGGTAGAGTGGCGCTCTGGTGCGAAATAACAATCTCACCTGTGCCATTCCATGCGGCAACCGATGGCCAGCCTGTTCTCACGGTTTCAATCCTGTCGGTGGGTTCCGGTCCCCAGTTTGTGCCATTGAAATAATTATAGCCGGTTCCTCTTTCAGGAAATGTGGCGTCGGCTTGTCCCATGGTCCAGGTTCCTGCCATGGTGCCATCGGGGAAAAGATAGAGTCTGTTTTGAATGGCATAGTTGGTTTGAAGATCATACCGGGTTTGTCCGAGATTATCTTCAAGCGCTGATTTGGAATTTACCGATGGATTACCGAACTGGTGCGGATTCATTGCCGGCATATCGATGGCATTGGCGGGTAAGACCTTTACGAACCTGGAATCGGCAACCTTCGAAAGCTGAGCTACTGCCACAAACCCGAAGGAAAGAACGGTCAGAAGAAGCAAGATTTTTTTCATGGGATCGGTTTTTAGGAATCTCGGTTAAAGTCCTTCAAATATAATTGATTTTTAAACATATTACAATGCGCGATATTTAATTTATTATCGATGGAGCAAAAAAAAGGTGACACCTTTTTGGGGTGCCACCAGACTAACAAAAAACAAGATTTTCCGTTTCTTATGGATGCCAGATATTGACCGGATTCCTGTAACCCGAAAGATCCTTATACCAATCGTTGTATGGATTGGTTGAGCCTACCGGTCCTTGTGCCCATGCGGCATAGTGATTGTAAGCGGTAAGAATATCTGCCTTTTCAACAGGATAATCAAAATCGACCGGGATTTCAAATGCCCAGCACAAATTGGTCTTTGAAGTATAGTATGTTCCTTCTCCGGGATTTGAATTGTCATCACCTGAGTGGAATAAAGCCTGATCGGCAAAATCAGTACCCGGGAAATTCTTCATGTGGATTTCATGACTTCTGACCTGATCGACAAAAATGAAAGGGTTCCAAGGTAAATTCCCAATATTGGCCTGTGGCGTCGCAAATTTAATATCGATCACCTTTGTGATGGGCTGAATATACTGTTCCCCGAGGATTGTATTTACAAATCCTCTTCCGAACATGGTATTGACTGCATCAACCGGAATAATGACGGTCATACCCTGGTGCCCTGCCTCATATCCTTTCGGATCGAAGGTGACTGCACTTCCATACTGTGTACAACCGTTCACACTCTCAATATTCTCCGGGTCTGTATTCAGGACAAAGCCGAACCCGTTATTCATGGATGCGCCTGCAGCCTTGAAGATAAAGGTGGCCTGGATATCGGTAATCTGATTCTGTGCATTGGATGTGATTTTATACTGGAAATTCACTACCAGGTCATTGAAGTCGTAATCACCATAATATGGCCATAGATCCTCGAATACAAATGTTCCATAATCCGTTGAATTGGGATAATAGGTGTAGTATGAGCCACCTCCTCCCGCTGAAATGATGATTTCCAGGTTCTCGGTATCAGTACCCAAACTGTTGGTGGCCGTGAGTTCTACATAAAATGTTCCGGAAACGGTTGGAACGCCAGATATGGTATTATCAGTGGCATTAAAGGTTAAACCGGCGGGTAATGTGCCAACAGTATAGTTGATGGGACCCGTACCGGTAGCAACAACTGTATAGGGGGTGAACGGCTGATTGATCACACCGGTTACCGTGAGCGGAGGCTGAATAACCGGAGGTGTGCCGGCGCCGGGACCTATGGTTATCACCAGGATCTTTAAGTCTGTTCCATAAGCGTTGGTCACAACCAGGCTGACTTCGGTAATTCCTTGCTCGGTTGGTGTTCCGGTGATCATGTGTGTAGTTGCATCATATACAAGGCCTGCAGGCAGATTGGTCGCATTCATATTGGTAAAGGGCTCTGTGCCTGTTGCGGTGAGCGTATAACCGGCGAAAGGAACTCCGACATTACCATTGGCAGTAAGGCTGCTTGTAATGTTGGGTGCAACACCTGCAACCTCAACGGTCAGGATGAGGTGCTGTGTATCGGTTCCCTTGCAGTTTGTTGCAGTGAGTGTAATATCGAAGGTTCCGTTTGATACAGGTGTACCACTTATGAGACTGCCGGTTATAGTCAATCCTTCAGGCAATGGCGATGCGTTAAAGGACATCGGACAGGTCAGGGTATTGTCGCCGGTTGCGGTGATGGTATAATCGAATGGCGATCCGGCAGTGCATTCGGCAGTTAATGGGCTTGTAATAACGGGGGGGGTGTTTGCAGCGCCAACAGTAAGTACGAGGATTTCGTTATCGGTTCCAACACTGTTGTCGGCAAATAAATTAATATTGTATGTCCCTGCTGTTGCGGGCGTTCCGGAAATCGTATGGGTAACCGCATCAAAGGTCAACCCGGCCGGAAGATTTGCAGCATTAAAGGTTATCAGTTCTGTACCTGTCGCGGTAATTACATAGCTGAAGGCTTCTCCTGCAGTACCGGCTGCCGTAAGGGCACTGGTGATTTCGGGAGGAGTCGGCGTTGCGCAATTGGGCACAGGCACATTATTGATACATTTGGTTACATTGGGGCCGTAGCTTGAATTCTTATGACTAAAGCTTGATCCGGCACAAAGATCAACATATCCGGCAATACTGCCACCACCGGTCACTTTACCATAAATGGTCTTGATCTGTGCATACGAGGCCGTTGTTGGTCCATTACAAACGTTGAGAAGATCAAAAATATGCACATCAATAAGACTTTGCGGACCCAGTGTTATAATTCCTGAGCCTGCGGTTTTAAAGCTGCCTCCATCATTTGAGCTGCTGCCATCTCCACCAACTTCAATAACTTTGATATAACCATTGTTGGTTATGGCTCCGCTCCCGGTCGTCACAATACTACCTGTGACAAACATCGAACAGTTGTTAATCAGCTTGCCACCGGTATTTGTTTTGAATTCCAAACCGTCAGTCACATTGAGTGTGCCATTATTATTGATTGTGCCCTTCAGGTCGATATTCTTATACGTGAAAGTTAAGGTACCATGGTTATTGATGATACCACCATTGTTATTGGTCGACAACAACTCCTTCACCGTAACTGTACCGCAGATGTTGAATGTGCCACCGGTTCGCAGGTCTAATTTATTGATCGTTATGGTTGTCCCGTAAGGAACATATTTTGTTTGGCCGGAGGTTATGCTAAGTGTTGTTTGGTTCGTAGTTACTGCCGTTCCGCTACCACACAAATTATCTCCATTTTCTACAGACTTGGTAGTTCCGAAGGCATATACAAGGCTCGTTCCGCTGATGGGTACCTTAACAGTTTCAAAACTTCCATCCGGGCCGGTATGGCGCAGATAAACTTCCTTGACTGCCAGGGGCAGGCGTACGCTGGCAATGAGGTGCTGGCTTCCATAGGTGATTCCTGAAGCAACCATTCTTCCGTTGGTGGGATCATCCTGGTAAACCTGCAGAATGTTCATGCCGCCGGCACTGGTATTAGGTGCACTGATATCGACATTCAGGGTAAGGAAGTTGTCGAATTTAAAACTTGGATCGACCTTCAGCTCAGTAAATTTGGTGGGGTTGGAAGGAGGGTCATCGTTGTTATTGATTTCCTTCTTGCATCCTGTCATAAATAGAACAGAGAGGCTCAGAATGAATGTAAAAAGAAAAAGTGCACGTTTCATATTAATGGTTTTAATGTTGGTTTAATTTAGCGTAACGAATTTTTTGTTATTATTTCTTTTTTGCAAAAGGATGTTTAAATTTAACAAAGAAATCAATCTATAATTAAATTATTAAATATACTACAAAAATACGCACATTTTCAATGCAATAGAAGCTGAAATAAGTAAATGAACCGTTTTACCGGCAATCTGTCGTCAGTTTTCTTTTGATCGTCGATCACAGGATGACTGAATCTTCAGTTCAACCATGAAATTTGCAGAATTAATGCTGCTATTTTTGAATTGGTAATATCCGACAAGCTCTAATATCCGGGAAGACCGTATGCTGGCAACCAATGAAAAAATCCAGGACTTAATTGTCCTTTAAACATCGAACCGCAAAACCACGTCGTTTGTTGTACCAGTCCCGATCAAGATCTTCATAATCATGGGTCAGAAATCTGTCCCAGGCATAAGATGCCCCGTTCTCGGTGCAAGACCAGATATCAGAATAATGCTGCAGATTAGAAAAACTGGCGCTGAGCGTGCATTCTCCGCTGCCGACACCGGTGAATCCGCTGGAGTTGGTAGCATTAAAGTTCGGATCAAGCCAGTGTGTCAATCCGGATTCTTTCATTTTACCACCTGCTATGCTCCCGCCGCCAAGGAATGCGACCAGGATATTCCATTCTTCATCTGTCGGGAGATGCCAACCCTGGGGGCAGAGACCCTGCACACTGCCTGTTGGTACCGGGTCCCATGAAGTTGCATTTGAGGCTCCGTTGAGGTATTGAACCATCTCTCCCCATTGATACAATCCACCGTACTCATCACAATTTGCTAAGTCATTATCGTAACAATATTTTTCCGGAATATTATTATTCAGTTGTTCCATGTTTCCTGGAACCATGTTCCCGTAATTCAGATTTTTCTTTAGCCAGCATTGGGTTCCGATCAAGGTTGTGGGATAAACCTGGCCATCACGCGGATCGGCAATGGCACTGGTGCCGCAGGTAAAGCCCTGGCAGGCTGAGGTGTTTTGGCCCAAAGTTACAGGCAACCCGGCACATGAGGCATAGGCCCAGACATAACGGGTGAAGGCCGTATTACAAGTCAAACCTGTTTCCGTTTTTGTTGTTGTCGTGCCCATATCGGTCGCCGTACTGTAATTATTGACGGTATTGAACTTGTAACCCGTTGCACCCGGCACCGTTCCCCAGTTCCAAACGATCTGCGTTTGCGATGGAATATGTGTTCCTGCAACAGGAGTACCTGGAATCGGGAGAAGATTCATGGTGATGGCGTTTGATGTTGCAGGGTTCCCTGTTGCACAGGTGAGGCCGGATGTCAGGACGCAGGTTACCACATCATTGTTTGATGGATTATAACTGAAAGTATTACTGTTTGCTCCGGCATTTGCCCCATTGACCTTCCATTGATAAACTGGATTAGCTCCTCCATTGACTGGTGTTGCAGTGAATGTTACCAGGGTTCCGGGGCAAACAGGATTTGCAGATGCAATGATTGAAACGCTGACCGGTGAATTTTGCAATAGGGCGACTTCCAGGCAGGTCACGTTGCTTTTCATGCATGAATTGTATGCAGATATACAGATCAATCCACCCGATGATCCGAAATTCAAATTGACAGAAGTGGTTCCCTGTCCTGAAGTGATCACGGCACCGGTTGGAACTGTCCAGTTATACCCCGAAGCTCCGGGAATTGCAGCAATCGAATAATTTACACTGGTTGCATTGATGCATGGAGTCACATTTCCGGTAATTACTGACGGAGTGGCAAGCATGCCGACATTCCCGACCGGAATCCAGTCCGTACCATTGAAAAACTGAAGATCGTTGCATTCTGTATTATAAATCACCAATCCGTTTGCAGGGGAGACAATCGCATCGCGCTGGGCAATGTTTACACGGGGCGGTAAAAAACCCTTGTTGTTGAATTTCACGTCCAGTCCCGCAGAGGGATCCGGCGGGCTGCCATCCTGGTTGATGCCTACCTGCGCGTAGAGCCGCAGGCCGTTAACCAGCGACAGAAAGGCAACAAGGAGATAAAGTACCTGTTTTTTCATAATTGGTGGGATTAAGTGTTTTCAGTATAAAATTATATAATTTTATACTTTAATAAAAAAATGTAAAAAATATCCTCTGCACTATTGTGCCTGCTGAATAATGAACAGAATTTCACTTATCGGTCTGGTTTCGATTTTATGTCTGAACACTTCACTTTTTTCCCAGGATGAGAAAACCCGTTCCTGGCAGCTGAAGGGTTACCTCGACGACATGCAGATGGTGCAGTTCAGCAAAATCGATGATCCATGGATCCTGGATAACCAGATCAACAACCGGCTCGATTTCACCTGGAACCCCGGAAAGGTGTTCAGCATGGGCGCCGGGATGCGCAACCGCTTCCTGTTCGGGCAAACCTTCACTGCCAACCCGGCATACAAGGGAATGCTTTTTACCGACAACGGTCTGGTCAACCTGACCTGGGATATCTGGTCGGGGCAGTCCTTTGCCCTTGTCACTGAATTTGACCGCGCATGGATGTCGGTCACCACGGGGAAGTTGCAGTTTACGGCGGGCCGCCAGCGGATCAATTGGGGGCAGACCATCGTGTGGAACCCCAACGATATTTTCAACACCTATTCCTATTTTGATGTTGATTACCCCGAGCGGCCGGGAAGCGATGCTGTTCGGCTGCAGGTTTACCCCTCCTCCACCTCCACACTGGAGGTTGCCTCCAAATGGAACAGCCAGGGAAGGATCACGGTGGCGGGACTTGGCCGGTTCAATGCCGGGGGGTACGACATCCAGTTCCTGGCCGGGCTGGTTGATGACCAGGATTGGGTGGTGGGCGCCGGATGGTCGGGAAATATTGCGGATGCAGCATTCCGCGGGGAATTCAACTATTATCATCCAAAGAAGAACTTCGCGGATACATCCGGGGTTTTCCTGGCAACCATTGGTGCAGATTATACTTTCCAAAATTCCCTGGCCCTGACCTTCCAGATTTTCTATAACCAGTTGCCTGCCGGTTACCAGCCTGAAAACATGTTGAGCATATACCAGGCGCCTGCTTCACCAAAGATGCTTTCCTTCACGGAATGGAATATCTTCCTGATGGGATCCTACCCGGTGACGCCGCTTTTCGATGTCTCCCTGGGATGCATGTACTACCCCGACCTGAAGGGCTATTACATCGGACCGACCTTGAATTATAATTTGAAGCAAAATATCGATCTGAGTCTGTTTATTCAGTATTTTAACGGACGGTTTGCCGGGGCGGATTTGATGACGGAAGATGTTTATTTCCAGTCTTTTACGGGAGCTGTGAGGGTGAAGTGGAGCTTTTAAATCGGGACACGGGACGAAAACAGGACGCGGGACGAAAACGGGACACGGGACGCGGGACGCGGGACGAAAACGGGACGCGGAACGAAAACGGGACGCGGGACACGGGACGCAGTCATTATGTTACGGAGTTGCAAAGAACTGATTACCAATTTTCAATGAATTATCAATGAAGAGAATTTTTGTAATGATCATTTTGCTTGGCGGGTTTTTTACTGGTATTTCCCAGGATGCCAGGGAGATTGTTAAGCGGGCCGATGACCTGATGCAGGGGGTTACGAGCATGAGTGAGATGGAGATGACGATTGTGCGGCCAACTTGGCAGCGCACGGTTTCCTTCAAGAGTTGGGGCAAAGGTCGCGATCTCTCCATGACCCTTATCACGGCGCCGGCTAAGGAGAGCGGGCAGTCGTTTTTAAAGCTGAAGAACGACATGTGGAGCTGGAACCCAACCATCAACCGGATGATCAAACTGCCACCCTCAATGATGTCGCAGGGTTGGATGGGCTCCGATTACACCAATGATGATATTCTCAAGGAATCTTCCATCGTGCTGGATTACATTCATAAGATCATAGGGAGTGAAACCATTTCAGGATATGATTGCTACAAAATCCAGCTTGAACCAAAGGAAAGCGCGGCAGTGGTGTGGGGCAGAATCATCCTCTGGATCAGCAAAGCGGAATTCTATGAGCTGAAGGCTGCCTATTACGATGAGGACGGGAACATGGTGAAAACGCATGTGCTGTCGGATATAAAGTTCATGCATGACCGCAAGATCCCGACGCGCTTTGAAATCATCCCGGAGGATAAGCCAACCCAGAAAACCATTGTAAAGATCCTCAGCGCCAAATTCAACATCCCATTGCAGGATTCGTTTTTCTCACAGCAAAACATGAAAAGTCTCAAATAAACAATACAGGATACATGCTTCCGTTTTTCACAGCAAAACATGAAAATTCTCAAATAAAGAGTACACTCCGAAAAGGTATATTTAATGAAACCCGGACACTGAGCGAAGTCGAAGTGTCCTCATTAACAGACAATTGCATTCTTCGGCTTCGCTCAGAATCCAATTGATCGGACTTTTCGGAATGGACTCAATAAACAATTGCAGGATGTTCTTTTTTCTGAGGTATAACATAAGTACAAAATATAACCAATGATGGAGGTGATCCGGATAGCCTGGCGTAACCTGTGGCGCAACAAGCGGCGCACGCTGATCACGGTTGCCTCGGTATTCTTTGCCATCTGGTTTGCCCTGATCATGCGCTCCTTCCAGCTGGGCAGCTACATCCTGATGGTGAACAACATCGTGCATGCCTACTCGGGCTATTTCCAGGTTCATGCCAGGGGATACTGGGGTGACCAGGTACTGAACAATGCCTTTGTTTATACCCCGGAACTGGAACAAAAACTAAACGCCACAAAGGGTTCAAACGGGTATACTGTCCGGCTGGAATCCTTTGCCCTGGCCTCTTACGGAATGCAGACCAAGGGTGTGATGATCAATGGGATTGACCCGGAGGCGGAAAACGGGCTTACCTCCCTTCGGAAAAAGATGGTGAAAGGAACCTACTTGGAACCGGATGATGAAGGGGCCCTGGTAAGCCAACGGCTGGCCGGGTACCTTCGGCTCGGAATCGGCGACACCCTGGTGATCATCGGGCAGGGATATCACGGGGCAAGCGCTGCCGGGGTATTCCCGGTAAGGGGCATCGTGCGTTTTCCTTCACCCGATCTCGACAGCAGGCTGATCTACCTTAGTCTGCCGGCAGCCCGAAACCTCTTCAGCGCTGAATCCATGGTCACCTCCATCGCATTCAACGTAACCGACTCCAAATTGTATAAGCAGGTGGCAGCGCCGCTGCGCAAAGAGCTTGATCCTGAGGTGTATGAAGTGATGACCTGGGATGAGATGATGCCCGACATCGTTCAGCAGATCAGGGCCGACAGCGCCTCGGGTTTGATCATGCTGGGGATCCTTTACATGATCGTCGGATTCGGGATCTTTGGCACCATGCTGATGATGTTGAACGAGCGCACCAGGGAATTCGGAATGATGATCGCCATCGGGATGAAAAAGGGCCAGCTGATGCTGGTGCTGGTAACGGAGACCCTCTTCCTTGGATTACTTGGGATCGTTGCCGGTCTGGCAGCGGCCATTCCTCCAATCTACTACTTTTATATTCACCCCATTCCACTCACGGGCACCCTGGCTGAATCGACCGAAAAGATGGGTTTCGAAGCGCTGATGCCCACGGCATGGGAAGCATCGTACTTTATTGCACAGTCGTCGGTTGTTCTCGTGATCATCCTTGCCGTGATGCTGCTGCCTGTAATGCGCATCCGGAAACTTAAAGTTATGAATGCCATGCGTCATTAAAGAATTGTTATGATCTGGATCGTTGCCTGGAAAAATATTTGGAGAAACAAGATGCGCAGCCTCGTTGTGGTGATGGCTATTGCCTTCGGTCTGCTCGGCGGGATCTTCTCCTCCGCCGTGTTCAAAGGGACCAGCGACCAACGGGTGAGGGAGGCAGTGAGCCGCGAAACTTCGCACATCCAGATCCACAATAAAGCGTATACCGAAGATAACGAAGTACAGTATGTCATTGACGGCGACCTGGAAAAGCTGGAAGGAGTGCTCGATACAATAAAAACTATCGGGGCCTGGTCGGCCCGGGTGAAATTCATGGCCATGGCCGGCAGCGCCAATGCAGGCACCGGTGTCATGGTGACATGCATGGATCCTGAAAAGGAGAAACGGGTAACCGAAATATATTCTCTTATCAACGATACCTGTGGAAGCTGGTTCAGCCAGTGCAAGGGGATCCCGGTAGTGGTAGGACAGGCCCTGGCAAAAAAGCTCAAGGTTCGCCTTCACTCCAAGATCGTGCTTACATTCCAGGACATGCAGGGGAACCTCACCGGCGGCGCCTTTAGGATATGCGGCATCTACCGGACCAGCAACTCGGTATTTGACGAAATGAACATCTATGTGAACCGCGACGATATTATCCCTCTTTTGAATGCCGGACCAGGCGCCTGCCACGAAATAGCGATCCGCATGAATGATGAGGAAAAGATAACGGCTGCGCAGAAAACGCTTAAAGATCTTTTCCCGGCGCTGATTGTCAAGAACTGGAAGGAGATCGATCAGCTTATTGGGATGATGAACGATATCATGGACCTGTATCTGTACATCTTCATGGGGATCATCCTTCTGGCCCTGGGATTCGGGATCGTCAACACCATGCTGATGGCAATCCTTGAACGCACCCGGGAGCTGGGGATGCTTGCCGCCATCGGGATGAACAAACGGAAGATCTTTTTACTGATCATGCTTGAATCGGTATTCCTGTCGCTTACCGGCGGGATCATCGGGATCATCATGGGTACCTTACTCACATTATACACACGTCATACCGGAATCAACCTGGGATCTTTAGCCGAGGGATTTGAAAAGATCGGTTACAACCCCATGCTATATCCATCGCTCGATATAATCTTTTTCTTCAACCTTACCCTGATGGTGATCGCCACCGGGATACTGGCTTCGATTTACCCGGCCAGGCGTGCGCTTAAACTTAGACCGGCAGAGGCTATCCGTAACGATTGATCATGAATCATAAAGGTGCATGAAGGAAAACTATTTTAACAAAAGCTACGAATAAACCTGAGTTATGAGCATCATTTCCATAAAAGACCTTGTAAAGAGCTACCACGATTCGGCCGTGGAGGTGCATGCCCTGAACGGGATCAACCTTGCGTTCGAACAGGGAGAATTCACTGCCATTGTCGGTCCTTCCGGATCGGGAAAGACCACGCTGCTCAACATGATCGGCGGACTCGACAAGCCCGACAGTGGTACCATCATGATCGGGGATATAGATATCACGCAACTTGGCAGCCGCAAACTGATCGACTTCAGGCTGCACAACATCGGATTTGTGTTCCAGTCATACAACCTTATCCCTGTTCTGACAGCCCTGGAGAATGTGGAATTCATCATGCACCTGCAAAAAGTACCAAAAGACAAGCGGCTGAAACGGGCCATCGAGCTGCTCGAAGCCGTTGGTCTGGGTGAACGCGTCCACAGCCGGCCCTCGAAGCTATCCGGCGGACAACAACAGCGGGTTGCAGTCGCCCGCGCCCTGGCATCACGCCCCCGCTTTATCCTGGCCGACGAACCTACCGCCAACCTCGATTCAGTGTCGACCCGGAATCTCCTTGAAATCATGGAAAAGCTAAATCATGAAGAGCAGATCACCTTTATATTCTCCACCCACGACAAACGGGTGGTGGATAAGGCACACCGGGTGATCGTGCTGGAGGACGGAAAGGTGGTCAAGAATGATTATTTTCAAGGTAAATAATGCAAAGAATGCAGGCAAGGCAGGCAATGCAGGCAATGATGACAATGCAGAAAATGCAGGCAATGCAGAAAATGCAGGCAATGCAGACAATGCAGGCAATGATGACTATGATGCGGTGATTATTTTGAAATAATCAGTTTGACCATCCGGCTTTTCATTCCGACTTTCCCTTTTAACAGGTAAAATCCTGCCGGAATCCCCGACAGGTCGACCTGATGAATTTTAGCGGCGCTGAATGTTTTCAGATAAACGGTCTTACCTGTGGATGACATCAGGGAGATTTCGATCTCTTCAGCATAATCGCCTGGTATTTCGACAAAAAGCAGTTTATCCGCCGGATTCGGATAGATTTTCAGTCCAGGATCCAGCACTTTTCCATTGTCATTGATACCATAGAAGGGACCCCCTCCAGGGACCCTGTTTTCGGCAAATCTACTGCGTATTGTGTCGACCACTTCATTGAGTTTGATCAATGAACCGGTTGTATCATCCGGGGAATAATTGCGTACCCAGGCATAGGCAAGATCGATTTCCTGCACATCTCCCGGACCGAAGATGAATGGGCCGGTTGAGGCTGTCCCACGCCGGTCACTCGGATTATTTAATGCCGTTTTCTCGGTCCATTTTACAGGCCCGTTGGGTACCTGGCCGTTGGTTCCCCAATAACAGGTGTCGGTTAACCCGGGAAACATGAAATCACATTCAGGACCGTATCCCCCGGACGTTGGATGACCATTTCCACCATAAATCATCTTTGTCCCATCTTTCCAGATTCCCTGCATGACCTGGTAATATTCAGGTGCATATAACGGGTCGGTCATATAGGTGGGCACGCCGGCGTTGCTGTTGTTATGGTAAACGAACCTGCGCATTCCAAGTCGTTCGTTGTCGGCGATACCATCACCGAACAATGATCCGTTGATGGCCTCTGAACGCACCATGAAAGGCGCTTCATAAACACCACCTGGACCCCAATTCAT
>Ga0074195_1001777_pt1 | contig 27584 bp, 22 predicted proteins | sample EPASupsiteHSE623_FD_64525 | JGI IMG/M metagenome (GOLD analysis project Ga0074195, IMG submission 64525) | Bioremediated contaminated groundwater from EPA Superfund site, New Mexico - Sample HSE6-23 | ecosystem: Environmental > Aquatic > Deep subsurface > Groundwater > Contaminated ... | reverse complement strand
CCCGTCGACTTTCGCGTGATCGCGGCGACTCATCGGTCACTCGAGGAGCAGGTGGCTGACGGCACCTTTCGCCGAGATCTCTTCTATCGGGTCAACGTTTTTCCGATCGTCATTCCGCCCCTCCGGGAACGGCTCGAGGACTTGCCGCTCTTGGTCGATCATTTGATTCAAGTCCTGGCCCCCAAACTCGACTCCGATGTTCGACGGATCTCTCCGGATCTTGTCCCTGCTCTGCTGCGATATCATTGGCCCGGAAACGTCCGGGAGCTCCGGAACGTTCTGGAACGTTCGCTGATCTGTGAATCGGGGGATGAGCTCTCCAGCCGTTCGCTTCCCGTGGAAGTGTTGAGCGGAGGCCAGGAGCGAACTCACCCCTCGATCAAGAGCGCGCCAGCGTCGCCCGTTGATTCCACTGAGAAGGCCGTGCAGTCGTACGCTGTCGAGCTTCGCAACTTCGATCGGTGGTACATGACCAGGTTGGAGAACCAGGTGGGCAAAAATGTCACCGCGATGGCGCGCCTGGCCAAGTTGAACCGGATGACGATTTACCGCAAACTGGACGATCTGAGACTCGAGCCTTTGGAGAGCTCGGAGTCGGATGACGAGAGTTGAGCATGATCCGAAGAGCGGGATAGCTCAAACCGGAAGAACGGGTCCTGTGCCCGGAGATTCTTTCGGTCCTTTTCGTATCTCATCGATCATCGGAAGCGGAGGGATGGGGGTCGTTTTCGAGGCGATCGACACTCGCTCGAACCGTCGTGTAGCCCTCAAACTCCACAGTTCTCCGATCGACGAGAACCTTATCGCGAGGTTTCATCGAGAAGCCAGGCTGTTGTCGAAGGTGGAGCATCCGGGTGTTGTTCGCGTCTTGGAATCGGGGAAGGTGGAGTCCATCCTATTCCTTTCGATGGAGCTCCTCAGCGGTCGGAGTCTCTCCGACATCACGGCCGAGCAAGGAGCTCTCCCGATCTCCAGAGCCACGGCGCTGATGGCGCAGGCTGCGGAAGCCCTCTCTCACCTCCACGAAAAAGGTCTGATGCACCGGGACATCAAGCCCTCCAACTTGATGGTGGACGACACGGACCATCTGACGATCACCGACTTCGGGTTGGCCCGAGCCATCGACAGCACTCTGTTGACTCCTGACGGGGCGATCCTAGGGACGCCTCGTTTTCTGCCTCCCGAGGTGATCCTCGGTCAGGCTGGGGGTTTTCCCCAAGACGTCTACTCGCTCGCGCTGACTTTGCACGAATTGATCCTGGGGGGCCCATGGATCGAGTGGACCGGGTTCACGGACGTGAGTGAGCGCATTCTGAAGGGACCGCCGCCCGAATTGGCTGAACGTGGGATCACGGTTCCGGACTGGCTCGCGGACTTGCAGTCCCGGGCCCTTGCCGCAGCCCCCACGCTGCGTCCGAGCGCTTCGGTCTATCGTGACGCACTCCTTGCCGGCCTCAAGACCGGTTTTCCGCCGGAGGCGAAGGCCCCCGCGGTGCGCAAGGTCGGATCGAGGGCGCCAGGCCCGGAATCGAGGCCGGACGAGACAGCGACGATCCAGCAGCTTCCGCGCGGACTCGCCGCACGATACCGGATCACGAGTCTATTGTCCGAGGGACCGACAGGCCGACAGTACCTCGCGCGACATCTTCCGACCGGAAGAGACGTCGTCCTGATTCTCCAGTCCACGACGTGGGCCGACAAGGGATCCGGCAGGAGATTGGCTCTGCAGCCGGAAAGCGGGTCCACGAAGAGACATCCCCTGATCCCCAAGGTCCATGAGTCGGGAATGGAAGAGCCCTATCGATTCTTTGTGACAGATTACGTCAGCGGCAATGATCTGGCATCGACTCTCGCCACGAGCGGAGCTTGGACCGCCCAGAGAGCCCTTCCGGTCTTGATGGACGTGCTGGACATTCTGGCCCATCTCCATGCTCAAACCCTGGTCCACGGCCATGTACACCCATGCAATGTCGTGCTCGATGGCTCTGAGAGAGTCCGATGTCTGAAGCTCAGCCCGCCAAGGGTCGGCTCTTCGAGGAAGCCGCAAGCCGGCTCTGGTCCTTCGGAGGAACGAGATCCCTACGTCTCTCCGGAGGTCGCGCGTGGGAAACCCCCGACGATGCGTTCCGACCTCTACAGTTTCGCTGTTCTGGCGTGTGAGATGGTGGCAGGCCTTGGCCCACTCTCTCCGACGAACCGAAAGACGACGGGGGGGCGGCTTGAGGGCCCTGTCGACGGACTCTCGGCAGATTTTGTCGAGGTGATCCGGGAGTGCTTGGCTGAGGAGCCGCAACGCCGGCCAGGTAGCGCCAGGGTCCTCACCCAGAGACTCCGCATCGGCTCTCGATCGACGCGCGTGGCAGCCCTGCGGCCGGCCCGGCTCGCGCTGGCGAGCCTTTGTGTCTGTCTGATGGTGATGGCGGGTCTTCATAGGGTACGGAGGCTGGCGTCGACCGACCCGGTCCGGACCATGCCGCCGGCCGCTTCTGGGTCTCCTTCGCACCCATCCTCTCCCTCCCCGGATTCCCCCTCGTCCCCGACCTCTCCTTCTCCGGCCCCATCACTCCCGGACTGGCGCATTGTTCGGGTCGAACCGCTGGTGGACTCCGTGGCCGTGAGGATCTCACGCAGTTCATCGGCCGGAACGGTCACGACAGACGTTCGAATGCCTCTTCCCCCTGCTTATCCGGCCGAAGTGAATGTTCCGGACAGTCCCCTCGGCGCCCCTCGTCAGAAACTCATGCTCGATGCCAAGCCGGTCGCGTCCGCTCTGGTGGAGAGAGTGTCATCGCTTGCAAAGCTGCGTGCGAGGATGTCGATCCGCAACGATTCTCGATCCTCAACAAAGGGATCCTCCGTGGCGGAGTTCATGCACACGAAAGAGCTCTTGTGGCAGTCTCTCGGGAACAGCGGACTCCTTTCGCCCTGGCGTCTGGTCGCAAACCACGCTCGTCCTCTGCTTGCGTCTTCTCTCGAGCCTGGCAATCGATATAGGGTCCTGGAGGCTGTCTACGCTTTCGAAGACATTGCCGCAGCTTTGGAGTTCTACGGACTTCCCGTCGAGCTTCCCCTGCAATCGGTCCACCCTCCGCAGCAGCCGCCTTCCTTGAGCAAAACGCGTGCCTCCGGACGAGAGGTCGTCGTGGAACTGGGGGTGGGGGCGCGCGGTCTTGGACATCGACTGCCGACTCCTGAGGAATGGCAAGTGGTCAGGGCGACCGGTTGGTACACCTTGTTCCCCATTGAGGATTTCGCCGGAGTGCTCTGTCCGGCTACTCTGGCTTCCTACACGGTACCACGAGGGTTGAAGGGAACGATCCGTCTGCCGGACGGACTCCGTCCACGCAAGGCTTGGATCGTCATCGATTCGGGCATGAGATTGGGCAAGGCCCCACCGCTGAAACTCTGGCTCAGTATCTGGGTCAAGATCAACGAACGACTCGACCTCCGCGTGGGATCACATCTCAGCGTGCTCGGTCCTCAACAGGCGATGGTTCTCTGGAACAGCGTGGATCCGCTCGTGTGGCACTCGGGGGACAACCACGTCTCTGTCCGGGCCGTCAGTCTGGTGCCGTCGAGCCAGATCGGCGACCTCGGTCAACGATTCCCGGTCTCTCGTCCGGACGGAACGGGTTTGGTGCCGGCGCGAGACGTCACCAAAATGGCGGTGGGAGCCATGTTCGAAAGGCTCTCGCTCATCATCGAGTAGTCCGGCAATCCCAATCGTCCGCGAGGCGTTTTCCGACTGGGAGGATTCGACGGTTCGGAAAAAGGCTCCGATCCTTACTGTCTTGCGCGTCAGGATGCTCCGGAAGCGGTTCATCCAGCATGGGGCCGCTCCACTACCGAGCGCTGTACGCGCCGGAACAGGAAGATCCCGTCCCTTTCCAGCACAGTCTCGTAGCACGGGTCTGAACGCAGTGCGGACAGGGTCTTTGCGAACTCGGCGCGCGAGAGCGGCCATGCGAATTTTTTCGAATCGACCAGCACGTAATCGCTCCGTGGATTCCGGTCTCTCAGCATGTGGATGGTGGAGCGTCGACCAAGGTGTGGAACGATGGTCGTCTGCGCCACGATCGACGATCCGGGAGGGATCGACCGGATGATTTCGTGCAACAGTCGATCATGGTCGGTCAGCCGGTGTCTCGGAAACGTCGGGGCGGTCGTCCATGCCAGGGCAAACGCCAGGATGCCCACGAGAGGCGTTCCAGTCTTCCGACCCCACTCGAGAACCCTCGAAAGACCCAGCACGAAGGCCAGGAACACGTAGGGCACGGCCGGAAGACCGTAGTGGAGCTCTAGATTCGCCTGGCATGTCTCCAGACTCGTCCGGTTGAAAAGAAGAAAAGGAAGAAGCGGGGGTGCAATGAGCGGGGAGAGCAGGGGGATGAACAGGAGCGGTCCGACGAGGTCGGCACTGACTTCGGAGAAGAGCTTCTGCGCGAGCAGCGATGGCTGTGACACGAGAGTCATGACGATCTGGACCGGGCTTGCGCCGTAGATCTTCCAACGTTCCAGGAAGAAAGCCTGCCCCGGACTGACAGACCGGAAAGAGGGAACGATCCACACCACGGCGCTGGCGCTATAGACGAGCCCGACGATCACCAGAATCACGCCGACGCGCCGTGGGGGCCAGGCACATGCCAGATAGAAACCAAGTCCGGCAAGATAGATGCCGAAGTCCTCCTTGGTCAGCAGCGTCAGAGCCACACAGGTCCAGAACAGCGGCATTCGGCGTTTGAGGAGGAAGAGAAAGGCGCCCAACACCAACACCGGAGCCAGGATCTCTTGGTGGAAGTCGTACATCAGACCGCGTCCGAGATGGAGGTTGCCGATGAACGCACACGCGACGACCGGCGCGACCGGCTCGTGGCTCGCGAGATGCTCTGCGATGCGGTACAGCGGAACGACGGCAGCCGCGGCCGTGAGCGCCTGAAGCACGAGCAAACAGACCGGAGTCGGCCAGAGCCAGTACATGGGGAGGAACAGGTAGAGTCCGAACGAGGCGTGGAACTCCAGACAGCTGTGGCCGTACCATTCCGTGTAGAGAGGCACCGGCTTGAAGGGATGGTCCAGGCCGCTGGAGTAGACCATCAGGTCATACGTCGTCGTATGGAACGTCCAATGTTCGACGATCTTCGCGTGGAGAAATATGGCAAACGCGAGCAGTGCGAGGGCCCATGGGGTCCAGGGCCAACGATTGACACGTTCAAGACCAAATCGGACGTTGGAAAGCAGCCCCCAGATACTGAGCTTTTCCGGTCCGACGAGCGCCATTCGCAGGAGGACGAGACTCAGTGCGACCGACCAGGTCAACGAGGTGTCGAGATAGGGGCTGGAGGCGATGCCGTTAAGGCTGGAGCACCAGATCACGCCAAGCATCGACGTTCCGACAAGCCCGTTCAATAGGATTCTCGGCAGACAACGCACGTAGATCTCCTCGAATGATCGTTCTGGAGGAAGTCTTGCCTTGGTGATGCATTTTGACCGGTCATTACCGGCTCTTCTCCAGTCTGACGAACACCGTGTGGCTCTGCTGGTGTTGGTACACCGTTCGTGTCACGTACCACTTCGAGAGATCGAAATAACCTCCATCCGTTGAACCCACCACGGTAAAGCCCCGTTCGATGCAGTAGTCCCAATAGGCCTTGAGCCCTCGTCTCCGAGCGGCGTATCCGGCTTGATCGGTGACGAACCCGAGGATCGACGCTGACGGATAGGGCAGCGCATAGGCCAGCAGTCCATCATCGTTGGAGATCAGCTTCGACTGTCCGATCGATCGCTCGAGGTCGCGCGCCATCGTCACCCGTGCCGACCAGACACCATACCATGAGTTCCAGGACTTAAGCCTCTTGACCGTGTCTGCCACCGTGATCAGATAGACCAAGGTCCACAGGGCCAGCGACACGGTCCCTGCGCTCCGGACCAGGGCGCTCGTGGCGTGAGACTTTTTGTCTGCGGTTTTCGCTGCGAGGGCTCGCCAGCCCGCGCATGCGAGCGCGACGAGAAGCCAGTTGGTGACGAGAACCGGCAGGGCGTAGTACCAGTAGCCCTGGTGTCCGACCTCGACGAAGAACCAGTTGTAGAATCCCTTGCCCAGGACGTAGACGAGGAGCGGATTCATCGTGCAGGGCGGGAGGCATGGGGTCGGACTGGTGCCAAGTCGCGCGCAGCCGACAGAGAGCAGCAAAGCACAGACCACCATGGGAATCGTGAGTCCGGTCAGACGATCGAGGTGACGAACCGGACAGTGAGTCCACTGTGCCAACGGAATAAGCTCCGAGACGAGGCAACGCAGGTTGGCCTCCAAAGCGTTCGAGCTTTTTACTGCTGCGCTCGTTGGGAGGAGTGTCTGGCCGGAGACGAAGTGGTGGCCGATGTAGATGGCCAGGAAGAGGGCGGTCGGCAGTCCCACTTGCAAGGCCCGTACCTTTGACGAGTTCGGCCCGGCCAGCAAGCAGAGAACGAATCCTGCGGCCACGAAGACATCGTCGAGCCTCGACATCACACAACACATGACGATGAGGCCAAGTCCCCAGGCGAAGCTGCTCGAAAAAGGCCATAGGCGAAGACCGTCGCGTGGCGGATCCTCACCAAGGCGGGAGGTGCGGCGCCGAGCCAGACAGTGGAGGAGCAGTCCGCCGAAGAACAGAGAGAGAGGCGATTCCATGCCGTTCATGAAGGCCCAACAGCTGTAGGTGTAGGTGAGCCCCCGCTCTCCGCGTCCACCGAAGAGAACCTGGAAGAGACCGGGTACGAGCCAGAGAATGGACAGCGACGATCCGGTGACACATTGGAGCGCGTGGCCCGCCAGGATAAGACCTGCAGTGACCAAGCAGGTGCTGACCAGGAAAACGATCGAGATTTGCAGTTCTTGACTTGGGCCTGTCAACCGGAAGAGCCCGATCAACACGATCTGCCACAATGGATGAAAGCCGTTGGTGGGACGTTCTCCATCGAACGAGGGACTGAGTATCGAGTGTGAGTTCTTGGCGATCGTCAAGTAATAGAAGGAATCGGCGGAAAGGAAGTTGAAGACCACCGACGGGCCCTCATGCAGGGCAAAAACGGGGATGGCCAGAACCGCAACCAGAAACAGAAGCCAGATGACCACGCTCCTGGGACGCACGCTCTGGCAACGGCCAATGGGGGACTTTGTGTCTGGGTCCATCGGATCAAGGCGCATCGGGATCGTCGTCGGCTTCACCGTGGGGTCGACTTGGACGGAGCATAAGAATTCGGACGATCTGTGTCCATTCATCATACCGCGATCACTTCGAACGGTGTTGTGCGGTCTCGCACATCCACGGGGGCTCTCCGTCAATCGTGCGAACCGAGAGTTCGGCACGCTGATCGGCTACAAATGCGTCGTAGTGCACGGCAGGATCCACATTGCGTCACCCACGAGACCTGCACCCTGGACCGCGTTGTCGGTTGAGCGTCCCCACGACACGGTGGTATGCTGAAACGGTCGCCATGCCATCAATCGACCCTTCCCACGATTCCCAATGACCTGCGAGCCCGATTGGTCTTTCTCCCCGGGGGAACCGAGGCCGTGACCCGTCGGACCCTTCCGGAGTGGGTGGATGTGGTTCTGCTGGCGCTTCTGTGCGCGGTGGGCACATTGCTCCGGTTCCACGACCTCACTCTCGACCCGCCCTGGACCATCTACACCGACGTCACCGACGAGGGGTGGTGGGCGGGAAACGCGGCCCATCGCAACCTGTTCGGCACGTGGTTCATCCCGCACAACTACAACACGATCCTCATCTCCCCGGTGGCCTCGGCGTTGTTCCACGCGGCGTTCTCGTTGCTCGGGGTCTCTCTTTGCTCCGCCCGCGCGGCCTCGGCGCTGGCCGGGATCCTTGCGGTCCTGCTGCTCCACTGGGCTTTTCGTCGTTTCGCCGGGCGATTCGTGACTTTGTTGGCCGTTGCCTTCGTCGCCGTGTCGTTTCTTCCTGTCTCCTTCTCCCGGATGGCGCTGCTCGACATGCCCTCTCTGGTCTTTGGCCTAGCCACGCTGGGTTTCTACCTCCGGATCCTTCGCCGTCTGGATCCCGGGTTCAGAGGGGGGACGTGGACAGCCGAGCTCCTGGCCTGGCTGCCCCTTTCGATCTGCCTTTTCGCAGCGCTCCTTTCGAAGACCAGCTCGATCCTCCTTATCAGCGCGATGGCCCTGCACGGCATTCTCTGGATCATGGGCCACTGGACGGCTCGGGGCGACACATCGGACGACGGGAGGCTCGAAGCGGAATCGGCTCGGTCGGTCAAGGGCCAGACGGATGCGGCCGCCCCCTCGGGGTGCGTTTCCGCGAGGTGGGCTCTCGTGACCCTGGCCCAGGGCGTCGTGGGGCTGGCTTGGCCTCTGGCCCTCTGGGCTCTCGTGCAGTGTGCATTCCGGGTAGCCTGGCCCGAGGAGTGGCACATCGCCTTTGGTGTGAACATCGCGGACAAGCTGACTTCGTGGTCGGAGTGGTCCGCGGCTCTGCTGTGGTTCCTGGCGTTCAACCAGCTCTTGGAGAACTCTCCCATGGTCATCATCGCCGCCTGGACCCAGGCGTTTCTCTGGGTTTCCCGCACCGTCCGCACCCGGGCGGCGAACGTCGTCCAGGATCCGGTGGAGACGCTGTTTTCGCTGTGGTTCCTCACCGCAGCCCTGTTTGTCGCGTCGTTCGCTTATCAGCCGAAGCGCTACCACATGCTCATGTTCGTGCCCGCGTGCCTGTGCGCCGCGACCCTCGCCCGGCGTCTCGTTGAGGGCGTTTGGAACCGGAGAGACCTGATCGTTGGGGTTCTGGGTTCTGGGCTGGTGCTCTCTTTCTCCTTCGGAATGACCTGGATCCGGGCCCAGGGCCGGTTCATCGGGAAGATCAAGCTCGACCCGGTCAATGTGGGGGAGCTCCTCTGGGTCGGTGTGCTCATCTATCTGGGGGTGGTCCTCGTTGTGGCGGTCCTCGTCTACCGGCGGGAGCGCGCCGGCCCCGCCCCGGCCTGGCAGGCAGCCTCGCTCGCGGTCATACTCTGTTGCTTTCAGTTCTGGATCGATGTCCGGGCGTGGCGCCTGTGGATCGCAGACTCCCGACCCACCGTGGTCCAGGCGGCCCGGGAGGTGGGCGAGACGATGCGTCGGGACCGCGGGTCCGTGGGGTCCGGGCTTCTCCTCGCGGGTGAATGCGCGCACACCATCATGGTGGAGGCGCACATTCCGGGGCGCCGGATCGTGGTGGCGCCCGCCGCCGGTGTCGTCTCGATTCCCAGAGAGCCGATTTCCCACGTGATCATCGACGACCGCCGAGACCTCCCGATTTTTTTGCGCCACGTTCCTCAGCTGGCGTCGGGAACGAGGCTTCTGGGCGAGTGGGTGGTCTGCCCGGACTGGGGCATGCCGACCCGCTGGCGGCTGTACGGCCTCAATCGATCATCGAGACCTCCCGATGGACAGCCTCCGATCCGTCGACCGTGAGCACGGCAAAGAGAGTCCGAAGTGAGGAATGCGACGACTCTCCCAGGTCGGTCAGTGGGCCTGTGGAGGGGGGGCGTTCCCCACGGGGGCCGTCTTGGAGTTGGGCTCCGCCAGTACGGGCGCGGCTGTGGGAGAGGGGGTGGGCTCGATGGTTGGCGGCGCCGACGAGGTCGTCGGCAAAGACGACCCGGCCTCGGGTTCGAGGTAGTCTTTGTGGACAAAGCCTCGACTGCCATTGTGGAGGACCTCGACCCACGGCCCCTCTGCGTTTCCCGATCCCACGAGTGGCCGATAGTCAGAGGCAACCTGGTCGATGATGTTGTCGCCCGAACCTGGGATTGCCGGAGTGTTTCGGATGTTCAGTTTTTTGCCGGCCGGGACTCCCACGACCCTGTAGCGCGCGGGAGCCCCCGTGGAACTCCGGCTCCGAGCCATTGGGATCGTCGTCGGAAGAGCATCGAGCCGGACTCTTCGGGTTGTCCCGGCGCGGTCGGACTTTCCTGTTCCGAGTGTGACCGATAGCACGTCCGGTTCGTTCAGGACGAATTTTGTGTCCACGATCGGCGCGGACAGGGCTGACTCCAGACTCACGAACACACCCCTGGAACGAAGGAACAAAAAACCTGGCACTTTCCACGGGGAATGGCCCCCGGAGCTTGATCCGGTGAAGACGAACACGCTGGAATTCGGTGTCCATCCTGCCATCTCCACGCCCACGCCGTTGCTGCCGGTCTCCGAGGTGAGATCAAGCCGCGCGATCTCTTTGCCCGAGGGCTCGAAAACCGAGACGACACTCTCGGCGTTCCGCCAGGTGAGGAGGACTGTACTCTGGCCATCGGGAGCGACGAACTTGCCGGGCTCCGGGCCTCTCACCGCACGCGGAGTCTGCCACTGGGCGCTTGCTCCATCGGCGAGCCCAGGCAGGACGAGTATCATCAGCGCGAGAATCGGTCCATGAGGACGTGGCACCAAGGCGGAACACCTCCGTCGTCTGCTGCGGACACCGATGGGATGTGTCTCCCCCGTTGCTCATTCTACACCGGGACCGGTTTCCTGGGCACGGCACCGATCTCATTTGAAATCAATGCTTCGGGGACGACGAAGTGTTACACTACCGCCCTTGTCATGATTGATGTCGAGACGATCTCTTCCCTGAGGACCTGGTTCGAACAGTACACGGCGTCCTTCTTATGCGGGGAGTCGCGGAACGATGCCGGCATCCGGCTCAAGAGGCATCACACCGCGCGCGTCTGCGACGAGATCTCGGCGCTGGGTCGGACTCTCCCGTTGGATGAGGCTCAGTCACGGCTGGCCCAAGTCGTGGCGCTCCTTCACGATGTGGGCCGGTTCGAGCAGTACGCGCTCCACAAGACGTTCCTCGACAGCCGATCTGAAGACCACGCGGCTCTCGGCGTCCGGGTTCTGCTGCAGCAAAGGATCCTGGAACCGTTCGACCCGGTGGATCGAGAGCTCGTCTTGTTCGCTGTGGCTCATCACAACAAGATCTCGATCGAGGGAAGCTCCTCGAAGATGGGTAGACTTCTGGCGGAACTCGTTCGGGACGCGGACAAGCTCGACATCTGGGAGACGGCGATCCGGTTCTTCTCCGGACACCCGGGCGAGTGGCGGCAGTGCATCGAGCTCGGAGTGCCGGACCGCCCCGACATCAGCGATGACGTGTACGCCGCTGTCATGGCCGGAACGCTTCCTCCAATGGGTCGGGTCCGTACCACAGGCGATTTTCGGATCGTCCAGATGGGCTGGGTCTATGATCTCAACATCGTCAGATCGTTCCAGCTCGTCCAACAGAGGGGCTATCTGAAGAGCCTCAAAGACACGATGCCGCCCTCCAGCAAGCTCGAGGACGTCTTCCTGGTCACCACCAACTGGGCGGAGCGGCATTCGGTCGGCCTCGGATAAGCGGCCGTCAACAGTCCAACGTTGAGGAGGAGGGGGGCGGGTGTTTCTTCGTCCACTTACCCCAGGATTCCGACGCTCTCGCTCTCGATGCGGCGGACCACCTCGAGGCAGGACGTGGGATCCAGAGCCGCCGCGACCAGGGTCTGTCCGCGGATCAGGCCGGCAGATCCGTTCCTCAGGAGCCGGGTGAGGTTGCCCAAGAGCTGCGGACCCTCTTCCAGGACCTTCAACGATCCTGCGGAGAGCGGCATGGAGTCGTTCATCGAGGCAAGCGTCATGGCGTGCGGGGGAAGGCAGGTCAGCACGGACCGGTGGCGGGTTCCTGCGTAGATCTCACGGTGGAGCCGTAGGTCCGGCGAGGCGAGGAGGGCCTGTCCGTCGCGGTAGAAGAGGTTGGTCGTCACGAGATCCTCGTGGAGGAAGGGACGATCCACGATTCGGGCGGGGGTGATCACGATCGAGGAATCGATCCGGGTCGATAGGCTCCATCTCACGTGGACCGGTATCCTTGCCAAGAGAAGCCCCTGACGCACGGAGTTGAACTCTCGCAAGAGACCGGTTGTGGGCACGGACTAGACCTCTTGACTCGGCGAGCCCTCCAGGAGGGCTTGCTTGTCAAAGGCTCTGGTGATCGAGCGGTCATAGGGCGGGTAGAGGACTCCCACGGGGCTCACGATGGCCGAGACGAGCGCGTGGGGGGTCACGTCGAAGGAAGGGTTGTAGACCTGGGCCTTTGCAGGGGTGATCGTGACCCCGGCCATCTTCGAGAGCTCCTCCGCGGGCCGCTCCTCGATGACGATCTGCTCGGGCTGTGAGATCGATCGATCGAAGGTGGAGAGCGGAGCGGCCACGTAGAGGGGAATGTGGTGATAGTGGCAGAGCACGGCGAGCTGGTATGTGCCGATCTTGTTGGCCACGTCTCCTTTGGCTGTGATGCGGTCAGCTCCGACGATGACCAGATCGACTTTGCCCTGGCGCATGAGGGTGCCCGCCATGTTGTCGGCTATCACGGTGTACGGGATCTGTTCTTGGTCCATTTCCCAAGCGGTCAGCCTGGCGCCTTGGAGGTACGGACGGGTCTCCGACACCCAGACGTGGACGTTCTTTCCGCTTTCGGCCGCGGCCCGGATGACGCCCAAGGCTGTCCCATACCCGGCAGTGGCAAGGGCTCCGGCGTTGCAGTGGGTCAGGATCCTGGCCGGGTCAGGAACGAGCGCGGCGCCATTTCGCCCCATGGTCCGGTTGGCCTCCACATCGTCCCGGTAAATCTTCTGGGCTACCGTCAGGGTGGCTTCCCGAATCTTCTCGAGGTCTTGACCGGACACTCGGTCGTACAGCTTCTGCATCCGATCCAAAGCCCAGAACAGGTTGACCGCTGTCGGTCGGGTGTCGGCCAAAAGTCTGCGGCACCGCATCCAGTGCTCGCTCAGCTCTTGGCCGGCCGGTCCTTCCCAGGTCTTTACCGCCAACGCCATTCCGAACGCGGCAGCCACGCCGATGGCCGGGGCTCCCCGGATCTGCATCCTTCGGATCGTGTCGGCCACCTGTTCTTGCGTGCGACAGACGACATACTGAATCTGTGCCGGAAGGAGAAGCTGGTCTAGGACGTGGAGGGCATCGTCCCTCCATGCCAGAGTCTCGACGGTCGATGTCATCGTTTCACCACCTGGGGGGGAGATCACGGCCGGGTCGTCGCTGTCGGCGAAGGCGACTGGAGGCTGCCGATCAGCAAGGTGAGGAGCTTTGTCAGTCGGGGCTCGGCTTCGGCTGCCACGGCCAGGATGTGCTCCAACTTGGCCTCTTCGAGGGCGTCCGGAAGACACATGTCGGTGACGCAGGAGATGGCGAAGCAGTCCATTCCCATGTGTCGTCCCACGATGATCTCCGGCACCGTGCTCATCCCGACCACGTCAGCGCCGATCCACCGAAGCATCCGGTACTCCGCTCGGGTCTCGAGGCACGGACCGGGCATGGCCACGTAGATTCCGCTCTGGATGCGAATGCCGTTCGCCAGCGCGATCGCCTGAGCGCGTTCGACGAGCCGGGGCGAGTATGGCGCCGACATGTCCGGAAACCGAGGTCCGAACCTCTCGTCGTTCTTCCCGATCAGAGGGTTGATCCCCAAAAGGTTGATGTGGTCGGTCTGGATCATCAGGTCGCCCTTGCGAAAGAGCGGGTTGAGTCCGCCACAGGCGTTCGATGCCACGAGCGTCCTGGCCCCCAGGAGCTTCATCACCCGGACGGGGTAGGTGAGCTGGACGGGGGAGTATCCCTCGTAGTAGTGGAACCGGCCCTGCATCGCAACGACCGGTCGTCCGGAGAGCCGCCCCACGAGCAGTCGGCCACTGTGTCCCTCCACCGTGGACAGCGGAAAGTCGGGGAGATCCTTGTATTCGAGAGCTTTCTCCACGTCCATCTCGCGTGCCAGACCCCCCAGTCCCGTGCCGAGGATGATCGCCACTTCGGGCACGGCCTTGACCTGTTTCGCGATGAACGCGGCGCATGCGGTACTCTTGTCGTACAGATTTTCTGGGGTGATCACTCGGGCCTTCCTCTCTTCTCTTCCCGATTGTTCGTCTTGTTCGTCTTGTTCGTCTTCGCGACGCGTGAGGCTTTCGGATGGACTTCCAGAACGGCTTCCAATCGATGGGAGACCTCGCAGGCCGAGAGCCCCCGAACGAGCACGATCTTCTGTCTCGACGCGGCTCCTGCCACCAGCTCCAGGTTTCCCTTAGGAACCTCCAGGACCTCTGCCAGCAGCGCCAAGGCTTCCGCGTTGGCTCGACCATCGGTGGGGGGGCTCGACAGTCTGAGCTTGAGCCGCCCATCCAGCAGACCATCGACACCTGGCTTCGCGGCCCGAGGAACGACCTTGATCAAGATCTGGACGCCCCGGGAGGTGGTGGCGAGCTTGATCTCCGGGGCGCTCATGGGGCTCCCTGCGGTTTCGGAGCCTGCGGCCTGCGTTCGTCGGCGTCCTGCGACAGCTCGTCCTTGAGCATGTCGTAGAACGAGTCGAGGACGTTCTTGAGCTCGATTCGGAGCTTCCTGCGGGCCCGTTTGAGCTGGCGAACCTCCTCGGTCAAACCGGCGACCTCTTGACGTCCCGCCTCCACGACCCTCTCCGCTTCCAGCTCGGCCCGGCTCCGAATGAGCTCGGCCTCCTTCTCCGCGTTGGCGAGCCGATCGTTGCTGGCGCGCTGGGCGTCGATGAGCGTCTGCTTGAGCGTCCGCTCCATCTCCTGGTAATCCTTCATCTGCTGCCTGAGCGTTCCGATGTGCTCCTTTAAAGCCCTGGCCTCGCCGTAGAGTTGCTCGTACTCCCTCGCCACCTCGCGAAGGAACTCGGTCACCTCGTTTTCGTCGAACCCGCCCAGCTTCTTGCGGACGAAGACCTTCTGCTGGATGTCCAGGGGAGTCATCTTGAGCGGCATCGTGAACCAACCTCTGACGGGGGACTTAGACGGTGAAGACCATCTTGATCAGCTCCTCGACGATGGAAAGGAGCAACAGGGCGGCGATCGGAGAGACGTCGAAGGGGCCGACCGGGGGCACCAGTCGCCTCACTGCTGTGAACAGAGGCTCCGTCAGACCGAGAAGGAGCCGATACCAGCCAGCCCCCCGATCGATCGGAAGCCACGTGACGAGGAAACGGATCAGGATGACGAACTCGTAGAGGCGGACGAGCCGGAGCAGCATCGTGGCCATCTCAGCCGAAGGGGTCAACGGGGTCATCGGCTTTCAGTCTCCTCCGAAGATCCGGGTGCCCAGGCGGAGCATCGTCGAACCTTCTTCCAGAGCGATCCGATAGTCGTTGGTCATGCCCATGGATAGGTGTTTGAGGTCCAGGAACCGCTCCTGCCGTTTGGCCTGCGACTCCTTGATCTGCCTCAACTCGCGGAAGACCGAGCGAATCACGGCCTCGTCATCCGTGAACGGAGCCATGGTCATCAACCCTTCGATGACGATCGAGAGCGGCTCGACCGAGTCCTTTCGGGCGAGATCGTCCACGAACCGAACCACCTGGTCGGGGGAGAATCCGCCTTTCGAAGCCTCGCCGGACACGTTCACCTCGAGGAGGAGTGGATACCGTCGTCGGGCCTGCCGGGCGTGTCGCTCGATCTCCAACCCCACCCTTTCGGAGTCGACCGAATGGATCATCGATGCGTGATGGACAGCCTGGGAGACCTTGTTCGTCTGCAGGTGCCCGATCATGTGCCACTTCGCCGAAAGATCGGGGAGGGCCTCGATCTTCCTCTGCAGTTCCTGGACTCTGTTTTCTCCGAAATCGGTGACCCCGCAGGCGGCTGCTGCCCGCACCTCCTCGGGGCCGACGGTCTTGGTGACGGCAACCAACGTCAGATGCTCCCGCCAAGCGGGCCCACGGGCACGCTCGAACTCCGAATAGAGGCTCTCCAGACGCTGTTTTACAGTCTCCAAAGCGTGGCCATTATAGTCCCCCGGATGGAGGGAGTCAACGCGCGGGAGTTGCGCCAGGCGCGGGTTTCGCCGAAGCGAGCGGGAGGTGGGCCGTTCGGGGCGAACCATCCGGAGAAGGGGGGCCAAATGTCAGGGAGAGCAGCGATCGGGCCATTGAGACCTTCTCGAGCCCCAGAGACAGGCGTGCCACGAGATAGGCAAAGTCGAGAGCTTCCCGGGCGAGGGTCATCGAGGGAGCCTCCTGGGCGACTTGGAGGAAGAGATCGTAGGCAATCTGGTCCTGTCCTGCCTCTGCTTTTCCGGCGGCCCGCTCGAACCCCTCGAGGAAGGTCGTCTGCTGGTCGATTCCCAGCAGCTCCTCCACTGTGACGAATCGATAGCCCCGGGGTTTCAGCGTGTTGATGATTGTCTGGACCGCGGCCGGCACGTTCTGTCCGTGGTCGTGGAACAGGACGATCGCCCCGTTGATCTGGTTCGAATCGAGAACCGAGTGGATGAGGTGCGCGTAACCGGGGCGTTGCCAATCCCGGCTGTCGATTGTCCAGAATATGTTGTAGTCGTGGTACTCGGCGATGATCCTGTTCACGCGTTCGGTGTGGACGCCGGCTCCGTAGGGAAGCCGGAACAGGGGGATGGGGCCTCCGCCCATCGCCTTCTGGATCATCCTTTTGGCGGTCCCCACCTCGTCGTGTACCCCTTCGATCGATAGCCTGGGCAGCCCCAGCCCACGGGCGTGAGTCTTCGTGTGGTTGGCGATCGTATGGCCGGACTTTCGGATGAACTTGAGGAGCTCCGGGTAGGCTTGTGCGTTGCCTCCCCCGACGAAAAATGTGGCTTTGCTCTGCGTCTGTGCCAGCACTGAGAGGATGGCGCGGGTGCCTCGTTCGGTCGAATGGCCTTCGATGGGGCCATCGTCGAACGTGAGCGCGATCTCCTTTACGTTTGGATCCCCACGGATGATGACCTTGAGTCCACCGGAATCGTAGTAGGTGCAGTTTTTCGGTTTGGGTCGACAGGCTCCCAGGTAGTTGCGGGCCTGGCGGCGAGCCTTCTCGGCCAGGAGTCCGCCCTTGCGGCCCAGAAAGGAGTATCCCTTCTGCAGGAAAAGCCGAATCTGGAGATCCGTATCCGAGGACGGAGACGTGAACTGGAGAGGTTCTGACGCCGAGACGACCGGCGGAATCGACGCGGCCGCCGTGGATGCCGCGGACGCGGAAGCGGACGAAGGCGCTAAGGGGCGAGTCTTCGTCGGTGAAGGAATCACGTTGGGACGAGCCGGAGGGAGAGGAGCCGTCCCGGTCGACCGGGCTAGTCCTTCCAGCCGCGATTCCAGAGTCTCGATCTGCGCTGGGTCGAGAGCTGCGTGAGAGAGGACTCGCTCTCTGAGGATCAGGAAGTCCTCCATTTGACCCAGCGGGCCCGAAGCCGCGGTCGGAAGATCGGCGGCGCCCAAGGCAGAGACCGAGAAGAGCAAAGCCGCGACCAACAGGATCCCTGCTGCTGTGGACGAAGCTGTCTGCGCAGGCATGGTCACCCCTATCGCTCTGGCTGATGGCGGCAACGTCGGTGGTCCGACCTCGAATCGCGAGCCCTTCTTTCATCATGTAGTCTTTCCAAGCCCCGGACGTCAACCGTCTCAAGGGGGAGGGCACCGAGAGGTCAGAGCCGTCACATACCACGGATTGACGGTCGGGCGTGACGGGGAGGTTGGAAGGCCTTCGTCGTGTTGGACCTCTAATATGTCGCTGGTCTGTCAAAGGGGTTGTCCAGCCAGAACGGACTCGCCTCAATGAGCGAACGATGGGGAAGGCCGATCACGGCCATCCAGTGCACCCGGTCCTTGTCCGTGATGCGCTCGGGAGTGTTCAGAAGCTCATCCGGAACGTAGACGGTGTGGATTGTGACGGCGTTCGACAGTTCGGGCGCCGTGCCAGCCGTCGATTCCTTCAGGCTGAAGGAGACGCTCTCGAACCGACACGCCGTGAGCTGTTCGTTGTTGCGTCGGACCAGATGTAGGTCTCGGTCGAATGTGTAGTTGATCGATTCCAGCACCACGGACGCCTGACTGCGCTCGGTTCGTGAATAGACGTAGTCGCGGAACATTCGAAACGAGAGCCGCGGAGGACTCGCTTCGACCATATAGTAGCTGGGGATGTAGTAGAACCCCTTCAGATCGGTCTTGATTCGTTCGGTGAGGAGCTGGCTCGCCTGGATGGCTCTGAGCCGCGTGTCCAGCTTCCTCGACTGGTTCGTTGCCGAGAAGAAGACGAACCAACCCACTCCGAGGAGGATCAGGGCCACCCCGGACATGATCAGAACCTCCAGGAGGGTGAACCCGCGGTTTCGGCTCGTGTGTCTCATGAGCCGCCCCCTTTTTCCTGGCGTGGAACGTAGTCGGCTGTCAATGCGGCATCCGGGCGGCTGATGAGCCGTTCGAGCGAGAAGGAGTAGGTGTGTTTGTCTCCGGGAAGGGTCCAGGTCATGACCACCGAAATTTGAACGAGCGAGGCTCCGGATACCGAGAGGTTGGTCAGGAACACTTGGGGTGACGAGAAGACGTTACCCGAGCCGCCAGCGAGGCCGGAGCCCTCTGTGGACGTCTTGTACGTCTTGGTTTCCTGGATGTTTACCTTGTCGCCGACCGCGAACGTCTCCAGCTCGGCAAATCCCCTGGAATGGATGGTCTCGCACACCCTCTCCACTAGGTAGGTCGAGACGGATTGGGCGATGAGATGGTATTCGTTGTAGGCGGCCGGTCTCGTTCCGCTGGTGATCATGTTGATGATGGGAAGAAGGGCTAGCGCGAAGATGGCCGTGCACACGATCACTTCCGTCGAAGAGATGCCGCGCCTCATCGGCGACTCACCTTCTTGTAGACGATCCTCGGGCTGATCCCGACGTAGTAGTAATCGCGGAACGCCCCTGAGGCATCGTCCTTGCGCGTCAGTCCCGAGTAGTATTTGTCGAGTCGGGTGATGGTGCATTGCCGATCCGCGGTGGATGGGACTTTCCCGCTGATGAGGAGCCCGTGGATCGTGGATCCCGGCTTGATGGACAGGTTCCCTTCGGTCGTGATCAGTGCGGCGTGGACGTCGTTCTCTATGGAAAGGGTTCCGTTCAGACAGAGGACGGTCAGAAGGTCACCGGCCCGTTCGCCCACGTTGAGATTCGATACCTTGACCCCTCCTTGCCCCGTGGTGACGACGACCAGTTTTCCCCGGATCGTCAGGGAATCGAGATGCAGGGTCTGGTTTCCGTTGTCGACGCGCACGACCCCGTTGATCGTCTTCATCGAGGACACGAGCCGGCGGAACTGGCTGTCCACAGGTTCCGGTTGGCCATCGGATACCACGAAGAACGGCTTGTTCCCCCAGTGCCCGGGAACGAGCTTGTAGCGGAAGTGGTCGAGACACTCGAAATCAGTACCGACCCAGAACCGGAAAGTGTCCTTGTAGTCGAGCATGATCTTGAGCAAGTTGCCGATCGATAGGTTCTCCTGGCGGAGCGCGCTGAGCATCTCTCTGTGGGATCCGAGGTTGTCGGACTGAGCAGCCAGCACCCTTACGGCTCTATCCACCGCGTTGCGGGCGGGGACGAGATCGCTTCGCTCCTTCTCGTCGATTCGCTTCCAGACGAACAGATCTTCCGGAGTCAGGCTCTGGCCGTTCCCCTTCGCGGCGAAGGCCACGACCGATTCGACGGGGAAGTCTGGCAGTTTTTCCTGCCAGGTCTCGGCGAGGGTGATCGTATTTTTGAGCTGCTGGTATTCCGTTCTGACGACCTCGGGGGTCGAGGGGGCTCCGGAGAGGCGATCCAGCAGATCGAGAAGCTCCTTGATTCGCCCCAGGAGCTCCTTCTTCTTGGTGTTGATCTCGCTGTGGTTGAGAGAGATACTGGCGTCCGACACGTAGACGAGAAACGTGGCTTGATCGTAAGGCCTGGGTGGGGCGACCAGAACCATCTTGAACCCGACGGCCATCTCGATCTCACGGATGACGCACTCGGTCAGAGTCACATCGAACTGGACTCTGCTTTTGATCTTGATCAGGCCGAAGCGTTCGTAGGGGAGGTCTTCGAACTGTCTCTGGTAGACCACGTCGGCCGTGAGGTGTTTGATGTAGAACTTCGAGAACCGGTTATCCTGCGAGAAGCGGTTCTCCTGAAGGATTCTGTTGGTCTGGACCGGTTTGATGAACGGCGTCAATGCGAGCTCGCCGGACTGGTCCGCGTACACGTCCTTTCGAAGAAGACTAAACAGCGGCGAGGACGGATCGTTGACTCCGATCCGAAGTTGTTGAAGGGCTTCCTCCGCGGCGGACTCCGCGAGTTCCAGGGCGAGATCTCCGATGGACGACCGGAAGGTTTGGTTCGTGACCGCACTGGTCAGATAGCGCTGTCCGATTCCGATGATCGAAAGGACAACGATGAAGGACAGTATGATGACGAGAAGGATACCAAGACCTTGCTGAGGGGATCTATGGAGGCGCACGTACAGAGTCTAGACGATCGCTTGAGGGTTTGTCAAAAGGCGCCGGACCTTCGACCGCCGTGACGAGGCCGTTTGTCCACGGTGTATACTGAAGATCGATTCTCCAAGCCCATCGGATGGCTTTGGCATTCTTCCTGGAGGAGGCTTCTTGGCCGGGCAGTATCTGGGACGCTACGAAATCCTGGGAAAGCTGGGCGAAGGGGGCATGGCGGCCGTCTATTTGGCCAGGGACCCGACCCTTGGACGAGACGTCGCGATCAAGATCCTGCCCCCATGGTGTCGGAAGGCACGATCTCACGCAGGACGGTTTCAGCGAGAGATGCGTCTTTTGGCCGACATCTCCCACCCAAATGTCGTTACCATCTACGATATCGGCGAGACCGACCAGTACACGTTTTACGCCATGGAGTACTTTCCGAACGGGTCGCTCACCGACGAGATCTCCCGACACGGGCGACTACCCTACCGCCGTGTTCTCAAGCTCGCGCACGACATCGCCGCCGCGGTCGACTCTATCCATCGGGTCGGCATCTACCATCGTGACATCAAGCCGCACAACATCTTGGTGTCGGAGAACGGGGCGTACAAACTGGCCGATTTCGGGCTGGGAAAAGCGACCGATTCCGAGAACATCACCAGGACCGGCGAGATGATCGGCACTCTCCGGTATCTGCCTCCGGAAGGGCTCGAAGGGCAGCCGATGGATCAGACCTCTGATCTGTTCCAGCTCGGACTTGTCCTCTATGAGGCCGCGACCGGGGTTCGCCCGTATCGAGGAGTGACCGCGGCGGAGGTGTTGCGTTGCTACGTCACGGATACGCCCGTCCTGCCTTCTGACCTCGTGCCAGAGCTGCCCACGGACTTCAACTCCCTGCTCTTCAACCTCATCGAACCGCATCGGGAGTATCGCTACCAGGAGGCGGGCCCGGTCTTGGCCGACATTGGTCGTCTCGAACGAGGGCTTCCGGTCTGTCGACGCGAATCATCCGAGGCGTCCCGGTCGTCCATGGAGTCCGCCTGCGGCCCTCGGGTCTCGCGTTCGGCCAGAGGTCTGCCTCTTGGGTGGCTCCTGCCGGGAGGACTCGCCCTCTTTGTCGGACTGCTCCTCCTGCACCCGACCAAGTCGCCTTTTCCGTCGCCACTGACGTCGGTCTCCAGCGCCATCGATCGTGTGGGCCATCTTCGGATCGACACGGGCGAGCGAAAGATTGTGGTCTCGTGGGAATCCGGGTCTCCGTACCGGGGAGTGGTCGAATACGCCTCGGTCGGCGCGAAGATTCCGGGCCGTGCCGAGGAGAAGGTCGCCGGAGTGGTTCATCGGGTTACTCTGTCCGGTCTGGTCTCGTCGCGTGAGTATCGGGTCACCGTTCGACCACCGGCTCCGGGATCTCCGCTCAGTCGCCTGGTCTTTCTCTCTCCACTGAAAAGCGACCTGACGCGCGCGGAGATCGAGGGCGGAATGGGAACGATCCGATGGCGGACGAGCCAGCCCACGCGGTCCGTTCTCGTCGCGAGAACCGGCTCCAGCGAACAGCGTCTCGATGTGAGAGAGGCGTTCTCCACGGACCACGAGCTGCGCTTCGCGGGTCTGAACCCGACCGACGGCTGCAGGCTTGCCATCGAGAGTTCGAACAGTGTCGGAGAGTCTACCCTTCTGGATGTGCATCGGGCTGTTGAGGCTTCGATCGGGACGCTGTCAGAGCTGAAGCGGGCGATCGACGACACTCCGCTCGTCCAAGAGTTGAACGGGTTGAGTCGATCGGGTCCGGCTGCTGCTGGAGCGGCCCGAAGCTGTCTTGAAAAGGTCTGCGCGGAGGTGGCGAGGGTCTCGCCCGTTGTGCGCTATTACCTGGGCAATCCGATCTACCCCATGGATCGGAGGTTCGGACTGTACAGGAATTTGCGGATGCTCCAGAGCGTCGATGCGCTGTGTCGGCTTCTGGGTTGGGCTGTGGAGACCGGGGCTGGCGACACCCTTCCGACCTGCATGATCCAGACCGAACGTCCAGCTCTTCAGCGGGACGAGGTCGTTCCCTTGCCCGGTTTGTCCGGTGTTCGGAGGTCGGCCCAGGGCGTGTCGACAGATCCCGCGGCTGCGAAGAATCTCTCATTTTCCTTGCCCGCGCGACAGCGGGCCGCCGCGGAACTGTGCGTGGCCGGCCGGCTCGATCGCGATGACTACCTCGAGGTGGTCTTTAACGAGAAAGCGTCCTTGATCGTGTTTCCGGGCGGACACTCGGGATCCTCCGACGAGCTTTTGGTTCAGCGGGTGCCCGTGGAACTCCTCCGAGAGGGTGTCAACCTTCTTTCGGTTCGGTTCAAATCGATGCCTGGCCGCTCCGTTGACTCTCGCAAGGAATCGACCCTCAGTCGCGGCGAGATCGTGTTTTTCTTTGGCGGTTCGGCTGGCGCCAAGGGGCTTCGTCTGCTCACGGACAAGCCGTGAGAGATTCGGAAGGGACCGTCGAAACGGTCACTGTTCACTTTGTGGATCGGATGGTTCCGTTTGGGGTTGTTCTTTCCCCGAACAGGCGATCCGCTTGCGCACGTAGTCCTGGTTCAGCTCCGGCGTGAGTGCCTCGATGATGCGCGCGGCAACCAGTGCCCAGCATTCCGGGATGGTCGGATCCTCCGCGATCGGTCTCTTGCCCAGCCCTCGGGCTTGCTCGATGACAACCACGGCCCAGAGCGGGACCCCGGGCGGCAGGTCTCCGGGATACCGGATCGTGATCGAGTTTGGCCTGCTTCCCGGAGCGACGATGCCGTGCTCTTGATTTACTTGGTCGTGCAGGATGTTGGATGTTGTGTCCAGGGGGGTGAGTGGGTACTGGGTCCGTTCGGTTGTTCGTGCAAAACGGCGCCGAGAGGGTCGGACGTTCGCGGCAAGGAGTTGGGGCAGCTCCGGCCATTGCAGGGTTGAGGAGAGCTGCTCCACGGTCTCGGGAGAGCAAGGACTCCGGCCGGTCAGGAGGTCGTCCAGCCGACTCCGATTGATGTCGAGAATCCGTGCCACTTCGGAGAGGCTGGAAAAACCAGCCTTCAGGGCGTGGATTTTGGCGTCCTTGCGAAAGTCGAAAACCGTTGTTGACATCGTGGAAACCGTTCGCGTAATATTGATTTGTGGCGTAATTCTAACGCCGTAAAAGCCTTTGGACCCAAGTGCCCGAGATTTCTCGGGAGGGGGAGAGTCCCGGCGGCCGCTTTCCTGACAGTCAGTCTGGAACTCCCACCCATCCCCATCGAGTAGCCGCACCTGACCGCGGCTGCCGATGGTTCTCTCTTGCGGTGTCATACTAACACACCGTAACGCTTCGCCGTAGTGTTTGCGCGCGGTGTTTTACGTCTCGGCGTTCATATCACGCTGGGGGGGAGGTGCCTGTGGATGATTCGTCTGGCTGTGAAGTCCTCACCGACCCACGGACCGAAAAGGCGACGGTCCTGATCGTGGATGACGAGTCTCTCGTCTGTGATTTGTTGGCTCATTTCCTGCGCGCCGCTGGTTACAGGGTTCTTGCGGCCTCCAGTGGAGATGAGGCGATTCGGATCGTGAAACAGGGTGTGCGTCGGCTTGATCTGTTGCTTACCGATTTCTTGATGCCAGGGATGGATGGGAGCGAATGTGCCGCCCAGGTCAGGCAGCTTTTTCCGGAGGTTGCCGTGCTCTTCATGACCGGAACCCCCGATCTCGTGGCGCTGAGTCCCATACTGCAGCGGCCGCGATCGAGGTTGATGGTAAAACCGTTTCGCGGGCGTGAGCTGTTGCGTGTTGTCAAATGGCTGCTCGATTCGTCCGAGGTCGTGGGGGCCGGATCCGAGAGACTCCTAAGTCCTGGGGTGGTATCGTAACGTGATCTTCACGATTTTCGGTGGCCTTGGAGCCTCGGCTCGAGCCTTCGGATAGAGTGGAGCGCGCGCCCGCGCACCCTCGAGACAGGGGGCAAAGATCGAGGATAGACCGAGGAGAATCTTGTTCTGACCTGGAAGCAGGGCTGCGGCGTCGAATGAATGGTGGAGCTCGACCGTGGATGGGCCTGGTCCCGCAGGCTGGACAGTCCCTTCCGCGCGCAGCACCAGATCGATCTGTCCGTTCACTGACAGAGTGAGCATCCACGTGCTGGGCCAGTAGTCCGCCTGAACGACGAACTCGGCACGATCGAGCGGAGTCGATGGAAGTTCGAACCGGATCTCGTCCGATTGACCCTCGAGTCGGGGAGGCCGGAGGTCGATCGAGACGGATGTCTGGATTTGGCTCGTCGACCCAACCGAGAAGAGTCGACCACGGGACACCGCGAGCCTCGGCGGGATTTCGCCGAGCAGGGCACTGCAGGCGGACCCCAGTCGATACAGTTCCGTTTGGATGCGATAGTACCGTGATTTGACCGCAAAGGGGACTGCGGACGAATCGAGGATCTCCGGAGTTCCCAGCAGGATTTCGTCGAGAACATCGGTGTGCTCTCTCTGGAGTCGTGCGACCTGTTTTTTCGCCGCGTCCATCCACTTGGTCGATCGAGTCGGTTGGAGCGACCATCTCCTGAGAAGGCCGACCAGATCGAGTTTTTTTAAGGCCATTTCGAGATGTGTGGCGCGGGACGACAGTCCGTCGATCGGGAACGGCGAGCTCCGGTCGGAGCTGCCTGTGGTGGTTGTTGAAAGAATCTCCACGGTCGAGTCGGTTACAAGCCCAGGGCCGGACAACACGGCGCGGTGTTTTTGTGTCGGCATCGGATCGGGAGCGAGTCGGATCTTGGTCGACGCGGCGGAAGAACCAATCCATTCGACGGAGCAACGGACATCGAGATCTGTCGTCCAGTCGAGGGTGGCCGTCAACCCCCTGTATCTCACTCGGGGATTTCTGTAGGTGTGACGCGGTGTTCGAAATTCGTAGAGGGGGCCTCGATCCTGTTTCGAAAGGAGGACGCGGCAGCGGTAGGTCGTGTCGGCGGCCAAGGGAGGCGTGACGATCGAGTGATCGAGCGACAGTGGAGATGTCGTTGACTCGATCAGTTCCAGGCTCTCTTCGTTCACGCCCAGTTCGACACCGGTCGGGGCGGGCCGGTTGGTGGTCCAATGGAGGTGCGCTCGATCGTTCCGGAAGCGGGCGGAGAAGCCGCTGACCCTCGTCTGGGACGTGCCCGGGGGCAGAGACAGGAACAGGATCCCCAACGCGAGCGCCACGAGTGTCCCGAGAAATCCAACGATCCAAGGACGGGGGACCATGGCGCGAACTCCGATGAACTGCAATCCGGCGGTCAGTCGCGACATCCTCGGGCCCTGGTAACTTGGGCCCAGGTAACCGGTGCCCGGCCTCAGCAAGCCGGGAGGCGTTTTCTCGCTCTCGCCGACAGTGACTCGCGGGGAGCGTGGCCCTTGGTTGGCAATGAGTCGTGAGACAGTCGTGCCCTCGCGGGCCCGTCCCAGGTCCTCGAGCATCTCTCTTGCTTCCTGATAGCGTTCATCAAGAGGGATCCCGAGAGCGTTGTTGATGAGTTGGGCGATCGGGGCGTCCAGATCGGGCTTGATGTCCTGGGGGGTTCTGGGCGGAACCGAGGACTCTCCCTTGAGATACTCCAGCAGCTCCATCTGTTTGAACGGGATCCTCCCGCAGACCGCTTCGCAGAGGACGAGCCCGACCTGATAGAGATCGCTTCGGTGATCACAAGTTCCCCCCATGAGCATCTCAGGGGAGAGATACCGCGGCGTCCCAACCAGTTTGCCGGTCCGGGTGATCTGGCTGTCCTCGGCGATTTTCACCAGGCCGAAATCCATCAACACGGCGCGGTTGAAGCGGGTCAGCATGATGTTGGCCGGTTTGATGTCTCTGTGGATGAAGCCTCGAGGATGCATGAACGCGAGAGCCTCGAGGACATCCTCGACGACCTTCAGGGCGAAATCGCAGGGAAGACCGCGGGGAGCTTTCTGGATGAACGTTTCCAGGGGCTTCCCATCGAGGAATTCCATCACGAGAAAGATGTCCTTGTCCTGTTCTCCGGAATCGTAGAGCTTGACGATGTTGGGATGGGACAGGGTCGAGGCCGCTCGGATTTCCCTCAGAAAGCGGCGGCGGATGTTCTCGTCGGAGCAGAACTCCTCGGAAATGAACTTCACGGCCACATCGCGATTGAGCGCCTTTTGGTGGGCTCTGTACACCTCGCCCATGCCGCCGGCCCCCAGCGGAGCCAAGATCTCATAGCCCGCATACGTCTGGCCAATGCGTCGCACGTGAGACGCTCCTAGGCCGCCAGGATGGACGCCCTGGGAGTAGCGACCGCCGGGGCCTCTCCGAGCCGGGAGGCCAGATCGAAGAAGGTCGCGAGTCCCTGTTCGTGTCGGTCCGAGAGGTTCCAGCAAAGACCGTTCAGGTAACAGAGAACGTCCTCTTCGGAAAGACCCAGACGGCGGGCGGCCTCACGTGCGCCCCAGGCTCGATCGGGAGCTAAAGCGGCCTCCGTGAGCGATCGATGGATCGCCAGAAGTGTGTCCTGTCTGCGATCGGACAGGGCTTCACGAGGAACGCAAAAGAGTGCGAAGACGAGGGGGAGACCGGTGTGGACTCTCCACTCCTCAGCCAAGTCGACATGGTAGGGGGCGGTCGGGTGGAGGTACTCACGAAGTGCCTCGTCGCCGATGAGCAATCGGGCATTCGACCGCTTGAGATCTCGAGTGAAACGAAGTCTCAAGGTCGTCGGCCAAAAGAATCGAGCCAGTACTTTCAAGAGGACGACCGACGTTGCCGAGGCGGGCGACAGATGGATGGCTGTGTCGCCCGGGATCGACGAATCGAGAAGCGGCCGATCGCTGGTCACCAAGACGCTCTGGACCGGCCCGTCGGCCGAGATCGAGAGCCCGGGCAGCAGGACGTACGAGTCTCTGTGACGGGCGAATTCGATGGACGAGATGGGAGCCAAGTCAATCGCTCCGCTTGAAAGAAGCCGGTTGAGTCTGGAGGGGGGGCCCTCCTCGACGGAGATACCCGGGGCATCTTGAATCGCCCTTTTCAGCGGAAGCGTGTTTGCGTAGCTGATCCAGCCGACTCTGAGGATCGTCCCACTCTCGGTCACGACCGACCTCCCGTCGCGGGGCTGGGCTCGGGAGTCCATCAAAAATGAGCTCCCTGGAACAGCACTACTGTATCACGGTGCCGGGAAAGGGGCAATCGAGGCAAGATGCCCTGATCCCCCATCTGCGCCCCGTCTGCTGCGTCAGAACTCGTCGCCGCTCCTCAATGTACTTCTCTGTACACCTGCGTCGCGGCGACTTCGTTCTTTCTTGCAT
>Ga0074195_1001776_pt1 | contig 27590 bp, 33 predicted proteins | sample EPASupsiteHSE623_FD_64525 | JGI IMG/M metagenome (GOLD analysis project Ga0074195, IMG submission 64525) | Bioremediated contaminated groundwater from EPA Superfund site, New Mexico - Sample HSE6-23 | ecosystem: Environmental > Aquatic > Deep subsurface > Groundwater > Contaminated ... | reverse complement strand
ATTCCGTCCAACTGAAGGCAGACCGGTATATTGCCGAGACTGCTTCCAGAAGAACAGAGGATAAAGATATTAAGAATATCAAACCTAAGACCGCCCTGGTGGCGGTTTTTGGGGTGTTTAGAAATTTGGCATTATTGACTTTTTTCTTAAACTCTCTAAGATATGGCTGTCCCGAGAACGGAATAAAAATTTATTTTTAAGAATGCAGGGGCAAATCACCTAGAAAGTTAGAAATGTTCGAAAAATTAAAAAAACTAAAAGATCTCAAAATTAAAAAAACTAACGGAACTGATTTTTCATACAACACCCTTGCATACACCATGGGAGAGGTTGGACTTATTATTGCTCTACCCCTCGTGTTTTTTGTTCTCATTGGAATAAAAATCGATCAGATATTTAAGACCACTCCACTTTTTATAATTGTCTCAATGTTTTTTGCCATCTTTTTATCAACCATGGCTTTAAAGAAAAAAATTAAAGGGTTGAATAACACAAACAAAGTATGACTCCCATCTCTCTTGCAGCTGAACCAATTTTTCATATCGGATCTGTTGCGATTAATAACTCTTTGATAACCGGAGTGGTCGGCAGTGCTTTAATAATTGCCCTATTTGTTTTCACCGCAAAAAAGATTGAATTTCATCCGAAAGGAAAATTTACAAGTGTCTTTGAAGCTATCAGTGAACAGATTTTGGATTTAATTGAACAGGTTGTACAGAATCGGGAAAAAGCAATTCAATTCTTTCCTCTTCTGATGACTCTCTTTATTTTTATTGTCATCAACAATTGGCTTGGACTAGTTCCAGGGGTAGGCTCAATCGTTGTTAATACTCACGAAGGAGCTTTCCCTCTTTTTCGTGGTGCAAATGCAGATTTAAATACTACTCTTGCTTTAGCCGTAATATCAGTTGTAACGACTCAAATATATGCCGTTAAAGAGCTGGGACTATTTAAACAATTACAAAAATATTTCAGTTTAAACCCAATAAAGCTTTTTATCGGAATTCTTGAGCTAATCAGTGAAGTTTCTAAGATGATTTCATTTTCTTTTAGGCTTTTTGGAAACATTTTTGCAGGTGAAGTGCTTTTGATTGTCATTTCTTCCCTTATGCCGGTTGTTGCGCCCCTTCCCTTTTTCTTTCTTGAGATATTCGTCGGTTTTATCCAGGCACTGGTCTTCACCATGCTCACATTAGTATTCCTAACGATTGCCACAAGCGACCATTCGGAATACAATCATGATGAGGTCCGACCAGAACTTAAGCCGGCGGATATTGAGGAGGCCAGCAGTCATGCTGACTCTCGTCACATTTAATTTAATAATTAATTATTAATAATAAATTATATGAATGCAGAAGTAATGAAGTTACTAATCCCAGGTCTCACAATCGTGTTGGGTGGCGCTATGCCTGCCTTTGCTATCGGTTGGATGGGAGCACATGCCATGGACGCCATTGGCAGAAACCCAGAAGCAGCTAGCAAGTTGCAGACGATCATAATTTTAGTAGTAGCTTTCGCTGAAGCTATCGCCATCTACTCTCTAGTTGTCGCTTTGATTCTCAAGTTCGTCTGATTATCTAATATACTTTTCCATGCTTACTCTAATCGCCCAAGCCGCAGAACATGCTTCGGAAGCCGCTAGCAAATCTGGCATTGCGGCGATTGGATTAGATGTAAAAAGTCTTATTCTACAGATAATTAATTTTGCAATTCTACTTCTAATTTTAAAAAAGTTTGCTTACAAGCCAATCGTAGGAATCCTTGAAGAAAGACGAAAAAAAATCGAAGAAAGTTTAAAAACCGCAAAGGAAATCGAAGAAGAGAAAAAACGAATGGAAAAAATCAAAGAAGACGTTATCAAGCAAACTAATTTAAAATCTCAAGAAATAATTGATCAGAGCAGAAAACAGTCACAAGAAATAATAAAGAACGCTGAAATTTCCGCACAAAAAAGAGGTGAACAATTAATTAAAGAATCTCATGCGAAAATAGATCAGGAAATTCAAGAGGTGCGAAACTCTCTGAAATCCGAAACTTTAAGCCTCGTTGCTGCAGCCACAGAAAAAATTATCGGCAAAAAGTTGGATTCTACGGAAGACAGCGAGCTTATAAAGGAAGCCCTGGTTTCAGTTGAATTTAAAAATAAATGAAGAAGTATTCCAGGAAAAAACTCTCGGAAGCGACCCTAGAATTGCTGGAAAAATATCCCAGAGAAGAGGTTGTTAAGCTCCTTGCCCAAGAAATAATTTCTCAAAAACGAACCAACGAATTAGAAATTATTATTAAAGAAATCGGAAAACAGTTACTGGTCAAAAAGGGACACTTGGACACCGAGATCTTTTCCGCTCACAAATTGCAAAGTTCCATTAAAGAAGAATTAACTGATTTATTAAAAAAAATAACCAAAGCTAAAACTGTCTCAATTAATTCTGTTCTCGACCCTTCCACGCTTGGAGGATTCAAAGCAATTACACCAGTAGTTGAGATAAACGGATCCATCAAAGATAAAATTAATCAACTTAAAGCTACAGCCCATGTCTAATCAAATATCTTTAGCAGAATTATCCCAAGAATTGCGTGAAGCAATTAATGACTTAAAAAGAACTCCTGATATTCAAGAAGTTGGGATCGTTACTAAGGTAAGCGATGGCATTATTTGGGTTTATGGCCTAACAAATTGCGGCAGCGGTGAAATGATTTCAATTGAGAGTGAGAACAAAGGAGAAAGTACTTTCGCTTTTGCTCTCAACCTCGAAGAAGATCAAATCGGAGCTGTGCTTTTGGGAAGCGATGTCAATGTTAAGGCCGGCGCCAAAGCAAAACTAACGGGAAGAATTTTAGAAGTCCCTGTTGGTGATGCTCTCGTAGGAAGAGTGGTAGACGCCTTGGGAAATCCAGTCGACGGGCTCGGACCAATTAACACTGACAAAGCAAGTCCTGTGGAGAAAATAGCTCCCGGAGTTTTGGCTCGTCAGGGAGTCAGACAACCGTTAATGACTGGTTTGAAGGCAGTTGATGCAATGATTCCGATCGGACGCGGGCAACGTGAGTTAATCATTGGCGACCGCCAGACTGGAAAAACAGCGGTTGCTGTAGACGCAATCATTAACCAAAGCAGACAAAAAAGCGGAGTAATTTCTATTTACGTCTCTATCGGCCAAAAGAAAAGTACGGTCGCTAGGATAGTTGACAGACTTCGCAAAGAAGGAGCCATGGATTCGACAATCGTTGTGATGACTTCAGCTTCTGATCCGGCAGCACTCCAGTACATTGCTCCTTATTCAGGTTGCGCTATGGGTGAATATTTCCGTGACAATGGTCGCGACGCTTTAATTGTTTATGACGATTTATCAAAACACGCTTGGGCTTATAGACAAATTTCGCTTTTATTAAGACGACCACCGGGACGTGAAGCTTACCCGGGTGATGTTTTTTATCTTCATTCAAGATTATTGGAACGAGCCGCGAAAATGTCTCAAGAAAATGGCGGTGGTTCACTCACTGCCCTTCCCATTATCGAAACTCAAGCAAATGATGTTTCTGCTTATATTCCAACAAACGTCATTTCCATTACTGATGGTCAGATCTATTTGGAAAGCGATCTATTCTATCAGGGTATTCGCCCCGCTATTAATGTCGGTTTGTCTGTCTCACGTGTCGGAGGTTCCGCGCAAACAAAAGCTATCAAAGAAGTTGCCGGAAAGCTTCGTTTGGAACTAGCACAATTTAGAGAACTGGCTGCTTTTGCCCAGCTATCAAGCGACCTTGATCCTGATACAGTCAGAAGAATTGAAAGAGGAAAAAGATTAACGGAAGTTTTAAAACAGGTACAGTACCAGCCGGAAAGCTTGAGCCGACAAGCGATAGTTTTACTGGCCGTAACTCAAGGAGTTTTTGATACAGTACCGGTAGAAAACGTAAAACAAGCCGAACAAGCAGTTTACGAAGCTACTCAAAGATCTCACTCCGACATTTTGGAAAATATCGAAAAAAGTGGAAAAATTTCGGAAGAAGAAAAGGCACAATTGCTTACTTCCTCCCGAGATGCTGTTAAAAACTTCATAAAGTAAAATGGCAAAAACGCAGGCTTTAAGGAGACGCATGAAGTCGGTGAAAAATATTCACCAGATTACTAAGACCATGGAAATGGTTGCTGCTAGCAAACTTCATCGCTCTCAAGAAGCCGCACTTCATTCCCGCGCTTACGCATACGCCGGTCGTGAGGCATTAGCCCGATTACGAGTTATTGCTCCTGATTATGTTCATCCTTTATTCGCAAAAAGAGAAATAAAGACCCAATTAATAATTATGTTTGCCAGCGACCGAGGTTTGGCCGGCGCTTACAATGCAAACATCATTAAGAAATTAATCACCGCTTTGGAAAAAAAAGAGATTAAAACCAAGTTAATTGTTGTTGGTCAGAAAGCAGCTCAATTTGTAAGCAAAATTAAAGATTCTGTGGACTTAGTTGGCGCTTATACAAATTGGCCAACAGAGCCAAACACAACAGACTTACAACCAATAGTTTCAACCGCTACAAAATTATTTTCTTCGGAAGAAATTGATAGTGTTTCTGTCTTATACACCGATTACGTTTCAACCATTAGACAGACAGCCACACTAAGACAAATACTCCCAATTAATCCGGAAATATTAAAACCACTGGGAATCGATCCAAAGGAGTTGAAGGAAGAAACTCTTTTTGAACCATCCCCAACCGATGTTTTAAATTTCATTCTTCCGCGTTTAATTGAAGTTCAAATATACCAAGCCAATTTGGAAGCTATCGCGTCCGAAAATGCCATGAGAATGATGGCCATGAAAAACGCTTCAGACAATGCTGATGAATTAATGGAAGACTTGTCTCTCACTTACAATGGCGTAAGACAAGCCGCGATTACTCAGGAGTTATCTGAAATTACTTCTGGAGCAGAAGCAATAAGTTAAATTTTATTAATCATTCAAACTATGAAAGAAGAAATTACAAACCAAGGAACAGTTCAACAGGTAATCGGCGTTGTCGTCGATGTGGAATTTCCAAAAGAATTACCGTCAATTTTTAACGCCCTAAGAACAGAAATCGAAAGTGGTAACGGCACAAAAAAGGAACTGATTCTGGAAGTAGCTCATCATCTTTCTGCTCACACAATAAGAGCTGTCGCTTTGGGTTCAACTGATGGATTAAAAAGAGGACACGCAGTTGAAGACACGGGAAAACCAATTTCTGTTCCTGTCGGCAAAGAAACGCTGGGAAGAATGTTTGACGTAATCGGAAATCCAATCGATGGCAAAGGCGGAGAATTTTCTGTTCGCAGTCCAATTCACAAAGAAGCTCCCCAATTTAAGGATCAAAATACGAGGATCGAAATTTTTGAAACTGGTATTAAAGTTATTGATTTAATCGCTCCCATCATAAAAGGTGGAAAGGTCGGTCTTTTCGGTGGAGCCGGAGTCGGAAAAACAGTTTTAATTACAGAACTTATTCACAACATCGCATCGGAACACAGCGGCATTTCGGTTTTTGCTGGTGTCGGTGAAAGAACCCGTGAAGGAAATGATCTTTATCATGAAATGAGTGAATCCGGCGTATTGGAAAAAACGGCCTTGGTTTTCGGGCAAATGAATGAACCACCGGGATCGAGGTTGCGAGTGGGCCTTTCTGGACTAACCATTGCCGAATCATTCCGAGATGAAGGACAGGATGTTTTGCTTTTCATTGATAATATTTTTAGATTCACTCAAGCCGGTTCTGAAGTTTCAGCTTTGCTGGGCCGACTGCCATCCGCTGTAGGATACCAGCCCAACTTGGCCCAAGAAATGGGCGCCCTTCAAGAAAGAATCACTTCAACCAATAAGGGTTCCGTTACTTCTGTTCAAGCTATTTACGTACCAGCCGATGATTTAACTGACCCCGCCCCGGCTACAACTTTTGGACATTTAGATTCAACTATCGTCTTAAACCGAGCTCTCACTGAACAAGGTATTTATCCAGCAGTGGATCCATTGGCTTCAACCTCAACGATTCTTTCGCCGGATGTTGTTGGACAAGAACATTACCAAGTCGCCCGAGAAGTACAACAGTTACTACAGCGCTTTAGAGACTTGCAGGACATTATTGCAATTCTTGGTATGGAAGAATTATCTGAAAAAGATAAAGTAATTGTCGCCAGAGCTCGAAGAATTCAGAGATTCTTATCGCAGCCATTCCATGTTGCCGAAGTATTTTCCAGTATCAAGGGTCAATATGTTCCATTATCGGAAACCATTAAGGGTTTCAAAGAAATCCTTGAAGGACGTCATGATGACAAACCAGAATCTGCTTTCTATATGAAGGGCGGTATTCAGGACGTAATAGCTGAACAAACCCAATCTTAATGGCAAGTGTAGTTACCTTCGAACTCATAACGCCTGAAGGGCTAAAGATTCAGGAAGAAGTTTATGAATTGCTTCTCCCAACACCGAACGGCCAGATCGGAATCCTTCCCAACCATATGCCGCTCATAAGCATTGTTACTCCTGGCGTTATTTCCATAAGACGAAGACAAGAAGACACGGATCAAGCCTTAGAACACTTGGCGACTTCAGGCGGTTTCTTGGAAGTTGATGACAAAAAAGTAAGATTGCTGGCCGACAGTGCTGAACGAGCTGAGGATATTGATGAATTGAAAGCTCAACAGGCTTTGGAAAAAGCCAAAGAAATGCAAAAGACCGCTAAGGATCAGGTTTCTTTGGCAGAGGCAACTTCAATCATAGAACAAAGCACTGCCAGATTAAGAGTGGCTGAACTTAAGAAGAGACGTCGTCGCCAATGATGCCCTTGCGTGAGGCTTGGATGGAAACGAAACGATCTTTAGAAAGATTTTTGTCTGAGTTTACTAGAAAAAGGAAGTTAGAAGAATGTTCTTTAGCCAAAGGAGGTGACATCTCATGACGAGTGGTAAACGGATTTTTGTTGTAACCTGTGTTGATCATCGGCTATTTGAAAAGGAATTCGAAGCGTGCGTTCCTCAGGGTCCATACTTTTTCACTTTTGTTGGTGGCGCAATGAATGCCATCACTCAATTTCAATCGTTAGTTGATCAATTGACTTTTTTGGAAGAGAAAGGAGTTATATTCGACGAAGGCATCCTTGCTGATCACACGAACTGCGCGGCTCATGGAGGAAACGAAAGCAAGGAGGATCACTACGTTTTGTTGGATCAGTTAGCGGAAATGCTCACTGAAAAATATCCGTCTCTTGAAGTCCGTAAGTGTCTAATCAACTTGGAAACCAAACAACTTGAAGATGTTCCGGATAACCAATTTGCGAATGCGAGTTAACACAAGTCCCTCCCGAAATTTGCCGTGAAGGTATTCCCTTGCGGCATTTTTATTATCTTCCATTATTGACATGATTAATAATTTATGTTAGGGTTTTTCCTTCTGTATTTCGGCTAACTCCAGAAAAAGGATCGCATTATGTGGTTTGAAGTGATCTATTTCGCTGCCTTGGCCTCCCTTTGTTTCTTCTCTTCCCGGTGGTTCAGAAAGGCTCCGATCTGCTTGATCGGCTTAAGAGTTCCTTTCCACTTAGCCCTCTTACCCTTTGGATTTTTCTTCTTGGGTCTATCAACCTATTGTTACTCTCATTTGCCGTGAAGGTTTCCTTGGCGGCATTTTTATTTAACTCTTGACTTTCATTATATTTTAATATAATATAATTTTTTTCAGTTTTTGAACGTTCCTTGGACTTCTCATGGAGATAAAACATGACTACTTTTTTTATTGGCATTCTAATGGTTTTTGGATTAATTTGTTGGTTCTTTACTTGGGCAATAATGAAGGCCAAAGTAAACTTTCCACATGCACCTGGCTTATTATTAACGCTGATTACTATCGGAGCTATTTCCTTTGCGGTTGGCTTCATAAATCTAGCTAACATCAAAAGCTCTTCTGTTGACCAACCGCCACCTTTAGCCAAGATCTCTTCTTTCGAAGAAGAACCCCTCCTGGTCGTCGAAAACCCTGATCCACAAGGAGATACCCAACTAGAAGTTTGCATCGTCGAAAACAAGTTGGGCGTGCGATTCGGGGTCATCGTCGCTTCTTCTCTTCAGGTAAAGAAGGGTGACAAGCTCAAGGTTTGGAACTTGGAAGTTCCTCAAACCATCAGCAGAGGGGGATCTGTTACCCACATCGCCTATCTCTACGTCGGCTCGAAAGAATGAGCCTCTGCCGCAGTAACCTGCGGTTTTTATTTTGACTTTTTATAAAATTTAATGTAAGATATGGCAGTTACGTAAAATTATGAATATTAGGAACGTGGCCATCATTGCCCATGTCGACCATGGCAAAACTACTTTAGTGGATGGCTTGCTAAAACAATCGCATACCTTCCGTGAAAATGAGGCTGTAATGTCTCAAACTTTGATTTTGGATTCAAACGACCAGGAAAGAGAGAGGGGAATTACCATCTTGGCCAAGAACACTGCCATCAATTACAACGGAAACAAGATCAATATTATCGATACTCCAGGTCACGCTGATTTTTCAGGAGAAGTTGAACGAACACTTAATATGGCCGACGGCGCTTTGCTTATTGTTGACGCCCAAGAAGGCCCTATGCCGCAGACAAGATTCGTGTTAAAGAAGGCTTTCGAACTAGGATTGAAGCCAATCGTGGTAATAAATAAAATTGATAAAAAAGACGCACGAGTTGAAGAAGTTCTCGAAGAAACAACTGATCTTTTTTTAGAATTAGCAACTTCGGATGAGCATTTAGACTTCCCTATTTATTACGCCATTGGCCGTGAAGGAAAAGCTTGGGAAAACATGCCGACTGATCCAAATGCGCCCGCTGACTTAACTCCAATCTTTGAAGCAATTTTAAAACATGTTCCGCCACCTCAAGCTGATCCCGATAAACCCTTCCAATTATTAATTGCTGCTCTTGATTGGGATGATTATCGCGGCAAATATGCCGTTGGAAAAATCAGACGCGGACAAGCTAAACCGAATACCCCTGTTATTCTTATTGATAAGGATGGCAAGCAAATCCAAGCAAAGATCGATAAGGTTTTCGTGAATCAAGGATTAAAAAGACAAGAAGTTGAATCAGCAGAAGCTGGTGATATTGTCGCTTTAACAGGAATTACTGCCGCGAAAATTGGCGACACATTAGCCGACCCATCCGCACCAGAAGCTTTGCCGACAATTGCAATCCAAGAACCAACATTAAAGATGTCTATTGGCGCCAACACTTCCCCGTTCGCAGGACGAGAAGGACAATTTGTGACAAGCAGACAGATAATTGATCGAATCAACAAAGAGCTCGAAACTAATGTTTCCATGCGTTTTGAACGTAATGAAAAGGGAGAATACGTACTATCCGGTCGAGGAGAACTCCATCTTTCAGTATTCTTGGAAACTCTTAGACGAGAAGGCTATGAACTAGAAGTGGGAAAACCACATGTAATTACAAAAAATGTCGATGGCATTGAAATGGAACCAACAGAGGAATTCGTTGTAGACGTCGCGACTGAATACGTCGGAGCTGTAACCAGTGAAGTCGGACGACGCAAAGGAATTCTTGCATTACAAACTTTAAACTCTGACGGAACAAGTCATTTAGTTTTTGAACTTACTACTCGCGGCCTTATCGGTTTGAGAAGCCAACTTATGACCTCTTCAAGAGGTACCGCGGTCATGAACTCTCAATTTTTGCGTTATGACCCCATAGGGGCCGAACTTCCTCAAATTAGAAATGGCGTTCTGATATCTTCCCATTCAGGTAAATCATTTTCTTATGGACTGAACATCGCTCAAGGCCGTGGTGTTGTATTCATTGGACCGCAAACTGAAGTTTATGAAGGAATGATTGTGGGATTGAATGCCCGAGAAGAAGACATAGAAATTAACGTCACGCGAGAAAAGAGATTGTCTAACATGAGATCAAAGGGTGCCGATGAAGCCATAATCTTAACGCCTCCAACAGTACTTTCTCTTGAGCAATGTTTGGATTTTCTAGAGGATGACGAGCTTTTGGAGATTACCCCAAAAAACTTAAGATTAAGAAAGAAGATTCTTAATGCCACATTGAGATCTAAGGCAAAAAGATAAAACAATACAAAACACTAAAGTCGTGTGGTAAAATAAAAAGGTGAAAAGGAGAAAAAATAAATTTAAAATAAAAAAGGGGTTAGTTTCCTGGTCTCTAATAGGAATAATAATAGTTCTCGGGCTGTTTGCTATTTCAGCGGCGACCCAGAGCACGGTTACAAGACTCAGGATCACAATCGCATCCGAAGATGAGCCAAAAGGTATTTCGGGATTTTTCTCAAATATCTTTGACCATCTTTTGTTAAAGTCCTATATGCCTCCGCCAGGGACGAAATTTAAAGTTGTAGCGACAGCCTATTCATCCAATGTTGCTCAAACTGACAGCACTCCTTGCATTACCGCTTCGGGAACCATCGTTCACAAAGGCGTTATTGCGACAAACTTTTTGCCCATTGGAACAAAACTAAGAATCGGAAATGAAGTTTATGTTGTTGAGGACAGAATGAATTCAAAATATAACGGGCAGAAAATAATTGACATCTGGCATCCATCAACTGCGGAAGCTGTCGAATTCGGCAAACAAACTATGCAAATCGAAATTCTTTCCCCTGATTACGAGATACCCAAAAAGGTAGAAGAGGTAAAACCTTCGGCGGAGCCAGAAAAACCAAAAGAATCTGAGGAAACAAAACGAGAAGAAAATGACAATTTCTTCACAAAAGTTGGGAGTTTCATCTCTACCATTGGCAAAAACCTAACGACAAGAGCCCCCATTTCCCAAGATGCTGTTTGCCCCACTGAGACACCATAAAATTGAAATAATCGCATTAGAATTTTGTTGATGAACATTATTGAAGTTCGGAATGTTAGTAAGCAATATCATGACATAACCGCTGTCAAAGATATTTCCTTTTCAGTAAGCGAGGGGGAAATATTCGCCTTCTTGGGACCAAACGGCGCCGGAAAAACAACAACAATTAAAATGCTGACCACCTTGCTTCACCCCACTTCTGGAAAAATAACTATTAACGGGAATGATCCTGTTACTGACAGTTACAACGCCAGAAGATCATTTGGAATTGTCTTTCAAGATCCGAGCTTAGATGAAGAATTAACTGCCTATGAGAATATGTATTTTCATGGAGTTTTGTATGGAGTACCAAAAGACACTCGAGAAAAAAGGATCACTCAATTGCTACAATTCGTGGAATTGACTGAGCGAAAAAATGATTTGGTTAAACACTTTTCAGGAGGCATGAAAAGACGCTTGGAGATAGCAAGAGGACTCATCCATCATCCCAAAATTCTTTTCTTGGATGAACCAACTTTGGGTTTGGACCCTCAAACAAGAAATCATATTTGGTCTTACATAAGCAATTTAAATAAAGAGGAAAAAATGACTGTCTTTTTTTCGACCCATTACATGGAAGAAGCCGACAGAGTCTCTGACAGAATTGCTGTAATAGATGGCGGAAAAATAGTTGCTGAAGGAACCTCGAACCAACTTAAAGAACAAACTAAAACGGCAAATTTAGAAGATGCTTTTTTGAGCTTAACTGGTCATAATATTAGAGAACAAGATGCTTCCCAATTAGACATAATGAGATCCATAAGAAGAAGACGGGGTCACGGATGAGAGTCGTTTATATACTTTGGTTAAGGCAGTTAATAAGATATTCCCGATCAAAAGCGAGAATTATCGGTTCTCTTGGTCAACCTGTTCTTTTTCTTGTAGCTTTAGGATTTGGGTTTGGCCCGATTTATCAAAAAGCTGGTGGAGGAAATTATATTCAGTTCCTAACACCTGGCGTGATTTGTATGGGGATTCTTTTTACCGCCCTCTTCACAGGCATTGAAATAATTTGGGATCGTCAATTCGGGTTCCTCAAAGAAACTTTGGTAGCACCTGTCTCAAGATTCCAAATAATGATGGGTCGAACTTTAGGCGGCGCAACCGTGGCGCTGATTCAGGGCATAATTATTTTCTTAATTTCTTTTTTAGCGGGTTTTAGGCCGGTTGACTATAAAATGATCCCACTTGCTTTTCTTTTCATGTTCTTGGTTGCCCTGCTTTTTACAGCTGTGGGCACAACTATTGCTTCCCTGCTTGAAGACATGCAAGGATTCCAATTGATTATGAACTTTCTGGTCATGCCACTCTTCTTCCTTTCAGGTTCTTTGTTTCCTCTTAAGGGAATTCCAAAGGTCATAGAAATATTATCGAAACTAGATCCTCTTACATACGGTATAGACGGAATAAGAGGCACTCTTACTCAGGCCTCTCATTTCGGTCTTTTTTATGATTTCTCAATTTTGGTTTCCATCACGCTCATTTTTTTAGTTATCGGAACATATTTCTTTTCTAAAATCGAGATATAAACAACATTACAAAGTTTTTTAGCCTTCACCAGCTTCACCCGAAGCATTATTCTGCCATGAGACTATAAAGAAAATCCCAACTCTGGCAATTCTTTATTTTCCTTGTTAGATCCATTGTTTTTCAGCTACCCTTCCCAACCGTTTAAATCTCCTATTTTTCTTTAAAAGTTGGTTTGTTTTTTGTACTGTTGTTGAGATTGCGTCAACGTTGTCATTCATGGGTTTAATTTGAATTAATAACATATTTTAAGAATAATTATTTTTAGCTAAAAATCAGTAATTAAACCCACAATTTCAGCCTTGAAAGTCATCTCAATAATGTCAGCGCTTTTTTACAGAAAGTATATATTTTAATATTGACAAAATATTTATATTGTATTATATTTGTCGGTTCCTTATTTTGCTGTTCCTTTCCAGGAGGATCTGTATATGACAAGGCCCGTAGGAATTCTTGACGTTGGTTTTTACCAACCTGATTGGCTGATTCTGCCTAACAAGTGGTTCGAAGACCGGCAAGTGATCAACAGAAAGTTCGTTCGAAACACTGGGATTCATCAACGATTTGTTTCGGACGCGGACGAAGGCGTGATGGCCGAAAAGGCCGTACGTAACTTGGTCGAAAAGCTTGATCTGGATCTAAATAAGTGCGTGGCTGTCTATTTTGCCACAAACAGCACCGACCCATTCGGTCCCATGATCGGCAATCCCACCATTAAGGCTCAAGCCATCGAGATGGCTTCACACCTCAGAATGGATCTCCCGGAAGCCTCGTTCACGGGCATCAACTTTGCCTGCAGCGGCTACCCGGCAGCCTTCCAGTGCCTACTCGACGACCTCCCGAAGATGGAGCTAATGCCCGACAACTTCATCTTGGTCATCACTAGCAATCGGACCACCAACATTTTGGACTTCAGCTGTCCTGTTACGGGAGCTCTCTTCGGAGATTATTGCGCAGTAACTTGCGTAACTCCGATGGAAGGCAGCTATGGTACTCCTCGATTCCAAATCCTGGATGCCTTCGCTCGCTTCGCAACGATGTCCGGTGATCCGTTCATCAAGTTCCTGGCAAAGGATGCGCTTTACCCCGACCCGTCAAAACCCGCTCCGAACGATCAAACGGTCGTTCACCAGAAGATGTGCTTCTGGTTGGACGGTATGAACATCGGGGAGAATGCCCCAAAACTGATGATGGACGCGATCAATGACTCGGTGAAACGCCTCAACATTCCGGCCAAGTCCATTGGTGGATACGTTCCCCATCAAGCCGGCCAGCGAATTGGGGAGTGGCTGAGCGGCATGATTGAGTCAGCCCACCTTTCGGGTGAAGTCAGAAATGGATTCACCAGAGACACCGGCAACACCAGTTCGACTTCAATCCCTCTTGTCCTCGGACAAGAATGGGAAAAGCTAAAGGGCTATATTCTTTGCCCGACAGCAGGAGCTGGAAGAGTCGATCAGCGGGAAATGTCTCAAGGGTGTCTCACCCTGTTGGCAGTCTAGCGAAATCTATACCCCCCTCCTAACAAAGGGGGTTTTTAAATTGAAAAATATTTTTTTGGCTATTGACAAATAGCTTTTTTTAGATTATATTATTTGGTTCCGATTCTGCTTGTCTTTTTTTAAAAGTGGAGGTTATAGTGAGAAACGATATCGGCATCGCGGCAATCCGTTCATGGTTCCCCACGGGATCAGACGGATACGAAGTGCCCAATTCCCGATGGGATGGGCTGGTAAACGAAAACAGCAAGCCCATCATGGGCAAGCGGTTCGCCAAACACTCCGGTGTTTTGAGCCGAAGAATCGCGACAATCCCCGAGTACAAAATGGGGAGCAAAAGCTTCGGGATGCTTTTGCGGGATATCCCGCTGGACCCGAAACTCTGCAAGAAGATCATTGTCGTCAGCTCATCTTCCATCCCCAAGGAAACGAAGCACTGGGGCAAGCTTTTCTTCTGGCGAAATGCCCAATTTGTGGCCTGGAGAATGGCCAGGAAGAACGGTTTCACGTGCCCGGTCGAGGGCATCAATTGGGGGTGTCCGGGTTACTGCAAGTCCTGGGAACTCCTCCTTGAGGAAACGCGTAAGGGTGACTTTTCTCCCGAAAACTACTGGCTGATCATCACGTCTTCAAGACTGTCGACCATCATCGACCATGAAGACTCGATCACCGGACCGCTCTTCGGGGACGTCGCAACCATTACGTTGGTTACGCCGATGAACCATCCTCTGTACCCACCAATCTTGAAGGTCGGGTACGCTCACGCCGAAATCGCCGAAATCGAAAGGCAGCTCTTCTGGCTGGAGAGGAAACGACAAGTTCTCCGCATTCAGCGAAAGGGCGTCAAGCGCGATTGGCGGACGAGGATCTGTCTCCGAATGAACGGCGACGGCGTCGCAGAGCGGGCGCCCAAGGTGATGGCCGAAATGGCTGAAAAGACCTGGGCTCTCCTGGGAAAGGAAGGTCTCCCTGACCTGGTCTTCCCGCATCCCGCTTCCGATTTCGTTGTTGGTTGCGTCACCCACAACACCGAGCATTTCAAGGAAGTGCCGTTCGTGTCAGGTGGCAACCGATATTGCGGGAACGTTTCCGGATCTTCTTTTCCGGTCGCAATGTGCGATCCGGAAATCTGGAAAACCGTTACGCAAAACAGGAATGGTGATCCTCTCAGGATTGTCTGCCCCGCCATCGGAATCGGTTGGGCTGACAAGAAACAGGTCAGCCAGGGATGTTTCTGCATGGAAACCGTCCCTAACGCCCCCAACGGCTTCGCTCGCATAGGCAGCAACCGTTGAGGCCAGCCGTTTAAATCACGTTCTTTCATCTTTGGACTTCCCCTGGAAGTCCATTTTTAATTTAAACTACTACCCTTTCTAAAAAAGATTAAATTTGTTTTCCACAGCCAACAACAAAATAAAGATGCAGAATATTGTGTTATAATTTACTCAATATGAAAATAATAATAAAACCAAAACATTTGATTCTGCTTGGAGCGGCCGCTTTGTTGGTGTTGCTTTTTATTTTAGCCGGTGTTTACTCTAGTTTCCTTGGAGCCCGTTATGCAACCGGATTAAAGTTTAATATACTTGGGCCTGACGTAATTATTGCCGGAGACAAAGCCAATATCTCTTGGGACTCAAGTCCTGAAAATTTCGCAGCCTACCCTACTGAAAAGATTGAAGTTTGTAAATCAAAAATCTATGGCAGACAGTGCAAAACTTTAGCAAGCAGCGTTTCTAATAAAGGAAAGGCGACAGTTACTGTTCCCAAGAATACACCCCTTGGAGCAAGTTACTTACGCCTTACTGCTCGATCTAACAAATTATTGGTACCAAGCAGGTCTTCGATAAGAGCCATAAAGGTTGTATCCGGAGTTAATCTTTCTCCCGATGATCCTCTTAAGATTACCTGGAAGGCAAATACAAAATACCCCTACGTAATAATTCAGTATTGCGTTCCTTCAAACGGCAAGTGTTATACCATTTCCGGACGATCTCAGAACTCAGGTTCTATTGATGGTCTAGCTATTCCCGCTGAAGCTGGATCAAAGAAGGGATATTTAAGAGTAAGAGCTTTAGATAAGAACGGGAAACCTGTGGTGGCAAGTGGAAAATTTGTTGAATTCGACGCTACCGCAACTGAAGGAGAATGGCCTTCAAAACCAAAAGATTCTCCCAAAGAGACTCCGGAGCCGACAGCTGCACCTTCGGCCGTAGATCTTAAAGTATTCGATTACACTGAAGGAAAATTTATTGACGGTCCAGTTACTTTAAGCAAAAGAGAGCCGGTCTTAATATCTTGGGCATCCACAAGCGTCTCTAGTTGTTTGGCAACTTCAAAACTAAATGGAAAAACAGTAACAGCCGAAAACTGGAAAGGAACTAAAAAATCAGCTTCCGCCACAGAAGTCGTCAACAATCTGCAAATTGGAACTCATCAATTAGGAATAGAATGTTTCAAGACAGAAGAACCATCCTCTACTGCGGCACCTGATGCAACTGATACCGTCGCAATCAACATGGGAGTTTCAAGCAATTTCGTGGTGACCTTCTCCAGCCCCACAGCTAGTTACACATCTACTAATAACCAACTACCCGTTGACGCTGTAGTCGCTTATCCTTCAGGTTTGGAAATAGCATCGGTTAAGTGGCAAATAGATGGCGTCTTATTGAAAACAACAGATTGGCTAGATAGCAAAGAACCTCAACAAATTGCCAGCACAAGTGGAATTTCAAGCGCATATACCGGAACAATTCTCTTAAACAGGTTCGGACTTGGAACTCACACTCTCAGCATGATCGTTAGATCAAAATCGCAATTAACCGCTTTTGGTGAAGTCGATTTCGTAAACTCATCCAATACAGGAGCTACTTTCGTAAATCCAGAACAAAGTGGAACTTATGCCACAAATTCCCCGTTGAATGTAAAGTTAAAAGTTGATTTAGATAGTGGTGATAGTCTGGTTTGTCAGAGGTGGACCCTAAACGGGAAACAACTCAAAGCAACCGACTGGTCAGTTTTACCAGCTGGATTCTCCAAGATCTGTCCTACGACAACGACTCCAACTCCTACACCAGGCGCAACTGGCCGCGCAAGTATGATTTCTCCTGTCTCGGGATTAAGAGTATTAAAGAACGGCTACCTACCTGTAACTGTCGTAGTATGGCACGACAATAAAGAGTTGCCTGGTAATCCAACCTGGCAAATAGATGATCAAACCATTCCAAGTTCAAACTGGTTAAGAGCCCCATCCTCCGTAAGCGTACCAAGTCTAGTTTCTACATATGTTGGCACTCTCAAGATGAGCAATTATTCCGCGGGTAATCACACCATTACTTTCAAGATTGAAGAATCAAGCGGAGCGACGATCCAAGCAACTTCCAACTTCAACATTTGGAGTTACGGTTCTCAATCAAATCTTAATATTGGAGGCTTAAATCTCCCAGACGGATTCCCATTCATTCCAAACTTACCAATTAATATCAGCTCAATCCTGGAAAGCATTTTCAGCGGTAGCGGCACAAACCTTAATTTGGGAGGATTCAATATTAGCGTCTGCGCTTGTGTAAATCCTGCAAGTAATGATTACGGAGCTTATTCGTGTGGAGGCATAAATTGTATTCCAAGTACGGAGGAATATTGAACATGAAATTAGATGCTAAAAGTTATATTGCCCTAGGGTCAATTCTTGTCCTCGCAATATTTTCAATTGCGTTAGTTTCTAATTATTCCAATTATCTCCCTGCCACCGTAGTTGTTTCTCCAACGCCTTTAACTCTGACTGGAAAAATTAAAGCTTCCAAGCTTAAACAGGGCACAAACACTTTGGAGTTTGAAGGAAAGACAAAGCTTGGAAAAACAGTTGGAGCTGTTGTTAATTTCTATGTGGGAACTCAAACGCCAACAACGATCTTTCCAAAATGTACCTGCAATAATCCTCAAGGAGATACCTTCGACGATGAATCCGGTGGGCCGCTTTATTGCTCTGGACAAGGATACTGTATTCCTTAGATTCCCTTCATAAATAGAGCGGGTCGACATTACATATGTACAAAAAGTAATAAAAAAAACCGCTTTCGCGGTTAGGGATTAGCAAGAAAACGAACTTCTGGTATCCATATCCAGTCCCAATGACCAATGAAGAGGCGCAGGTTCCTTAAGGCATAGGCCATTACCCACACCCTAATTTTTCCCTTCTCGTCTCTCCACCATGATCCCAAAGGAACGATCGGGGATTGTTTACATATCTCGAAGTGGTTATTGGTCAAAGCGCTCATTTTGGGAAGAATGGAAGGCTTAAGGTGAACATCGTTTATTGCTGTCACCACCTCATCGCTGCTTATCCTGGCACCAAAATGAAAAAGCATTGCGTAGCCTTCCCTCTCGCTTATCCACAATTCTTCGATCGTTGGCGATAACGGCGTCTTATTCATGATCTGGCCTCAAACAGAAGTTAAAAAAACAACAAACCAATCTACATTTTAAAACAAATCTTGTCAATAATTATCGCGTCTAAGTATTGACAAGTTATTAATTTTGTAATATATTATTTGGTTAGTTTTTTCAACATCGCTAACTTGTTCTCTGGAGAAACTTCCATGAGAAATCGAGCTCGTAAGAAGGCACGAAGAACGGAACAAGACAAGGGATCATGGATGGCCTGGGTATCTGCCTGGCCATGGTTAGGAGGCGCGAACATGTGTCTCGCCATGATTTTCCTGCCTGATATCTACTTCATCCTGAAGAAATTCTTCGAGGTCGACATGTCCTTCTGGACATTAAACCTGATGGAGTTGTGCATAGTTTATGTTCTATTTTGCTTCCTCCACTATGACTTCGCAAGCATATATCGGGTGCCTATTTGGGAATCAATTGCATTCTTGATTCCACTCTCGACTCTTTATTGGGGATTTGGGGCAGCATTTCTGATGTATGATCCCAAACAACCAAATTTCTTTAGTTACTAACTCCCGCATGGGAGTTTTTTAATTTTATATTTCGTAAAATTCTGATAAAAAGTTACCTTTATTATATTGATCTAAAGCTGATCTAACATAAGGGATCACATTCGATGGAATTTTATCAACGGAAAACCATGAAACGTCATCACATTTTGCGGGTTCCATATTTTTAAGTTCGCCTTCCCATTTTTCTGCAGCGAAGAAAAATTCAATGCGCTCGTGATCATCACAATGCCGATGCATAATGTGGACAGGCAACAAATCTTCTTCTCTTATCTTTACACCAACTTCTTCTTCTGCTTCCCTTAAAGCGGCGGCTACCGCAAATTCTCTGTCTTCAATATGTCCAGCGGGTAAACTATATTCTCCATCACGATACCCTGTGTTGTATCTTCTGGTGAGAAGAAATTTTCCGTCTTTACAGAAAATTACATAGCTAGAAATAACGACCGTATAATACTTTCTCTTGGGATTAAGCACGTTTCCTATTCTATCACTTATTTAAACCATATTTAAAAAGGGTTTCACCGCGCTAAGCAGCAAAACCCTATGAGATCACATATCGAGAAGCCCGCCTTCCGGTTTCTTCCAACAGTCGTAATCAGCGTAGAAAACACCGATCGGAAGAAGGGTGTCCCCCTGAGTCATCCAACCATAAAAAGGCACATTGATAATCAGGGGTTGTTCAAAGGCGCAGAACCTTTCCAGCACCAAACCAGTTGCCACCTTGAGCCTGGCGCCTTGTTCATTCATCCTGAATTTGAACTGTTGCATGGCCTTCCGGATATACCACGGAACTTCTTGAGAATCTTTTGTCTCAATTCCTTCCAAAAAAGAGATGTCCGGTTTCAGGTCGAAATCGATCATGGGAATCGAGATTGTCGGGTAGGTATTCCTGATCGATTCCCTTTTTCCCACCATGACACTGATAGCCATTTGAACCATATCAAGAGCGGAAGTAGGCGGTATTTGTTCCAAACGTGGGACATACAGCCACAGAGTGTCTTCCGACTTGGTCAGAAGCTTGATCAAATAGTTTTCCCCGACCCAAAACATCTGGAATCCCCTGGATGGAAGCTCAAATCCCGGAAAGGCTCCGTGTTCCGCGGTTTGTATCTGAGTGATATTTCCAGGACCGAACATCCATTCGATCAGCTTATCGATGATGGAGACGACTCCGATTCCATCGAAACGTTCGAACATCGGATCGAACTTTTCGTCCTGTAGAAATTTGTTCAAGACCATATAGTCGGGGCTACATTTCCCCTTCAGCCCCTTGATACCGGAAAGCTTCGACTTCATCTGAGAATACAAATGCAAAAGCATCGTATGCTCAGCAGTACTCCCCAGCCAAGTCCTGTCTTTTCCGAGAAATTCTTTTTCAACCGTCAAAAGGGCGTGCATTGGAGTCGTGAGATCGAGAGCGATCGTGGACATAAACATCTCCTTGAAACAGAAGTGAAATTCCCACGCTTATTGCTTGGGAAGGAACAAATCGAATTAATATAGCTAATATTATATTAAAAGTCAAGACTTTTTTAAAAGCTAAAACAAGCAACAATTGTAAAATAAATTGGTTAATCTATATTTATGATGTTAATGGATCCACGGGAGAGAGAACTCTTTGAAGAGAAGTTAAGAGAGCAAAAACATTCTTCAAAATCAAGAGGTCGGATTATGCACGCAATTGAGGATTAGTAATAAACAGTTTTATTTCCTCCCCGGATGAAATTCAATCGGAACTCAAAAACAATTCAGGCAAGTTTAATGAATGGAAATGGAAACAACATCTTCTGAAGAATTATCACAATCCCGAAAGTCTTTTGAAATACTCTTATCAGATTTTAACTTAAGTATCGTACCTAATACGTGGCCAGATCGTGCATATTGTCTTGTTGAACGATTCGCGAATGTACATGGGAATGAAGACAAACAAAGAGAGTTTCTTCGCGAAGAAAATAAAGAGGGTAATTTGTATTTTGCCCTACTAGACATTGGCATTATTTTTGACGCTTTGCCATATCTAAAAGAGATAGAGACGAGAGTTTTAGAATATAAATTGAAGAAAGTTATTAAGATGGGTTTACCATCACTTGAAACAGGAGACGGTAATGAAGCTCGCAACACTCTTTGGGAACTTTTTCTTTACACTCGCCTTCGGAAAGCGAATATCCACACAGTTTTGGGAGAACCTAATCCTGATATACTTTCACATATTGATAGTAGAAAATACTATTTTCAATGTAAAAGAATTTTTGCACCCACACAAAATTCATTACTAAAAAACATCAAACTAGCAGCAAAACAACTAAGGAATGATCTTAGGGATGAAAATAATAATGCAAATGGAATTATTGCATTATCAGTTGAAAGACCTCTGTTAAAGGGCAATCTTATGCTAGTGACTGATTCAGAACAGACGGCAAAAGAAAAACTTAAGAGTCTTTTGTGGAATATCAAAGAGGCATACGGAAACTTTTGGTTAGATTCCAAAGACATAATTAAAGAAAGGAAAATTGTTGCTGTTTTACTTCATCTGGTAGCACCTGGCATTTTAAAAGATCAAAATATCGTAATACGAGGTTCCCAAATGGATGTTCATAATACATGGTCAGACGATCATAATTTTAAAACCCTAATAAGAGATTTTGCATCCTTTGAGAAACAACTCAACTACTAACGACTGCTAGATCCTGTAAATATGGTAGCCCCACGGGGAATCGAACCCCGATTTTAGCGCTGAGAACGCTATGTCCTAGCCGTTAGACGATAGGGCCATATCACTTATTATTTAGCTTAAAATAATAACCAATTACAGGCAAAAAATCAATAATTTTTTACCTAATTTTCTTTAAAGGATCATCCACCACACTTCGATTCGGTGGGATAGTGTAATAATCCAACAATTTTTGAGCTAAATCATGAAACATAGGCGCCGCTGTACCAGATGCGAAACTTAAACCTTCAGGATTATCCAAAACAATTAAGACGACAAATTTAGGATTTTCTGAAGGTGCAAAACCAAAGAAGGAAATAATTTTTCTATCCGCAGAATATCTTCCCGTCTTCGGATCAGCCACTTGAGCTGTTCCTGTCTTCCCTCCGACATAATATCCTTTTACCTTTGCAAGCCCAGCAACTCCATTCTCAACAACCGAAGTAAGCATCGCCGTCACCTTAGTTGATGTTTCTTTGGAAATAACCTGTCTGATAATTCTAGGGTTGGTTGTCTCTTTTGTTCCATCTGAATATTGAATTTCCTTAATAATGTGCGGCTCAAGCAGTTTGCCTCCGTTAACTACGGCCGTATCGGCTGCCAGAACCTGAAGCGGCGTTAAAACAATTCCCTGACCAAAACCGATCGTTGCTAAATTTGTTTTTTTCCATTGTCCTGGTTCAGGCAATGCTTTCGATGATTCTGAATCAAGAGGAATCCCCGTTCTATCTCCCACCCCAAATCTTCTAAGACCTTCGTACAACCGGTCGGCTCCAACTCTGTCTGCAACCCATGCCATACCGACGTTATTGGATTGCTCCAAAATCTGAGTCATAGTTATTCTCCCTAAGTGCTTACCGTTAAAGGTATTAATCGTATATTTCCCGATTTTCAACGGCCCGTTATCTTCCATTGTCGTATCCGGAGTTACCAGTCCAAGATCCATAGCAATTGCCATAATGATAGGTTTAAAAATGGATCCGGGTTCAAAGAGATCAAAAATAGCTCCGTTTTTCAAAACAGAAACATTTCGAATGTCTCCGAAGTAATTGGGGTTAAAAGTTGGATAATTAGCCAGAGCGGTTATATCTCCCGTATTAGGATCCATAACAATAATGGATGCTCGCTCAGAATGGTATTTTTCCTGACCGTCTTTTGCCACCTGTTCCGCAATGGTTTGAACGACTCGATCAATAGTCAAAACAACATTAGCCCCATCCTGAGCAGGCTTCAGATCGCGACCTCCCACAGAAATCCATCTTCCTGCAACATCCATTTCTGACTCAAAAAAACCAGCTCTACCTTGTAATATTTCATTTAATTTCCCTTCTACACCGTATTCACCATTCGCTTTGATGCCATCATTGCGAACAAATCCCAGAACATGAGCGGCTAAAGTATCTTCGGGATAGTATCTTTCATACGTATCCTGCATTTTTATACCGGACAAATCAGCAGATTTTATTTCAGAAATAGCTTGCTCATCTAGTTTTTGATTATATCGAACCAGCGGCTCGTAGGGATCTTTGTTATTGCTGAGGCGCTTAGACAAATCTTCAAAAATATCATGTCTTTTTTGGTCTTCTTGTTTTTTAATTTCTTCCGGCGGGATTTTTGCCTTCTCTTCATTCATGACCCGAATCTCATCATCAGTATATTGTCCACTTTCTTTAAACAGATTTTGCTTTCGCTGCTCTTCTCGCTTTTGAAAATTAAAAATAATGTCCGTTAATTTTTCGACAGTATAATTTACATCTTTAATAAGTCTTGGATCAGCATAGACACTGGCCGTTTTCCTCGTAGTCGCCACCTGAAAAGTTGATCCTCCTTTTTCCGACAAATAAACAGTACCTCTCCTTGGCAGCAAGTCGGCTGTTTGTGTTCGCTGATTCTCGGCAAGCAAAGAATATTTTTCAGCCTGAAATATTTGAAGATATCCCAATCTAACCGCAATAATTCCAAACAAAACAATAACGAGAAAATTCACGAAAATAAATGGGTCGTACTTGCTTGTTTTCTTTCCCCTTGTTTTATTTTTTGATTCTTCCATGCCCGTTTAGAATACCGCTTTACGAGGCAAAAATCTTTATAACTCTCTGTGTCCGCCTGAATAAGCCACAGTACCTTTTATCATTGGAGAGGTAAAAATCATTTGATTTGAAGGTTCCAAATTAAGTTTTTTTGCACCTTCCTCTATTGTCTTTAAGGATTGCAGCTCAGCAGTTTTCAATTCGAGACCTTTTACTTCCTCTTTCAATTCACTTGCTTTCCTTTCTAACGAAGTTGAATCGTAACCGCCAATGGCTGAGCTCGTTACCTGATAAATATACAAAGATCCAGAAGCCACGACTAAAGAAAGAATCCCAATTCCCGCCAAAAATATTCCCCAACTAGAGCCACGCTGACTATTATATTTTTTTGCGACATTATTTCTTTTGTGCAAACTAGCCCTTTTAACGGGAGCATCAAAAAGCACTTGAGAAGGACGTCGATAATATTGATTCACGTTATCCATTTTGTTTTGATGTTTTAGAGTTTATTTTGGCAATTACTCTTAATTTGGCGCTTCGGCTCCAAGGATTCTCTTTTGTCTCCTCGAATGTTGGTTTTATGGGATGTTTAGTGAGAAGAGAAAAAGAATCTTTAGAAGCCAAACGAAACATTTGCTTAACGATGCGATCTTCACCTGAATGGAAAGAAATTATTGCCAGTTTTCCCCCTTCACCAAGAACTTCAAATGCCTGTTCGATTCCAGCTTTAAGAGTTTCGTATTCTCTATTAACGGCAATTCTTAAAGCTTGAAAAACTTTAGTAGCAACATGAGTTTTGTGGTGTCTTGCACTAACTGGATATGCTTTGACAATAATTCCCACTAGTTCAGGTACCGTTTCTATTTTCTTTCCTCTTCGTTCTTTAACAATTGATTCCGCTATCCTCTCCGCAAATCTTTCTTCACCATAGAGAGAAAATATTTCTTCAAGTTGTTCTTTTCTTAGAAGCCCGATAATGTCTTTGGCTGAATAAAAAGGATAGTTTTCAGCTAAACCCCGTAAAGAAGTCAACTCAGGAAGAGGCAAAGCAATAGAGTTGGCACTGTCAAAGCGCATATTAAGCAAACCCAAATTGTGGAAAGAGAAACCTCGTTCGGCCTTAAGATGTTCTGTAGACATCCCAAGGTCGAAAAGAATTCCCGTAGCATTCATAAAACCTTCTTTACTCGCGACCTCTTTCAAGTGAGCAAATGTTTCATGAACCAATTTCACTCTGTCTTTATATGGTTCCAAATAATTTTGTGATTTCTTAACACCATCTGGATCAAGATCTAAACCCAACAATCTTGAATCTGGACTAGCCTTTAACAACTCAGCTGCGTGTCCTGCTTCTCCTAAAGTACCGTCAATAAAAACTGCTCTTTCTTTAGCCAGAAAATTCACTATCTCTTTGAGAAAAACTGGAATATGTTTTTCTCTTTCTCCCCTTTTTCCAGAAACCATTTACTTAGAAATATTTTTATTAAGCTTCGTTTTGAAAGAACTCTACGGTTTCAGCGATATCTTCGCTGTGCAACTCAGCATCTTTGGTGTATCGCTCCCATTCTGTCTGATCCCAAATTTCTAAACGATCATGTACTCCTGCAATAACGACGTTTTTGATCAGATTTGCATATCCCCTCAAATAATCTGGCAACACTACTCTTCCTTGGCCATCTACGTTACTGTCCATGGCCCCAGCCAACATCAAACGCGCAAAAGCACGATTGTTCTTTTGGTTCATTGGCAAATTGGAAACTTTGGAAGCCAGTTTTTTCCAAGTTTCTCGTGGATAAAGTGACAAGCAGCGGTCAACACCACGCGTAACAACAACACCCTCAGAAAGAACCTTCCGGAATTTGGATGGGAGCGCAAGGCGTCCCTTTTCATCAATAGAATGTCGATATTCCCCAATTAGCATGATGTTAAGGTTTCTTTTAAATGTTTAAAGCGTAGGTGTGATTAATGACTTATTATCCACAACCCTGTCCACTTTTCCCCACTTTTTTCCACCTAAATCCATTGTACTCCACTTCCCTTCTATTTTCAATACTTTAAAACCACACAATTAGTGTGGTTTGGCAAGATATTTTGACAAAAATCAATTAACTTTGTCCGCTATCACCAGTATTCTTTTTGAATTAGACCCGACAGGCCAACAACTCACTAAAGTTAAGGTTGGTGAACCATCTTTGGGTACTTTATCTACTTCATCCGGTTTAACAATAATCTGGTTTCGAACTTTATATGAAGTTTTTTGGTTATTTAACAACAAATAAACCAAATCGCCTGATTTGAGTTCGTCTATTTTTGAAAATAAAATCGCTTTACTTCCCAAAGAAACTGCCCCAGAGCTATGAGCAGTAATTATTTTATGATCTCCAGAAATCCAAGGAGTTGGGAGCATAACAACTCCCTTTTCCATCAGACCAGTTACAGTCTTGTCTTCCCACGTATCGGAAATTACTACTGGCGCTTCAACCTTTAGAGACGGGATAATAACTGAGTCTTGGTATTCAATCGAGGCTTGGGTAACAATAGGCGGCGTTTGATCTTGTCTTACAAGGAATAAAAAGCCTATTAAAATTAAACAAAAACCACTAGCAATTAAAGCTACCCTAGTTAACGAAAAATTCTTTGCTTTATTCGGCTGTTCTTCCCCCTGATTCATTTGCCCCTGGTTAGTTTAAGACTAACTAGATCAATTTAAATCATTTTACAATTCGCACAATACATAACGGTGTTTGTTCATTGGTTTGTCCAAGAGGGTTGTCTTTAAACACCGCGCTAACCAATTCCCTATTAATCCCACTAGATGCTCCTAAAACCGCTACTCCAATGTCATTTGCATCAATTATAGCAACGGGCACTTTAAACGAATCTGACAAACTCTGAGCAACCTTGTCTGGCTCTGCGGGCGCCAATTTCGCGTATTGATTGTAAGGAGGAAGAGTATATGAACAGGGCCCATCAATAGCCGCGATATTTTTCCCAACAACATGATAAAAAATTCCCCTGATACCGAATGGTTTAGTCATGGCTGATGCTAGTGCGGCTAAGAAGATTCTCCCAACACCGGCTTCCCTAATTGCCAATTCCATTGTCCAAGGACTGCCAATTCCTATACCCCAAGATGGCTTGAAGACAAACTTAACCAGGATTTTAGCCAGTAAAGAAGGCTTAATATCCTTTATTGGATAAGCTCTGCCCTGTGTTATTGCTACAACTCTTTCGGAAATCGCAAGAAAATCGCCTTCCTGCAAAAAATTTTTTGCATACTTTTGCACCACTTCACCTATCCGGTCCTTATCAGAAATGACGTGAGTTTTTATTGGATAACGATTATAAGTTATCTCTCCGACCCTTATCGTGAGTTTTTTATCGTTATTTGGCCTAGAAATGTTTTCCATGTTAAACAAGCATACTTAAATCTTCGTTTTTAGTCACTCTGATTAACTATGCTTTCAATGATCTGAAAACCAGGGTCCAAAAGGTTGAAACGAAACTGTAAAATATTCCGCCTACAAATATAGCGGCTGCCATGAAAACCAAACCCAATATTCCTCCATAAACGATTGTCACCCACATTCCTGCCAAGAAATATAATCCGAATCCGACAGCAACAATAACAGCTAGGAGTAAAAGGACGACAAATAAAAGTGCGATAACATAAAGCAGCGAAATTCCCCACATTATCAAGAAGCTAAACAAACTATTCCTCTTGTTGTTTTTAATCATTTTCCAACCCAGAGAAACGCTCTTAAAAACAGAGGCATTTTTTAGAACAATCAATCTTTGAGCATAGGTTGAGACTACGCCTAATACCATCACTAATGGCACAAGAATGATAACTAAAATTACCGTGATTAGTGTAAGAGGTACGGCTAGAGCATAAACATGGGCACCATAAGCAACAAAAATCGCTATTCCCAACAAACCAACAACAAAGATGCAAAATAACGCCCTTAA
>Ga0074195_1001775_pt1 | contig 27591 bp, 22 predicted proteins | sample EPASupsiteHSE623_FD_64525 | JGI IMG/M metagenome (GOLD analysis project Ga0074195, IMG submission 64525) | Bioremediated contaminated groundwater from EPA Superfund site, New Mexico - Sample HSE6-23 | ecosystem: Environmental > Aquatic > Deep subsurface > Groundwater > Contaminated ... | reverse complement strand
CGGTCATGGCAAAGACATCCTGGTGGTTGGAGGCGGTCAGGGCGATGATGTTGTGGTCGCCGTGGGTGCCCCAGCGGGCCTGGTTGACGTCGCCCTGGCCAACATGGGTAGGATTGCCGGTGGAGGGCCCGCCGCGCTGGACGTTGACGATGACGCAGGGTATTTCGGCCATGCAGGCATAGCCGATGGCCTCCTGTTTGAGCGAGAAGCCGGGACCGCTGGTGGCGGTCATCACCTTGCTCCCGGTGAGCGAGGCGCCGATGACCGCGCACATCGAAGCGATCTCGTCCTCCATCTGGATGAACTTGCCGCCCCTCGCCGGTAGTCGTTCCGCCAGCAGTTCGGCGATCTCGGTGGAGGGAGTGATCGGATAGCCGGCAAAAAAGGAGAGCCCGGCGTACAGCGCGCCCTCGACACAGGCCTCGTTGCCCTGGACAAAGCGAATCCTATGCGCCATCCTCGTTCTCCTCTTCGATCACCACGGTAATCGCCAAATCCGGGCAGCGGAGTTCGCACATCCGGCAGCAGATGCAGTCCTCGAGACGCACCGGAGTCGACTTGCCCTCGGCGTCCAACTCCAGGACCTGCTTGGGACAGAGGGCAACGCAGATGCCGCAGCCCTTGCACCACTCCCGCCTGATCGCCAGTTCCAGCAATCTTTTTCGTGTCATGTGCCTCCTCAACCCGTGCAGCCGGTGTCCCAGCAACTGCCCAGGAGCGACCGCTCGGTTTCGGCAAGAAACGCCCGCCATTCCTTGGAAATTCGTTGGCCTTCCTCCAGCGCGACCTGGACAAAACGGACCGTGTCCCCCGGCTTGGCCTGGCCGATGCGCCAGAGATCGGCGGAAATCACGGTGGCGATGGCGGCGTACCCGCCGATGGTCTGTTCCCGGAGCAGGAGGATCGGTTGGCCGTCGGCCGGAATCTGGATATTCCCCGCCACCACCGGCTCGGAGACGATGCTTTCCGGGGTGCCGGGGTCGCGCGCCACCTCCGGCCCCTGCAAGCGATACCCCATTCGGTTGCTCCGGGTACCGACGGTGAAGATCGCGGTAAAAAAACCATCGAGCCGCCGCCGGAACAGCTGCGCGTGGGGGCCGGCAATGGCCCGAAGCACGATCCGCTCCGGATAGAGCGGGGTCCAGGGCAAGCGGCGTGTTCGCCCCAAGAGCGACCCTGTGCCGCCGGGCAGGAGGTCGCCCGCCTGCACAGCGCGTCCCGCCAGACCTCCGATTTTACCACCCAGATAGGTGGATCGGCTGCCCATCACCGACGGCACCGCAATGCCGCCGTTGAGAGCAAGGTAGGAACGGCTCCCGTTTTCGGCAAGCCCCAATTCCAGCAGATCCCCCGGTCGCACCCTGAGCGAGGTCCACTGCGGTCGGGGCACGCCGTTGATCCGCAGCCCCATTCGCGCCCCGGTGACCGCGATCTCGGCCGTTTCCAAACACTCGATTCGGGGGCCGATCAGGGGCATTTCCAGGGTGGCGCAGGAAGCCTCGTTGCCAACCAGCCAGTTGGCCACCCGGTGGGCATAGTCATCCAATGCGCCCGAGGGCGGCACTCCCAGATGGCGGGCGCCGAAGCGGCCCAGGTCCTGGACGGTGGCACCGAAGCCCGGCGCAAGGACGCGCAGGCCCGGTCTCACCCTCTAGCCTCCCCGGCCAGTTGCGCAAAGGTCGCAACGGAGATGGACCGGAAACGGAGGCAATCGCCGGGCCGGTAGGGGATCGGCGGCTCGCGCTCGGGGTCGAAAAGGCGGAGCGGGGTGCGGCCGATCAGTTGCCAGCCGCCGGGACTGGCCAGGGGATAGATGCCGGTTTGGCCGCCGGCGATCCCCACCGAACCCGCAGGAACCTGGATGCGTGGGGTTGCCAGGCGCGGGGAGTGGAGGCGTGGGTCGAGCCCGCCCAGATAGCAAAAACCGGGGGCAAAACCGATGGCATAGATGCGGTAACCGGCCTCGCTATGACGACGGATGACCTCCTCCGGATCGAGGTAGTTGTGCCGAGCCACGACGTCGAGGTCCGGGCCGAACTCTCCGCCGTAACAGACCGGAATCTCGATCGTGGCGGCTTGCGGGACGACCTCCTCCCCGGCCTGCTCCTCAAGGGTGCGCAGCAGGTCGATCAGCCCCTCCGCATCGATGCGGTCGGGGTCGTAATGAACCGCCAGGGTGCAATAGGACGGCACGACCGCCTCGATGGCCGGATGGGCGCTTCTCTCGACCAGGATGGTCATCCGCCGGACCCGTTCGTTGGCCGCCGGATCGATACCCTCGCCATAGGCTGCGATCAGCGCCCGGTCGCCGCTGAACCGGAAGCGGACCGCCGGAATGGTGTCGACGTGGGTGGCGTTCCGGTTGTCCATGGGTATCCTTCAAGCGGGTTGCATCGGTTGGATCGCGATATCCGCCGCCTCCAGCCGCCGCCGAATCGCAGCGGCCAGCGCAAGGCCCTCGGGGTTGTCGCCGTGGATACAGAGGGTTTGCGCCGAAACCTCGACGATTGTGCCGTCGATTGCCGCCACCACGCCGTCCCTGACCATCCGCAGGGCACGCTCCGCCGCTTCGAAGGGGTCGTGAATCACTGCGCCGGGCAGTTGCCGGGAGACCAGCTTTCCCTCGGCGGTGTAGGCTCGGTCGGGAAAGGCCTCGAAGACCATGGTTATGCCCTCCTCGGCGGCGATGGCGGCCATGCGGCTGTTGTCCGGTCCGGCCAGGCCGACCAGTAGCAGGTTCCGGTCGATGCGGCCGATGGCCTGAGCGATGGCCCGCACCAACTCCTCGTTGCCCGCCGCCATGTTATAGAGGGCGCCGTGCGGCTTGACGTGGCGCAGGCGGCCGCCGTGGGCGGTGCAGAACGCCTGGAGGGCGCCGATCTGATAGGTCAGGTCGTCGCCGATCTCCTCGGGGCTACATGCCATGGCCCGACGACCGAAACCGCGCAGGTCGGGAAAGCCGGGATGGGCGCCGATGGCCACACCGTGCTCCACGGCAAGCCGGACCGTCCGACGCATCGCCCCGGGGTCGCCGGCGTGAAAGCCGCAGGCAATATTGGCCGAGGAGACAAGGGCAACGATCGCATCGTCGCTTCCCAGGGGATAGGCGCCAAAACTCTCGCCCATGTCGCAGTTCAGGTCGATAGGCATCGGATCATCGTCCTTGGCCTCCGGTGCGCACGTTACCGTGCTTCTCCATCCGGCAGGCGCGAAACAGGAGCCTTCTATTCAAAATGTTGTTTGAAGGCGTGAAAATCGCTTCTCAACTGCGCCAGCTCTTCCTGCAACGCGGACACGGTCTGCTCCAGGAGGGCCAGGCGATCCTCGTCCCGCATTCGTGCGCCTCCCGCCGGTTGCTGCGGACGAGCCAACTCTTCCGGCGGGAACGCATCCCCTGCGAGCAGGTGGACATAGCGCTGCTCCTTCTGGCCCGGCTGCCGGGGCAGTTGGGCCGCCAGTCCGGCAGCGACGAGATGATTGAGCGAGGCGGTCACCTCCTCCAAACCCTCGAAGGGACACATCGAGTCCGCCCGGCCGCGCAATTCCCCGGCGGTTTGCGGTCCGCGCAGCAGGAGCACGGCGAGCAGCGCCGATTCGCGACTGCCGAGATCGTGCTCCTTGGAAAAGGCTTGCCAGTATTTCGGCACCCGGTTGGCATCGCTCTGGTAGACGATGCGCCGCTCCTTCAACGATTGCACAGCCGCCCGCACCGTCTCTTCGTCGAGGGAGAGCACCGGCGCCCGGTTGGTTTTCTGATTGCAGGCATTGTTCAGCGCATTGAGCGACAGCGGATAATACTCCGGCGTGGCCAGTTCTTTTTCCATCAGACAGCCGAGGACGCGGAGTTCGACGGCATCGAAATTGTGTTGCATGGGAGGGTTCCTCGTTGGACACTCAAGAGATCGATCGAAAAAGACCGCAGGCAACGCGGAAAACCGCGGCGCCTTATTCCTTCAGGCGCGTCACGGCCAAGGCATAGCGGCATTCGCCTTCAAGGCCGACGATGCGCACCACATACCGATCGCTTTTCGACGGCGCGAACGGAAGAGCGATTGTCTCCAACCCGCTATACCGCTTATAGGGATCCATATACACAGCCTTTCCCGTTCCATCGAGAATTTCCACGTTGTATCTCCCGCGATCCCCGGTGGGCGAGAAGTTCAGACGGATGGGATTGCCGGCGTCGACCGCAATGCGATATTCGGCGACAGCGCCCTGGGCGACCACCCCTTCGACGGGTGGATCGTCGATCTGGAGCACATTGCCCTCGCCCCGCAACTGGGCATCGAAGGCGATCGCCGATGTTTTGAAGGCGTACTTGCCCTCGCCTTCGCTCCCGACGATGCGCAGCAGGTAGGTGTCCGTCTGCGGCGGCGTGAAGGGCAGGGTGAAGGTATCCGTGCCGCTATACGATTGCGGCGGGGACGGGCTTCTCAGCACCCTTTTCTCATGCGAGTCGAACAGTTCGACGCTGTACCTTCCCGGTTCGCCCGTTGCAAAAAAACTCAACCGGATCGGGCTGTTCTTCTCCAAGGGAATGCGGTATTCGGCGCGTGCGCCGTGGGCAATGATACCGGACACCGTGCCGCCACCCACTCGCAGCATGCGCTCCTCGCCGCGCAGTTGCGCATCCGCGGCAATGGAGGTGATTTTGAACCTGTACCGCCCCTCCCCCTCGGTTCCGGAAAGATACATGGAATACATGTCGCTGGTAGGAGGCGTGAACACCAGGGTGGCGCTTTCCGTGCCCTTGAAATGCCGCGCCGGATTTCTCAGCAGCACTTTTCGTCCCGAATCCCAGATTTCGAAGGTAAACTTCTCGGGATCCCCGGTTTCGAGAAAATGGATGCGGATCGGACTGTTTTCTTCGAGCTGGAGCGAATGCACGTTGACAGCGCTCTTGGCGATGAATCCGGCAAACTCCACTTCACCCGCATTGTTCTTGCCGGTTCCGCTGTCTTTAACCGGCTTCGCGGCCTGCGGCTGCGTTCTTACGCTTGTCGAAACGGTCTCCTTGAAGAAGAGCGACAAGGTGTTGGTCAATGCATCCTGGCGAATGACGTTGCCGATGTCGTTCTTTACCGAAAGCAGCATGCCGGCAAGCTGCCCGCCAATATACAGGGGGCTGCCGCTCGCCCCTTTTGCCAGCCCATCCTCCCTGTTGCGGGGGCGCACGTTGATATTCCTGAACTTGTCGTAACCGACGATATCGACCTCCGTGATCCGAATGCTGCCGTCGGCGAGCATGGTGCGCAACTCACCCTGCTTCTCCGTTTCCAACAGGACCGCCAGGCTGCTTTTGCTCGACCAGCTCGTGGTGCGGCAGAGGGGCGCATTGTCGCCGGCAAGCCGAAGAACGGCGATGTCGCCGGGAAACAGCTCAAGCATTTCCGCCGGACAACTCGAACGTTCCGCGGTGGTTGCCTCGATTTTCAGCGCATCCTCGACAACGTGTGCCGGAGTGATCACCAGGCATTCATGCCCTCTTTGCCGCATGATTCCTTGGCCAAAAACATTGTCGTCCATTTTCAGATAGACATCCGAGGCACAGACAAGACGTGCAAAGAGCAGGATGCCCACACAGGCGGTGAAGGTCGTATATCGCATAAGTCGAATGGTTGTATACGGAAGTGGCAACGAACGATCGAGCAAGAGGCGGCGCACCGGCGCGCCTAGACTCCGGGATCGAACCAACAATCAGTCTCGCGCATCCATTTGCAGGTGAAAATAGAGCATGCGGGTGATGAAGACCAAAAAACCGGGGACGGTGAGCAGGATCGCCCAGGTAATTACCAGCTCTTCATCCTTGCCGAGTTTCGACCACAAATTGTTTTGCAGCTTGAGACTGGTATCTCTGAATTTCTTGATGGTCGCCGAATGCGCCTCGACGATGGCGGCGACCTGAAGCCCCCGATCCAGATCGAAGGTCACCACCCCGCTCGTCTTGGGGTTGTTGGGCACGAACTGTATTGCATCGCCGAGCTGGAGTTTATACGGCTCCACCTTGTAATGATTCCCGGTCAAGAGCTGCTTGGCCACCATCTGAATCTCGCCGCCCAGCAACATGCCGTTGCCTTGCTCGATTTCATAGGTCGGCACCCGTCCGATGAGCAAGGGGCCGTCGAGATTGTACTTCCAGGCAACGCCCTTGTTGATCAACGAGAGCGGATCGTGCAGCACCAGATCGATGTTGGCCGGTAAGGAGAGAATCCGTCGATCGTTCTCGTCGAATACAAGAATGGGCCCCGCGCTCTTGATTTGAATCCGCAGCGGCCCCTTTCCTATCCTTGAAAAAATAATCTTGGACTTGCCTTGCAGTTGTATGGAACCGCACGTGTCTGGAGGCAGGGTTTTCGATTGCAGCGACACCGGGGCCGAGGGGTCGAAGACGGCGGGATTCTCGTCTTCCCAGTACAGAGTCGCATCCCGAAAGGCGATGCGGGGCGGGTCTAAACTCTCGGGTTCGTATTCTATCCTTTCCGTGCGGGCGGTGACGATAAAGGAGCCGATGCGGGTCGTATTGACGACGACCTTGCCGATCAAGAACAGCAAAAAGGCGACGTACACGCACAGCAGCACCGAAAGCACCTGCAAGAGGCGCGGGTAGTGTTTCTTGATGGAAAAGAACTGTTGCTTCTCCGGATCGGCGACCAACGCAGCAAGAAAAACATCCCTGACAATCGAAGAAAATGTTTTCCATGCCTTTCCGATACTCACACCCTACCTCATCTGCACTTCGACGTTCGGCAACCTCTTGCCGAAATTGTTGCGCAACACATAGACGCTTTTCGCATCGCCGACCAGTTCCCTGCCGATCGTGCATTTCGTGTCAAAGGCCACCGTGCCGTCGGATTTGATTTTTTCGCATTGAACCCGTTCCGTGCGGCCGGGAATAGCGACAACCGTGTCCTCGCTCCCGGAATTGACGAAGAGGACGTAATCGGATTTGTCGGTCAGCCCCCAGCTCGACGGCACATAGCGCATCTCGCCGGACAGACAGTCTTTGTTGGTTATCGCGGCAAGAACGACCAGCTCGTCAGTCGAATAGCCAGCTATCTGCTCTTGATATTTCGAGGGTAGATTGACGGCAATGGCGCCGCTTGGCTGCATGCCGATCGCATATTCCCACGACGCCGTATAGCGGCCATCGCGACTGACCATGGTGACGCACAGCATGGTCTCTTGCTCGTTGACGTCATACGGGAGATGGATGAAGAGATCATGCACATCCACTCGATTCGAGCCGCTTTTGAACATAAAGCCCGCACGAATCCCCCCCGAAACCGTCACTTTTTGCAAAAAGGACTCCCTGAACTGTTTTTCGCCGAGCACTATTTTTCGCTGTTCCTGCGCGTCGGCGAAGGACGGCCAACAGAGCAGGGTAACGATCGAGAGCAGCGCAGCATGCAAGGACATCTTTTTCATCGTGTTCACCTTGTCGGGTGGGAAGACCATCCGCTCATGGGTTTATCTTGGCAACCCGGTGGGCCGCTGCTCGGCGGGCGAGCGAAAAACGGCCCCCGTGCCCCACGCGCTCCATCCGGCGAGACCTTTCGGCGCAGCCGCAAACGGAAAAAAGCGGTCATGCCGATCGGTTCGCATAACCGCCCCTTCCAATCTGGCAAGAAAACGAGCCGCCGTTCCCCGAACGCTATGGGGCGACGAAAGGCCCCTTACCGGCAAGGAATGGCTTTGCGGAGACTATCCTTGGACCAGAGCATTTGACCATCCGGGGTCTTGCCGTCGGCTTTCCATTTTTCCGTCACACTGAGGCAGTACGATCCCATGTTGATGATATCCGGCCCCTTGTCCTCGGGTTTTTCGCCACCGATACGCATCAGCTCGGGATTGGCCGAGGAGTAGTTGGGGTTGACCGTCTTCTCCCCACACCCGGTCAAAGCGACCGCAACAACAGCGCACACGAACACTACACGCAATCTGCTCATAACACGTTCCTTTTCATTCATTTGCCATCCTTTTTCTCCTTAGCGCGGGGAGCGAAGGCACCCATGGAACAGCCCCATCCGGGCTCGCACGCCAAGGGCTAGATTAAGGATTTGCTCTGTGGTGTCAAGAAAAACTGGGGGGCAATCTTCGCGGCTCAGTTGCGCCCCGTCCCGGCAGACCCGCGGCAGAGAACCGTCTCGATTCGCAAAGAGCCGGTTTCAGCGGCGCTTCTTGGGCTTGTCCAGATAGTCGACCCCTTCCTCGTACAACTCCTTCAGTTTAACCTCAATCTTATCGCAGAGAGTTTTCAGCACCTTGATGCGCGCAAAATTCTTGTCGTTGGCTTCCACCAGGGTCCACGGCGCGAGCAGGGTACTGGTCCGATCGACCATGTCGCATACGGCATGTTCGTAATCGTCCCATTTTTCCCGGTTGCGCCAGTCCTCCTCGGTGATCTTGAAACTCTTGAACCCGGTCTTCTCCCTGTCCTTGAATCGCCGGAGCTGCTCGTCCTTGGTGATGGCCAGCCAAAATTTCACCACCAGGAGATTGTGCCTGACCATCTGCGCCTCGAAATCGTTGATCTCGCTGTAGGCCCGCATCCAATCCGCCTCCGCGCAAAAGCCCTCGACCCGTTCCACCAGCACCCGGCCGTACCAGGAACGATCGAAGATTGTCACCCGTCCCTTGCGCGGGAGATGCCGCCAGAATCGCCACAGATAGGGCTGGGCCCGCTCTTCCTCGGAGGGGGCGGCAATGGGGATGACCTGGTAGTAGCGGGCATCCAGCGCACCGGTGATGCGGCGGATGCTCCCACCCTTGCCAGCGGCGTCGTTCCCTTCGAACACCGCGATCACCGACATGTATTTGAACTTGGGATCGCGGGTCAGCTCGTTCAGCTTGGCCTGGTATTTCTCCAACTTGATCTTGAACGCGTCCTTGTCGATGGCCTGTCCCATGTCCAGGGTTTTCAGCAGATGGAGATTGTCGATCGGGGGCATCAACGGCGGCGCCAGCGCCTTGGGCGGCGCATGCTCCAGCTTGAGCCGATCCTGGATCGCCTTGAGGATCACTTTGCCCACGGTCAGGTTCCGGTAATGCGTATCCTCGCCCTCCACGATCAGCCAAGGGGCCTCGGCGGTGCTGGTATGACGGATGACGTTTTCATGCACCTCCTGGAATTTGTCGTAATCCTTGAAGCGCTTCCAATCGCGGTCGGTCACTTTCCAGCGGGTCAAGGGGTTCTTCTCCAGCTCCTTGAACCGTTTTCTCTGCTTCTCCTTGGAGAGATGCAGCCAAAATTTGATCAGCAGAGCGCCCTCGTCCACCAGCATTTGTTCCAGCCGCTTGGCGCGCTCCATGCTCTGTTCGAGATCGGCCTGCTTGGTCACGCCGTTGACCCGGTTGAGGATCGGCCAGGTGTACCAGGAGCCGAGGAAGACCCCGATTTTACCCTTGGGCGGCAGGGCTCGCCAGAATCGCCACATCATGGGGCGATCCAGCTCCTCGTCGGACGGCTCGCCCATGCCATGGGTTTGGATGTGACGCGGATCCATCCATTCGTTGAGGAGGTTGACCGTGGCGCCGCGCCCCGCGCCATCCAAGCCACCGACCAGGATAATCACCTGAAAACCAGCGGATTCCGCCAAATCCATCTGGACGTTGAGCAACTCCTCCCGCAGGAGGGGGACCTCCTTCTCGTAGACGGATTTCTTGATTTTATGCCCCAATTCAGCGGATTCGAACATTGTTGCCTCCTCTTGAGGTTGGCTGGCGCACAACCTTCGACGAATAAGCCCAGGTGACATCAAAGAATGCGTTTCTTTGATGTCACCTGGGGTGGGTTCCTATGCTTAACGAGCAACATGACTTTGTGAGCAATCTGGATTGCGCTCTAGATGCTCGAAGTGCGCTGCCGCATGACCACCTGAACGGTGAGGGCGAACGGGTTGATTGCACTCTGTGCAACGAAAATCAGGTGCTGAGATGCGCCCAGTATTTTTAATGTCAATGGCCTCATCAATTCCGATTGAGTGACCATCGAGAATGCAGGTTGTCATGGTTACCATATTTAAACGTTCCCTTTTGATGTGCCCTCAACCGCCTAAAACACGGTTACCGCAACGGCCGGATACGCACCTCGATCCCCGGCGTGCCGGACAAGAGCTTGGTGAGCCGTGTCGGATCGGTCTCGTTGTAGTGATATGGGTAGAGTAGTTTCGGTTTGAACGCCTTTGCCGCATCGGCGACCATTTCCGGCGTCATCGTCGAGGGCACGCTCATCGGCAGGAAGGCACAGTCGATGCCTTTCAGGGCCTTCATTTCCGGAATATTTTCGGTATCACCGGCCACATAGATGCGCTTGTCGCCGAAGGTCAGCACATAGCCGTTGCCCAGCCCCTTCGGGTGATAGGCCTGGCCATTGGCCCGTTTGTGCACCACATTGAAGGCGGGCAGAACTTCGATTTCGATCCCTTCCACCGTCAGCTTCTCACCGTTTTCCACAATCCAGCCCTCCGGCACCTTTTCGGAGCAGAGCGGAGGCAGAATCACGACCGTGTCCTTGTGTTGGATGCTTTGCAAGGCGGCCAGGTCGAAATGATCGTTATGGTCGTGGGTGACGAAGATCAGATCGGCCTTGGGCAGCTTCCGGTAATCGGCCACCTTGCCGTAGGGGTCGAAATGGATAACCTTGCCGCGGAAGGTCATCATCAAGGAGGAATGGCCGAGGAAGGCAATCTCCAGGTTGCCGACCGAGGTTTTGATCGTATCCTTTTTCACCGTTTCCGATCCGGCGGCGGCGGTCAGCACGCCGAAGACCAGCACGAAGACAAGTGCCATCGCACTCTGCTTGCCCATCACCTCTCTCCCCTCCAATGCTCCGCGTAGCCCGCAATATGTCGGATTGTCCGCCCATGCCCAGGCCGCCCCTTCGCCCCACTCTAGGGCCGCAGCAGCTTCAATCCCAGGGGGGCCTCGACCATCCTTTTCGCCGTGCTCCCCACCAGTTCATGGACGATCACCTCCATGACATGCCACACTTTGACGCCATCACGGATACAGCCGGTAACCGTCTGCCCTGCCCGACCGCAGGCCATGTGCATATGAAGCAGCGGCGTCCCTTCTTCGTCCCGAAACAGGGTGCCGACGCCGGCGACCTCGTGGGCATGCGCCAGTTGCGTTTTCATGGCCTCCAGCGGCAAAACGCGATCTTCCCTGGGGCCGACCACCAGCCGGCTGCCGTCGTCCGCCCCGCCGACAATGATCAGGGAAGCGGCTTCGATGCCTTGCTCGACGGCGAATCGCTCAATGGTTTCATGCACAATGTCGCCGTCTTCCAGGCGAAGAACAAACACTCTGCCCGGTCGGGCCTCGGAATACCGCATACGCTCATCTCCTGCAAACAAGGTTCATGCCCCTTTGTACACGCGCGGCAACAACCGCGTCAAGTGCGGCGGCAGCGGGAAGCATCATCGCTTCAAGAACCTGTGCGGCGGACGCAGATCGCCGCTGCGCTCCAAGGCCTGGCAGGCCCGGCGGAAGGACAGCAAAGTTTCCTGGGCATGATGCAGCACCGTGTCGCGGGGATACAGGCCGTTGGCATTCATGCTGCCCGCCGGCACCCCGGTCAGCAGTGCCAGCCCCTCGGTCGCATGCTCCACCGTGTGGATATGGAAGCGTCCTTGGGCAACCGCCTCGACGACCGCGCGGTCGAGCATCAGATGCCGGCGATTGCGCTGCGGAATCAGCACGCCCTGGTTGCCGTCGAGTCCGGCGGCGGCGCAGATGCGAAAATAGCCCTCGATCTTCTCGTTGATGCCGCCCACCGGCAGGACCTCGCCATGCTGGTTCAGTGCCCCGGTGACGGCGATCCCCTGCTTGAGCGGCAGGCCCGACAGGGAGGATAGAACGGCATAGAGTTCGGCGCACGAGGCGGAGTCGCCCTCGATGCCGCTGTATTCCTGCTCGAAGACGATCGAGGCATTGAAGGACAGGGGGGCGCTGCGGGCAAAGAGCGACGACAGGTAGCTGTGGAGGATGAGCACCCCCTTGTCGTGGATGGGCCCGGACATCTCCACCTCGCGCTCGATGTTGATCAGCCCGTCGTGACCGGCATAGGTGCGCGCGGTGACCCGCACCGGAAAACCAAAGCAGTGATCGCCGAGATCGACCACGGTCAGGCCGTTCAGTCGGCCGACGTGTTCGCCATGGAGGGAAATCAGCAGGTCGCCATCGGCAATGGCTTCCCGCAGACGCTGTTCGGGATAGTCGTGCCGCCGCATCCGCGCAGCCAGGGCGGCATCGACATCGGTCGTCTCGACCAGGCCGCCGATCCGCGCCCGGCAGAGCATGGCGCTTTCCGTGATCAACGCCTCGGTCTGGCCGAAGATGGCGCTCTGACGCACGCTGTCTTCCGCCTCGCGATGTCCCTGCTCCAGCAGGCGGGCAACGGCGCGGTTCGAGAAATGGGGCAATCCGAGTTTCCGACAGGCATGGGCTACGAAGACGGCCGAGGCATGGTAGGTTTCGCCGCCGGCAAGAAAACTCTCGGCAAAGTCCACCTTCACCCGGAAACGGCGTGCGAATTCGGGATCGCCCTCCTGCAGATCGTAATAGAGCTGGCGCGAGCCGATCAGGACGATTTTGACATCGACCTCCACCGGTTCGGGTTCGAGCGAAACCGCCGCGATCGGCGCATAGGTGGTGCCCGGCTCCTCGATCCGTAGTTGGCCGCTGCGGAGAAAACGGCGCAATTTTTCCCAGACCAGTGGATCGGCGAGCAGGTCGCGCAGATGGAGCATCAGGAAGCCGCCGTGCGCCCGATGCACGCTGCCGGCGCGGATGCGGGAAAAATCGGTCATCAGCACATCATTTTCCGCTTGGTATTCGATGCTGCCGAACAACGCCCGGAACAGGGGGTTGTCCTCGACGATCACTGGGCCGCCCTGCAGACCGTCATTGTCGACAACCAGATTCACCCGGTAACGGGACACGACCTTGGCCAGCACCTCGTCGCTCCCCTCGTCGTCGGCCTCCGAAACCTTGAACAGCTCCAGATTGTCGAGGATATCCCGGACAACCTGATCCAGATAGACGTTGAGCTTGGCCAGGTCCGTTTCCGGCAGGCGTAGGGCATCGCGAAGCGCACCGACTTCTCGATCCAAGAGCGGTGTGACCACCTGCCGCCGCAACGTTGCCAAGGCCTCGTGCATCACCCGCTCCAAGGGTCGGGTTATCTCGAAATAGCGGTTGATCTCGGCGAGCAGTTCCTGTTCGGCCAGGGCGATTTCGGCGCGCCGCTCCTTGGGCAGGGCCAGCATCTCGTCCTCGGTCATGGCGTGCCCTTTCTCCGGTCCGAGCAAGGTAAAGAGGATATTGCTCCCCTCGCGGCGCATCGTAAAATTGCGGGCTTCGGCAAAGGCATCGAGATCGGCGAAGGCCTTTGCCTCGTCCGCCTTGTAGGATTGCGCCAAACGCTCGCTCTCGACCTTGAAGTCCGGGCTATCCAAATGCCGCGACACTTCCGTGAGCAAGGTCTTGACCATGCGCGCCATGCCCTGCCGGAACAGGCGGCCCTGACCGGCAGGCAGGCGCAGGGCCTGCGGATGTTCCGGGGTGTCGAAGTTGTGCAGATAGCAGAGATCCGGTGGAACGGGACGAAGCGCGGCGACCGCCTGCATGGCTTGCTTGAGCAGGGAAGAGCGTCCGCTGCCGACCTCTCCCAGGACGAACAGGTTGTAATCCGTCTGCTCCATGCCAAGCCCGAAGCGGGCGGCCCTTTCCGCCCGCTCCTGGCCGATCCACGGCAGCGGCTGCTCCAGCAGTTCCGAGGTATCGGCAAACCCCAGAGCGTCGGGGTCGATGGTGAGGCGTAATTCGGCCGCGGTGAGATGCGAGATCGGCATAGAAAGTCCAGAGGGTCGCAAGAAATGGGGGTGGAGGGATACCGTGGGACAGGCCTGGAAATGGAGGCTGTTGCCGATGCGGTCGCAGGCAGCGGCAACGCAACCGGCATGGCATGGCACCACGGCTCTAACTAATTGAATCGCATCTACAAAACAACATGGGGGAAGTCAATAGCTTTTCGCCCTCCTGCCGTCGGCGATCACGGCAAGGCTTTCGTGGGCGCCAAAGCGCGCACCCGGTTCAGGTGCCGACCTTCTTCTTGATATCGATGATCGGCGTGCCGTCCAGGATATCCAGTCCGGAGACCTCGATCCGATTACCATGCACGGCGAGCACCGCCAGCTCGGAGAGGGCGATGGGGTTGGGTCGCACCGGGCTGCGGGTGGCGAAGACCCCGCGCAAGCCCCGCGAGCGGTCCCCGCGCGGGTACACCTTGAGCACGTCGCGGGCCGATAGGTGCAGCCAGAACAGCACCACGATGGTCTGGCCGGCGGCAATCCCCTCCAAACCTTCCTGGTATTGGGGAAAAATCTCCAAGGTGCCGACCCGTTGCGATTCGTCATAGTATTTCGGGGCATCCTCCAGGCGGGTGATATCGCCATGCAGGACGCCGATAATGTGCAGCTGCGGTTGTTCCATTGTTACGATTACCCTATCAAAGATTCCTTCGTCACCGAAGGTTAGCGCGTTGTGTAGCTGAACTGGAACTGGCGTGTTTTGCCGTCGGCCAGTTTGGTCCCCACTTGGAATCGATACTCGCCCTTGTTGGCAAGGGCGACGTCGGCGCCGTAATGGTTGCCCATGCCCATCAATGGGATCGGCTCGCCGGTTTTCCCGGTCGCTGGATCGGTGATCTTCACCGCCACGGTTCCCTGTTCGATGGCAGCGCCGGTGGCGGCGTCATTGAACATGACCATGAAGTGGAAGTTCTCCTTTTTACCCATCTGCGCCATGACTGCACCAACATCGTTGAGCAGGCCCTTGGCCTTGACGCCCTCGACCGTCTGCTCGCCGAGCATGATCGATTTCGAGTTCGTCGTCTGGGTGGCGGCCTGCCCTGTTTCGGGTGGCATCATGTGCTGGCTGTGATCGTGCTGGGATTGTCCCACGGCGATTGCAGGCAGGTTGAGTAGAGCCAGAGCGGCAATGGCAATAAGCGAGCGTTTCATAACGGATTCTCCTTGGGTTGGTCCTCAAGACGAGGCGGATTAATCGATTCTTCTTCGTGAATAGGAACCTCCGAGGTGGCCGCGAGGCTGGGATCGAGCCGCCGGCCGCGCCAGAGATAAAAAATAACCGGATAGACCAGCAGTTCCATCAGGCCGGAGGTAACCACACCGCCGACCATGGGCGCGGCGATCCGCTTCATCACGTCGGCGCCGGCGCCGTGACTCCACATGATCGGCAGCAGACCGGCAATGATCACCGCGATGGTCATGACCTTGGGCCGGATGCGCTTGACCGCGCCATGGTGGATGGCCTGGACCAGATCGCCGCGAGTGCGCATCCGTCCCCGGTCGCCCCAGAGTTTGTGGGCCAAGTCGAGGTAGAGGAGCATCACCACCCCGGTCTCCGCGTCCAGTCCGGCCAGGGCAATGATCCCCACCCAGACCGCGATCGATGTGTGGTAGTCGAGTAGGTAGAGCAGCCAGAAGGCGCCGACCAGGGAAAAGGGCACGGCGAGAAAGACGATGCCGGTCTTGATCAGACTCTTGGTGCTCAAATAGATGATGACAAAGATGATCAGGATGGTCAGGGGGATGATCACCAGTAGCCGGTCCCGTGCCTTTTCCATGTATTCGAACTGGCCGGACCAGACGATGTTGGTGCCGGGCGGCAGCTTGATGTGCGCCTCCACCGCCTTGCGGGCATTGGCCACGTAGGTGCCAATGTCCACGCCCTGGATATCGACGTAGACCCAGGCGGTGCGGCGGCCGTTTTCGCTCTTGATCGAATCCGGGCCATGGCTGATGGTGATCTCGGCCAACTGGGCCAGGGGAATCTGCCGGCCGCCCGGACCGGGCACCAAGACCCGCATGAGCGCATCCGGGTCGGAACGGAAATCGCGGTCGTAGCGGACATTGACCGTGTACCGTTCCAACCCCTCGACCGTCTCGGTGACCGCCATGCCGCCCACCGCGGTCTGGATGATCTCTTGAATGACGCCGACATTGATGCCGTAGCGGGCCGCCTTGGCCCGGTCGATTCGAATGTCAAGGTAGTTGCCGCCCACCGCCCGCTCCGAGATGGCACTGAGCGTCCCCGGCACAGTGCGGATCAGCCCCTCGATCTCCTCGCCGATCCGGGAGAGCGTCGCCAGATCATTACCCATGACCTTGATCCCCACCGGTGTCTTGATGCCGGTGGACAACATGTCGATCCGGGTCTTAATCGGCATGGTCCAGGCGTTGGTCAGGCCGGGGAACATGATGGCGCTGTTGAGCCGTTCGATCAGTTGATCCACGGTCATCGGCAGCTCTTCCGGAAACAAGTTCCGCAACGGTCGTTTCAATCCTTCCAACCATCCCGGCCAGGACGAGTAGAAGCGCATGGCCGGCACTCGTCGCCACTCGCTCTCAGGCTTGAGCATGATTGTGGTCTCGAGCATCATCATCGGCGCCGGATCGGTGGCAGTCTCGGCCCGCCCGACCTTGCCGAATACGTGCGCTACCTCGGGAAACTGGCGGATGATCCGATCAGTCTGCTGAAGGATTTCCTTGGCCTTGGTCACCGACAGGCCCGGAAAAGTGGTGGGCATGTAGAGGAGATCGCCCTCGTAGAGCGGCGGCATGAACTCGGAGCCCATCTTCGAGAGCGGCCAGGCAATGGAACAGATGGCGGCCAGGGCCATAACCAGGGTTGTTTTTCGCCAGCGGAGCACCCAGTCGACCAGCGGATGGTAGAGGCGGAGGAGGATGCGATTGAGGGGGTTCTCCTGCTCTGCCTTGATCCGGCCGCGGATGAACCAGCCCATGAGCACCGGCACCAGGGTGATCGACAGCAGGGCGGCCGCGCCCATGGCGTAGGTCTTGGTGAAGGCCAGCGGCTTGAACAGCCGGCCGCTCTGCTCGGTGAGGGTGAACACCGGGGCAAAGGAGACCGTGATCACCAACAGCGAAAAGAAGAGCGTCGGTCCGACCTCGGAGGCGGCATCGAGGATGATCTGCCAATGGGGCTTGCGACCGCGATCGCGCTCCAGGTGTTTGTGGGCGTTTTCGATCATGATGATGGCGGCGTCGATCATCGCGCCAATGGCGATGGCAATGCCGCCCAGGCTCATGATGTTGGCGTTGATCCCCTGGGCGTGCATGATCACGAAGGCGAGCAAAATGGCCACCGGCAGGGTGCAGATCGCCACCAGGGCACTGGGCAGGTGGGCGAGGAACAGCAGGGTCACCAGGGCGACGACGATGGATTCCTCCAGCAGCTTTTCCTTGAGGGTGGCCACGGCTCGCTCGATCAGGCCGGAACGGTCGTAGACGGTCTTGATCCTTACCCCCTCCGGCAGGCCGGCTTTCAGACTCTCCAGCTTGGCCTTGACCCGCTCGATGGTGGCCAGGGCATTCTCGCCAAAGCGCATGACAATGATGCCGCCGACCGTCTCGCCCTGCCCGTCCGACTCGGCCACGCCGCGCCGCATCTCCGGCCCGAACCGCACCTCGGCCAGGTCGCGGACCAGTACCGGGGTGCCTTCGCCGGTGGCCATAACCACGATACTGCCGAGATCGCTGAGGCTGCGGATATAACCCTGGCTGCGGACCACGAATTCGGTCTCACCCGACTCGATGGCGCCGCCTCCGACATCGAGATTGGCCCGCTGAATGGCCATCATCAGCTCGGTGATTGGAATCTTGTAGGCGGCGAGCTTGTTGGGATCGACCGCCACCTGGTACTGCTTGACGAAACCGCCCAGACTGGCCACTTCGGACACGCCCTCCACCGAGGTCAGCTCGTAACGGAGATACCAGTCCTGGATGGACCGCAGTTCTTGGAGACTGTGGCGATCGCTTTCCACGGTATACTGAAAGATCCAGCCGACGCCGGTGGCATCGGGCCCGAGTGTCGGCGTCACCCCCTTGGGCAGGTTGGCCGAGCTGGCGCTGAGGTATTCGAGCACCCGGGAACGGGCCCAGTAGATGTCGGTACCATCCTCGAAGATGATGTAGACAAAGGAGGAACCGAAAAAGGAGTAGCCACGCACCACCTTGGCGCCCGGCACCGAGAGCATGCGGGTGGTCAGGGGATAGGTCACCTGATCCTCCACCACCTGCGGGGCCTGGCCCGGATATTCGGTGAAGACGATCACCTGGACGTCGGAGAGGTCCGGGATGGCGTCCACCGGGGTTTGCCTCAGCGAATAGACGCCTGAGAGGACCACGAACAGGGTGGACAGAATCACCAGGAACTTGTTGCGGATCGACCAGGCGATGACGGTTTCAAGCATGGCGGCTTCCGGTTCTCGGCTTGATTGTGCTGCTCATTTGAACAGATCGTCCAAGGCCTTGGCATCGGGCTTGGCAGGGTCAGCGGTTTCCTCCTGCTTGGCGCCGGTCATTTTGTCCAGGGCCTCGCGCAGCCGACTTTCCGAATCGAGCATGAACTGGGCCGAAACCACGACTGCCTCATGTTCGTTCAACCCGGAAAGGATCTGGACAAAACCGTCGTCGTCGCGCAGGCCGCTCTTGACACTGCGGGGCGCGAACCGCCCTGCGCCCAGGGCAACAAAAACCGTCTGCCCCTTGCCGGAATTGAGCAGGGCGGTGATCGGCACAGCCAGGGTTTCCCCGGTTGCCCCTGCAGCGATGCTGACCTGGGCGAACATGGCCGGTTTGAGTTCCATGCCAGGATTGGCCACCTCGATTCGGGCCTTGACCGTCCGGGTTTCGCTCTCCAGGGTGGGATAGAGGTAGGTGACGGTGCCGTCGATGACTTTGCCGTCGTAGGGCAGTTCGACCCGCACCGCTTGCCCCTCCTTGACCCAGGGCAGCTCGTATTCGTAGATGTCGGCCAGCACCCAGACAGTGGACAGATCCGCGATCTGGAACAGCTCCTCACCCGCCATGATTCGCGCTCCGGCCAACACCTTTTTGTCGGTGACGATTCCACCGTGCTCGCTGAACAGGGTCAAGGTCTTGCGCACCTGGCCGGTGCGTTCCAGGGTTCTGAGCTGCTCCGGCCCGATATCCCAGTAGCGCAGGCGGGTACGGGCCGCCTCCACCAGCCGCTCGGCACCGGCGGCGATCTCGGGATAGGGACTGGTGGCCAGCCCGCGTTTGTTGCGCAGGGCCAGGAGGTATTCCTGTTGGGCCGCGACCAGGTCGGGACTGTAGATCTCCAAAAGCGGTTGCCCCTTTTTCACCGCCTGTCCCTGTTGGTTGACATGCAGCCGTTCCACCCAGCCCTCGATCTTGGTGGTGACCGCATATTGGCGATCGTCGGCCACGGCGACCAGGCCGACGGTACGGATGGTGCGTTGCAGAGCACGCTTGACCACCGGTTCGGTCCGCACACCCATGTTCTGCAGGGTCACGGGATCGATACGAATGCCATCGGCAGCCGTCCCTGCACCTTGCTCACCGCCAGCAGCCTTGACCGGAGTCAGGGCCATGCCACAAATCGGGCAGGCGCCGGGAGCATCGCGGATGATGAACGGATGCATGGAGCAGGTATACTGGACCTTGGCCGCCTCCCCTTCGGTGCCGGCAGTCGGGGTGTCATGGTCATGACTACCGACCCCAAGCCAGTAGCCGGTACCGAGAGCCAGGGCGAGGCCAATGGCCACAACTATTGTTTTGATCGCTGTTTTGCCAGGTGCTGTCGCGCTCATCAAGGCTCCTCGACAACGGGTTGAGCGGTCATTGACCGGATTTCGCTGGGCTGGGCGGCAAGGACACACCGACCACGTTTTCGAGCACCGCCAGTTGCATCTGGTGCTCGGCCATCGCGCTGTGATATTCCCGCTCCAGATTGAACAGATTTATGCGACTGGCCAACACGCTGGAAAAGCTGGCCTTGCCGGTCCGATAGCCGGCCATGGCGGCCTCCGCTGCCCCACCGGCCTGGGCCAGCATCCCCTGGTCGTAGAGCTGGATCAGCTTGCGGCTGCGTTCCATCTGCGCCATCCCGTCGACAATCGCCTGGCGGATCTGGTTGTGCAGGGCCGCCACCTCCTGCACCGCCATCCGGCGCGACGCCTGCATCTCGGCCAGCTTGGCCCGACGCCAGTCCTGCTGAATCGGCAGGTTGAAGGACAATTGCGCCCCGTACATGTCGTCACCAGGGGTGTCCATGACCGGATCGCGTTGCATATATTCAAGGGAAACGGTGACATCGGGATAGAATTCCTTTGCCGCCAGTTTTTCTCCGGACGCGCTCTTGTCTATCCTGGCGTGCAGAGTCTTGAGCGCCGGCCGATGGCTCAGCGCCAACTGTTCCAGTTCGGCGGCGGCAAGCGACAGGGAAGGAAGAGACATCTTAGGGATCGGCGGCAGGACCGTCTCCGGAGGCCGATACGCCAGCGCATTGAGGGTGGCTGTCAGGGATTTTCGCTTTTGTTCGAGACCGATACGCATCTCCTCCATCTTCGAGCGTTCCAACTGGACCTGAAAAACCTCCTGCTGACTGGCCTTGCCCACGCCATACATCGCTTCGGCCAGCCGGATCATGTCATCCAATACCCTGATGGTGCCGACAACCGTCTCCAGGGAGCGATCGACCAGATAGATCTGATACCAGGTCTCCTTGACCATCCGCCGCAGTTCCAGCCGCCGCTCCTCGACCACCCATCGTTCGGCCTCGGCCTCGAATCCGGCCTCTTCCCGCATCAGGTCCCGCTTGCCGAAAAAGGGCAGCTTCTGGCTGATGCCGATCACCTTGGCGGTCATCTCGTCACGGCGAAAATCGAGCGGATCGCGGATCAAGGCATTCTGGATCCGCAGCATCATCATCGGATCCTCAAGCGCCCCGGCCTGTCGGGCTCGTTCCACGGTCATCCGCCACCGTTCCTCCGAGGCCTTGATCTCGGGATTGCTGGTCACGGCCTGTTGGACGAGCTGCTCGAGCTGTTCCAACTTCCCATTCTTCTCGCCCGCCGCCGTTGCTTGGCCGTAAACCGGCAAAAGGAACGACAGCACAGCGGCTATAAGTCGAATAAACCGCATTCGCCTCCCCTTATTCCATGTAGATCATTTTCTTGGTCATGCCGCCGTCGACCACGAACGCTTGCCCGGTAATGAAACCAGCCTCCTCGGAGAGCAAAAAAGCGACCAGGGCAGCGACATCGGCAGGCACGCCGACCCTGCCGGCGGGGTGTTGCCGATGATCCTCCTCCCGCAGGTGCGGGTCGAACTGTTGGCTCTTCTTTTGCCAAGCCGCAACGTCGATCCATCCCGGCAGCACGGCGTTAACCCGAATGCGTTGGGCAAAACTGATCGCCAAAGCATGGGTCAGGGCCACCAGACCGCCCTTGGAGGCGGAATAGGCTTCGGTGTGGGGTTCGGATTGGAGGGCACGGGTGGAGGCGATATTGACGATGGCGCCCCTCTGCCGCTCCAGGTGGGGTGCGGCGTGTTTGGCCATGAGCATGGCGCCGGTCAAATTGACCCGCAGGATGCGCTCCCAGGCGTCGAGTGCCAGCTCGGTAACCGCAACCCGCGCTGGATTGGCGATGCCGGCATTGTTGACGAGGCCGTCGAGGGCCCCGAAACGGGCTACCGTTTGTTCGACACAGCCGTGAGCCGATTCCTCGCGACCGACATCGGTGGGAACAAAAAGGACCCGCTCCGAACAGTCGAGCGCAGCCACCAACTCCTCGCCCGCTTCCTGATCGCAGTCGGCGATCGCAACTAATGCGTTACGATTGAGGAAATATTCGACAATGGCCCGACCTATGCCTTGGGCACCTCCGGTGACCAAGATGATTCTATTGGTACAATCGGCCATCGTTTCTTTTCCCTCGGCAGAGAACGATTCCTTGAATACGCAGGAGAAACTACCACATTGTCGCTCCTTTTCCCGTAAAAATCAGAATAATCACAACGCACTCCATTCGCTACCCACAAACCGGGCTCGCATGCAGAACGCTCCCACCGTTCGCATCGCAACAACACCTGCACCGAACCAACGGACAAAGACGATGGCTTTGCATCCCGAATGATGAAAGGGGTTCTTCCGAACCCCCTTTTCTCTCATCGGAATGGAGCAGTGTTATTTGAGACTTTTCGGATCGTGACAGGAGATGCCGCAGGAATTGGTATACGGAATCGGCATCGCCTTGTCCGGATCGATACCCTTGACATGCTTATTGTCCTTGCGCGGAACAATAAGCAAGTGGGAGGTGATATCGTTTTCCCAGTAGTTCTTGCCGTCTTCCGTCACCAGTCCTTTGCCGAAGCCTGCCCCGGTCTGGGCGGTCTTGAACTGATGGCAGTTGGTGCAGGTGATCTTGGTCTCCGGTCCATGCGCCATGCCAACCACCTTCTCGGTATGCTTGGCCATGTCCTTCTGCGCGGAGTGACAGCTCTGACAGTAGGTACTGCCCGGCGTGACCGCATCCTGACGCATCTGATGCTTGAACGATGCACCGGCGCCATGGGGATCGTGGCAGGTGGTGCAGCTCAAGATGTGATCGCCGTTGCGGTATTTGCTGGAGCGGATGAAATCAAGATACTGCTGATGATGCGATTTGGAGTGGGATTCCCACACATCCTTGGGGGACGCGTCCTCGCGCGTGGTGTAATTGACCAAGTAGTCATTGCGGCTGATGCCCGGCACCATCATTTTGTTGTCCTTGTTCACCGGCTGGTCGTTGTTAAGGAACCCTTGCGGCCGGGAATGGCACTGGCCGCAGATGACCGAGGCCCGTTCCGACGCCAGCTTGCCGGGGCTGACGATGGTGGCGGCTTTTTTCGCCTTCGGCGCCTTGACGTGGGCCGAACCGGCGCCATGGCAGGATTCGCAGCCGATGTTCAGTTCGTTGGGCACGCCGTCGCCGTCGATGTCCGCCTCGCCATTCGGGTCGTTCACCGCCCCGGCAATGTATTCCCCGGAGTCCAGCTTGGTGAGGGTGTAACCGGTGTAATGGCAGGAGGCGCATTCCTTTTCAAAGGATTTGGCGATTGGCGGATTGGTGAGTTTTTTATTGGCTTCGTCATAGAACCAGTCGGCATGGTAGTCCCTGAACTGTTGCCGGGTCCGGTTAGCGTACTCGTCCTTGCCGTGTTCGTTGTACTGAAGGAACGGGTACAGATTTTTTCCGATCCTGAGGAGATAGCGCTGCTTATAAAGGCCGCCGCCATAGGTCATCTCCACCGGGAACTCCCTGGGCGGATCGGAGGGGTTTTTTAAATTCTGCATTTTTACTGTGACGTTGCCCTTGGGATCGGCGGAAAAGGTGGCGCTCATGCTGGCCGTGGCCGGATCTTTGGGCATTGTGCGGGCAATCTTGTACTTGTCGAAGCCCCGTTCTTTGTCGAAGTCGTAAAAATAGAAAGTGGTCCCGGCCTTGAGGATGTTGAGACCGTTGTCGATCTCGACAAATCTCGACGAGTCCTGCAGCTTGCTGTCTTTTCCCGCCACCCGGATGCCCAATTTATGCAGGGTCATTTTCTCGGTGGCATAACTTTTGTGACACTTCAGACAACTGGATGTCCCCACGAAAGTCGCATCGACGGGGATATTGCCCGAGACGAGAATCTCTATCTTCTTTCCCTTGAACTCCTTGGGGGAGACGGCCATGTTGGCCTTGTTGCCGCCGGGTAGATAGGTTGCGTTCCCAGGAACGACGTAGAGGAAATATTTGGCGTCGGCGACATCGGCAATCTTGAAATTTCCCTGCTTGTCGGTAACGCCCTTCTTGTACTTGTCCTTGTTGGCTGCCAGAGTGTCTTCCATGGGTTCGTCGTTGGCAGCGTTCTTCTTCACCTCCAGCGGGTTTTTCGCCATCTCCGCGATGTCCGTGGCCGGAATCAGATACACGGTGGCTTGCGCCACGGCCTGGTTGGACGCATCCTTGACAACACCCGTTACGTCGGTCCCGGCGGCGAAAGCCGGGGTGCTCGCCAAGAACGCCAGACCCGTGGCAATGAGAAATAAGGGCACCACTCCGTACGCATGTTTCATCTGTGGACCTCCTTGGAAAAAGGGTTGGACAGACTGTGAACGGATCGAACCGGGTGAACGGTTGCTTGTTCACAGAGGATTACAGAAGAAAGGGAAAGGAAAGGGAGGCCCGCTTCGGAGCGAGACAGGAAGGAGCGAAAGGAACAACGGGGGTCTACGGTTGAGGATGCGCTCGCGAGGTCTATGCCGCTTGCCGCAACCAGCCGGGGTATAAAAATGAGCCTTTCGTGGAACGGATCGTCTCTCATTGCATCCCACCATGTGATAGCTCAACGCTTTTTCACAAAACTTTACATGGCGAAACACAGGGGGTCAAGCCATTTAATCCTGGTGGAGAAGACGCATCCTTCAATCGGTTACACGTACGTTTTCCTACACGGAGGCCACGCATCCACGGGAAGAGCGAGGAGGCCCTTCGATCCCGAAATGCGGCCTCTTCCCCATCATTTGCCGGAAATGGAGGACAAAAGACGATCCAATCGATTGGCGAAGGATTGGCGGTCGGCCTGATTGAACGATGCCGGCCCACCGGTGTCCACGCCGGTCGCCCGCAGGCCGTCCATGAAGTCGCGCATGCTGAGCCGAGTCCCGATAGTGTCCGCGGTATACAACTCGCCGCGCGGATTCAGCGCAAGTCCGCCCTTGGCGATCACCTCAGCCGCCAGCGGGATATCGGCGGTGATGACCAGATCGCCCGCAACAAGCCTTCGGACGATTTCATTATCCGCCCCATCGAAACCGGCGGCGACCCGCAAGGACCGGATATTTTTGAGACGAGGGGTGACGAGCTGCCGATTGGCCACCAGCGTCATGGACACTCCGGTCCGCTCGGCGGCACGGAAAAGGATTTCTTTGATCGCCTTGGGGCAGGCGTCGGCATCGACCCAAATATGCACCTTGACCTCTCCTTGCTCTGCGCAAAAAGTCTTTCAGGGACCTCGCCGCTCAAAAACCTGGCTTGGGCAGCCATTCGGCGCCCTGCAACCGAAGTACTCATTTACATGCTGAACCGCGAACCAACAAAGGGCAAGGCCGGGTTGTTAATGATCTCGTCCCCTTCAAAGCGCATCCAGGGAAAGCGACACCGCGGGAGGCTCATCCCCGGCAAACGGTTCGGCGGCCTTGATGGCAATGCGGTTCTTGGGGATTTTCACCTCGTTCTCCAGGAAGGCCGCAAGCGACTGTGCCCGTTTCTCGGCAAGATCCAACAGAGATTGGTCGGCAATTTTTTCACCCTCGACCAGCCGGTTGTACAGTTCGCTTGCCCAGAGCATTCCCTCTTCGCGGCTCATGCCGCCGGGGATGATCTTGTAGAGCTGTATGCCCTCGACCATCTTGGCAAACATGCCGGTTTCCTTGATTTTCTCCTGTTGAGGCGGCGGCCGGGGCGTCACCTTCCCGGTCTCGATCCCTTGTTCGAGTTCGTCCAAAGCTCCCTTGCCGAAACGCTCCGCATAGAGCTGCTCCAGGGCTTTCCGGGTACCGGAGTCGGTAAAGTCGAGCGGTTCGGAGGCAGTGTCCGGTCCCGGCTTGGCGCCCAACCTGGCGGCGACGGTCTTGCGGATGCTCCGCTCCTTGAATGCCAGGCCATCGGCTTCCGGGCTGTAGCGCCCCTGGATGACGAGTTTCAGTTGCGGCCGGCTGTTCAAGGCATCGGCCAATTTCAACAGTTTCTCCTTTTCCGGCGGGGGCGGCTCGGTGTCGCCGGGGTCGAAGGCAACCGCATCGAAGTTGGCGGAATCGTCGCCGAGCAGGCTGCCCAAGGCCCGGAACGGCGAGGTGACCGCCTTGGTGATCAGATTGGTGAACACATGCCAGATAAGCGGCCCGATGCTGAACTCGGGGTCGTTGAGATCGCCGGCCACGGGCAGGCCGATGTCGATCCGACCGTTCGCATCCTTCAGGAGCGCGAGCGCCAGGTCCAGAGGCAGGTTGGCCGCTTCGGGACTCTCGACCTGCTCGCCCAGGGTCAGGTTGTCGATCACGATCTTGTTGTCCCCGTTCATCTTGTAGTCCTTGAGGACATACTTCAAATCCGCGGAAAACTTGCCCGATTTGATCATGCGGCCGGCGAACTTACCGGAATAAGGAGAAATGTTCTTCATCTCCAGGTTGCGGAACACCATTTCGATATCCGAGGCGCGCCCGAAATCGTTGGGTCGGGCGATGCCGTTGATCTTGGCCGTGCCGTATCGATCGACACGCCCATCCATCTGTACCTGGGCCTGCGCGTCCTTAGCCGACGAAAGGCCGACGACGGTTCCCTTGAGGTTATGAATCCGGGTCATGAACTGGGGGCGCAGCCCCAAATCGGCAAAGACGACGTTGCCGTTTTCCACCCGCACCTTGGCGATGCGATAGGGGAAGGGGTCGTCCTCCTTCGACGGAGCCGCTTTTTTGGGTTGCGCCTTTTGGGGTTGTTCTTTTTTGGGGGCCGCTTTTCTGGTTGCGGTTTTGGCGGGTGCCGCCTTTCCCTTCCCGACCGTCGGTTTGGCCGAGTCGGTGGGCTTGTCGTCGGTCGGCCTGTTTTTCAAGACCTTGACGAGATTCAAGGTCTGATCCTCCTCGATGATGAGCTCGCCAAACGGCTTGACGATCTTGACCTCCTGGGCATCCAGGTTGTTGGGTTGCAGGGTGAGTTTGAATTTGGGGAGGAGGACGGCATCCCAACCCAGATAGGGTTTCTTTGGAGTCTTGGCATCGGCAAGGCTGAGGTTGTTTAGACTGAAACTCCCCTCGTAGGCGATAAGGGAGGCGTCTCCGGGGATGCCGTAGCGCAGGCGGCCCTGGGCGGCGACGGCTGCCGATTGCAGTTGCAGGGTCACATGGGGTTCGAGGTAGGGCTGCAGGGAGGTGAGCACCAGATCGGAGGCCTTGATTTCGGCCTCCACCGAGGGAAGGGCGGGATGCACCGTGCCGCTCACCGTTGCGCTCCCTCCTTGCTCCATTTGGAAGCCCACGGAAAAACCCATGGGTGAGATTCCGTCGATCTCGGTCAGCCGCACCTTGCAGTCCCGCACGCTGACGACCGGCTTGTTCGAGGAGGTGGTCAAATCGGTGAACTGCGAGCCGAACCCTTCGATTTCAAAGGACTTGACGAGAAATTGCCAAGATGGCGCGGCCTTGGAGGCCGGTTTCGCCTCCGGTGCCGAGTCGGCGGCCCCCTTGGCCTGGAGCAGTTGCAGCCAGTTGAGCGCACCCTCGGCGTCGAGCCCGGCATCGAGGCGACCCTTGTTCAGGACAATACGCTCGACCGTGGCCTTCTGGGCGCCGAGATCGCAGGTTCCACCCTCCACCGTCAGTTTATCGGTTGTAAAGAGCGGCTCCTGCGGTTGCGGGCTGCGCACCTTGATGCCCCTTGCCTCACTCGCTATTTCGCGGAGTACCCCACTGTTTTTGCCGGCTCCCACCTCCAGATGCGCCTTCACAAGGAGATCGAACCCGGCAATCGCCGCCTCGATCGGTGCTTTACGGCTCCGATCGTTGAGATCAACGGCAAGGTTCTTGATCTCGATGGCGTCCGCCTGCACCTTGAAGGGTGTATCGGCGGCGGGGTTTGGCACGGCGGGGGCCGGGGGGGGCCCCGGTGGCCCCCCCCCCGCGGGGGGGGGAGCGGGG
>Ga0074195_1001773_pt1 | contig 27663 bp, 21 predicted proteins | sample EPASupsiteHSE623_FD_64525 | JGI IMG/M metagenome (GOLD analysis project Ga0074195, IMG submission 64525) | Bioremediated contaminated groundwater from EPA Superfund site, New Mexico - Sample HSE6-23 | ecosystem: Environmental > Aquatic > Deep subsurface > Groundwater > Contaminated ... | reverse complement strand
GTCATTACAGCAACCCAATGGCAATGCACGATATGCGGTCTGTCATATGGAGGTGAGAAACGCTGCCCTCAATGCAGAAAAGGGATATAGAGTCGGGAGATACAAATTTAGCGATTCGTACCAGGCATCATGGGATTGCCTGGTACGCCAGAAAATTATTCTATGGGGGTTATAACTTCGGAGTAAAAAATCAATCACTTTCCATCATCCGGCCCCTGATACTGGTGGATTGGTCATTAGTAACCCATGACGGGTTGGTAATATTAATTAAATGACTGATATATAATAATATCATCTCAATATCACACCCTATACGGTCACTCATACACGACAGCCTGAATGGCTGGTATTACCCCCTTTAAATCCTTAACCACTTTAACAACCCATTGCGGGTAAGGCTTTGCCCTGCCCGTAATTCATTACCCAAGGAAAATTATATGATTGATAATATCTGTCTCGATAGACGGCACGCACCATTCAACACCACTTACCTACAACGTATTCTACGCGTTATAAATAATGCGACTGCAGAGCACGCACGAACGATGGCAGTTCGGGTAGACCTGCGTCTTCCTGATGATATGCCCAGTACTCGGCAAGGTCTGATATCTCGTTTCATTGAATCACTTGATGCAAAGATTGCAGTGCGCTACAGAAGTAAGCTGAAGCAGGGTAAACGAACATATCCATGTCACCTTCGCGATGCCTGGGTTCGGGAGGTGGGTAAGATTAATCAGAAATCGCATTACCACATGGTGTTGTTCGTGAATAACGATACGTTCAATGGACTGGGGAGTTACAAAGAAGACGGGACGGGCCTGGCGTCTCTGATACGAGAGGCCTGGCTGAGTGCTTTACAGCTTAGTCACCACCCAGAATACTGGACGTTAGCCCGCTTTCCCGATAATCCACTTTATTTTCTGGATATTAATTCCGCTGGCTACAAAGAGTCTTATGACCAACTGACGTTTCGGTTAAGTTATTTTGCGAAAGAACGCACCAAAGATTACAACAGGGAGGAACGCTCATTCGGCTGTAGCCAGGGCTGATATTCGGTACATCGTTTTGCTGGTGGCGCTGTATTTGCGCCACAACGCCATAGTGTGTCAACCACACCGCTACTCCCCTCACAATACCGTTAAATCATTCAACTACATATCGTCTGTCTGCCCTTCAGGGACGGCTTACCGGTCATTGATTCTGCGTTTTGATACCGAAGTCTAGCAGCGTATTGGCGAATATTTGTGGCAACGCCAGCAGGCACGTCGGAACTCACCGCCCACACTCCTGCTGTGGTTTTGGGAGTATGCCAGCTTGCCAGCGTGTCGTATGGTGCTGATGATGAATCTGGATACGCTTGGGAGAACCCAAGATGAAAGCGCTATGCAGGCGATAAGCGAAATATTCAGGGAGGCATGTCTTACGGTTATCGGCGCTGATTGCACCGGCATCACTAACAATACGCCAACAATCCTGGACCGCTCGGGCCGACTGGGATCCTTCACGATGCCCTTTAAGCAATTGAAAGCACAGGTACAAGAGATGGGGCAACCAGTCACGACTGCGAGGACTGGTGTTATCAATGTCTAAATAACATGTTAGCAAAAGTTGCTGATTCGGTTGTAGCTGCACAGCAGAACCCTCAGTATGCGGACAGGATGATCCTCCATTATTCTTTAAACCTTTTGCATTTCTGACTACGTTAAAAAATCCTTGGTATTGCATACTGATTTATCCGTTGGCAATAATGTCTGTCGTGTGCCTGAACTACCCTTGTTACCCAGAAGATTTAACGACCTGAGCGGGTAGTAACAGGATAATCCCAACCCCAAAAGGAATTCATTGTGGCAACCACCGTTCAGACAGACCAAGAAGAAACGACCATACTTTTGCGACCGGAAAATGCCAACAAAAAGTATGAAGCACTATTTCTCGAGATTGATTCCGGGCAAATAAAACTACCTATGTTCCAGCGGGAATTCGTGTGGGACAAAGAGCAGAGCGCCAGACTGATTGACAGCCTTTTGAAAGGCTACCCCATTGGTACGTTCATTTTCTGGAAAACAAGAGAAGCCCTCAGATCGGTGAAAGATATTGGTAACCATTCATTGCCTGAAACCCCCAAGAGCGACTACGCCCAATACATTCTGGATGGTCAGCAACGAATTACTTCTCTTTATGCAATTCGTAAGGGGCTCCGTATTTCAAAAGACGGGAAAGAAATCAACTACAAAGACATTTATGTCAATCTTGACTATGACCCGCTAAACGATGAACAAATTGTGACAAGCCAGAGGGATGACGACAAAGCTTATGTCTCAGTGCATGACCTTCTCACTCAGAAAATGGGGGATTTGTTCAGACAGGTTGGTATGGACAAGTCGGATCTTGTTGAAGAATACAAGACCAGGCTGACTACATACGATTTTACCACTATCACAATCAAGGACTATCCAATAGACATTGCTTGTGATGTTTTCTCCAGAATCAACACAGGCGGCAAACCGCTCACTCTCTTTGAAATCATGGTCGCCATGACCTATGACGAGGCAAAGGGTTTTGACCTGGCATTGAAATATGACGAACTTCTCAACGGCAGTGATGAAAACGATACTAGCCTGAGCAAGGCAAAATTTGATACTGTCCCTGCTGCAACTGTTCTGCAGGCAGTGGCAGCAATTACCGTAGACAGTATCAGAGCCAAGGATATTCTGAAAATCCGCAGGGAGAAGTTCATTACCAATTGGGAGCCTATGGTTTCTTCCATGTTTACAGCAGTTGACTTTATTAGAACCAAGCTGCATGTTCCTGTATCACAACTACTCCCGTATGCTTCTCTTCTTGTTCCGTTCACATACTTTTTCCGCAAGAATAACAACAAACGACCAACAGAAATCCAAGCAAAACTCCTTAGACAGTTTTTCTATTGGGTTGGCTTGAACTGGCGGTACAGCGGGGCAACCGAAACCAAAATTGCAGAAGACCTTAAGAAAATGAATATGATTCTGCAGGAGAAAATGCCGAAGTACCCTTCGGGTGAACTCAATGTATCAGCTGTTGATATTAGCGAAACCTGGTTCACAGCCGGTAATTCAAATATAAAAGCTATTCTTTGCCTGTTTGCATCTCACAAACCACGGAATCTTGATGATGACAGTGATGTTATTCTTGATAATTCAAATCTAAAAATTGCCACAAGCAGGAATTATCATCACTTCTTCCCAAGAAAGTATGTTGAGAGGCATTGCCCTTCGATGGAGCCTAATCTTATCGCTAATATAACACTTATTGATGCGGCCTCTAACAACAAAATCAGAGCAAAAGCCCCGAGCCTCTATATTAATGAATTAAATACAGCAAATTCAAAATTGAAGTCTTCACTTCGCTCCCATCTAATTAACAGCCCAAAAGGTTTTGGAATCATGGAGGATGACTATGAAAAATTTATTGAGAAACGTTCTGCGGCAATTGCAGAAGCACTCAATGAGGCTTTGAACCCTGAAATTTGATTACTGCTTCTTAAAAGAGAAAAGCTGGCTGTGTAAACCGGTCTTTCTCTTTTTCTCGTTAAATCGACACATTATCAGTGGTGCCAATTGTAACTGGTTGAATACTCACTAATAGAATTGAGAACAGAAACAGCTCTGGCTAAAAAATGAAAAGTTAAACAGCACTAGTCAGACACCACGCTGAATAATAAACACCGCAGCCATGATAGTAAGATTAAGAGCCTATCTTAATAGGATTTTATTCCAGGTAATGATTCCATAGGAGAAATATAGCATTGCTTCATAATTTTTCGATCTTCTTTTCCCAACGCGTCAGAACGAGACGATATCACCGGCGTTCAGTAGCGGAAACAGCGATGTTCCGCATCAAAACCCTGCTGAGTGATCATCTGAGCCTGCGGGACTATGATGCGCAGGAGGGTGAAGCAATGGCGATGGTCAAAGCGCGGAACAGACTGACGTTGCTGGGTACGCCGCACATTGTCCGGATCGCATAACAGGTGTGCCGGTGGGAGCCGGCCTATCTGCTAACTCTTATTTATTCGACAAAGCCCAATTTAGTATTTAATTTACGAAATTATCAAAGGTCTTGAATATATACAAATTCCAGCGCATGATATCATCAATTTGATTACATTCTCGGTGTGGTATGAGTCACAGAAATAAACTTTCTTCTCTTTTGGCCTGCGCTCATGGTTAGCACATCCTCTCAGCATGTCGAGGATTTAAGTCTTGCCCAGCGCGAGCGACTTGCCTATATCGATTTCCGGCTTTACTTCTTCGGTGTGATTGGCCGTCCCGACCTAATCGAACGTTTCGGTGTGGCACCTGCCGGGGCTACACGCGATCTAGCGCTGTATAGGGATATCGCGCCACAGAACATCACTTTCGACGGTAGCCATAAGATTTACCGCATTGGGTTGGCCTTTTCCCCGTTGTTTAAGCACGCTTCACATCGCGTGCTATCGGCACTGGCTCTAGGCTTCGGTGATGGCATAAATGGTGAATCGCAGCCAATGTTACCTTGCGAATCACCCACCACTTTGAGCACCCCCAAGATGGATGTGCTTGCTCCAATCTGCCGTGCAATCCATATCAAAAAACCAGTCGCTATCCGTTACCACTCAATGAGCAGTGGTGAGTCCGAACGGGTCATCGTGCCATTAGCCTTAGTAGATACTGGTTTACGCTGGCACGTTCGTGCCTTTGATCGGAAAAGCAGCGAGTTCCGCGATTTCGTCCTTACACGTATCGAAGCACCGAGCTTGCTCAATGAGGAGGCGCAGGCCAATGAACAAGTGGACAATGACATCCAATGGATGCGCATCGTCGAGCTGGACTTAGTGCCGCATCCTCGCCTTAAACACCCTGAAATTATCAAGATGGATTACGGGATGGCTAACGGTTCAATCCGTTTACGTGTGCGTGCTGCGGTAGCAGGCTATATGCTGCTGTACTGGTGCGTAGACTGCTCGCCTGACTACCACCTTAAAGAAGAACAGTACCGCCTCTGGCTTAGAGATCCGCTGGCATTGTACGGTGTAGAGAACGCCAAGCTTGCTCCGGGCTATCACCCCCCGGCGGCAAAGACATTATATAAAGGATAAATAACGATGGCACAGAATGACACACCCAAAAATAGTAATGGGGGCAACCTTGGTTTCGAGGCCGATCTTTTCAAGGCCGCTGACAAACTGCGTGGCAATATGGAGCCATCAGACTACAAACACGTTGCGCTTGGACTCATCTTCCTGAAGTACATCTCTGATGCCTTCGAAGCCAAACATAAGGCTCTGCTAGAGGAAGACGCACAGGCAGCCGAAGACAAAGACGAGTACCTCGCGGATAACGTGTTCTGGGTGCCGAAAGAGGCGCGCTGGGCACATTTGCAGGCCTACGCCAAACTGCCCACAATTGGTACCTTGATCGACGATGCGATGCGCGCCATCGAAAAAGACAACGAGTCGCTCAAGGGGGTGCTTCCTAAAGATTACGCGCGCCCAGCGCTCAATAAAGTAATGTTGGGTGAATTAATTGACCTGATATCCGGTATCGCTCTCAATGAGGAAGGAGATCGTTCCAAGGACATACTCGGACGTGTGTATGAGTATTTCCTAAGCCAGTTTGCAGGAGCCGAAGGTAAGCGTGGCGGCGAGTTTTATACCCCGCGTTCTGTAGTGCGCGTTCTGGTTGAAATGCTCGAGCCCTACTTAGGTCGTGTTTACGATCCGTGCTGCGGCTCAGGTGGTATGTTCGTGCAATCCGAAAAGTTTGTGTATGAGCACGGCGGCCGTATTGGCGATATTGCGATTTACGGCCAAGAGTCTAACTATACTACTTGGCGGCTTGCCAAGATGAACTTAGCTGTGCGCGGCATTGACTCCGACATTCGTTGGAATAACGAAGGCAGTTTCCACAAGGATGAACTGCGTGATCTCAAGGCCGATTACATTCTCGCCAACCCGCCGTTTAATATCTCCGACTGGGGCGGTGATCGCCTGCGTGAAGACGTGCGTTGGAAATTTGGTGTGCCACCTGTGGGCAATGCCAACTACGCGTGGCTACAGCATATTTACCACCACCTTGCGCCTAATGGTACAGCGGGAGTGGTACTGGCTAACGGCTCAATGAGCTCTAACCAATCCGGTGAAGGCGACATCCGCAAGGCGATGCTCGAAGCTGATGTCATAGATTGCATGGTAGCGTTACCGGGGCAACTGTTTTACTCCACGCAAATCCCTGCTTGTCTGTGGTTCCTGACACGGAATAAGAACTCCGAGAAGGGCCTGCGTGACCGGAGCGGGCAAGTGCTATTCATCGACGCTCGCAAGCTAGGTGTGCTGGTGGATCGCACTCGTCGCGAACTCACCGACGAGGAAGTTCAGAAGATCGCCGATACTTACCACGCCTGGCGTGGGGAGGAAGGTACAGGGGAGTACTTAGACATAGCTGGCTTCTGCAAGTCGGTATCACTGGATGATATCCGTAAGCACGGCCATGTGCTTACTCCAGGGCGCTACGTAGGAGCTGCGGAACAAGAGGATGATAGCGAGCCTTTCGAGGAGAAAATGGCACGGCTGTCAAAGCGTTGGCGCGGACAATTGGCGCAAGCAGCCAAACTGGATGAAGCTATTGAGGCTAACCTAAAGGAGCTTGGGTATGGCGAATGAATGGTCAACAGCACCGCTTGGCGAGCTGTGTTTAAAAATTACTGATGGGGCTCATAGTAGCCCCCCATCAGTAGAATTTGGCAAAAAGATGGCCTCTGTAAAGGATTTAACCCGGTTTGGAGTCGAACTTAAAGATGCCAGACATATTTCCGAATCTGATTTTAATTTTCTTGTAAAACAAGGCTGCCAGCCACAAGTTGGTGATGTCCTTATTGCAAAAGACGGAAATAGCGCACTCGATACGACATGTCTCGTGAAGAAACCTTTGGATGCAGTCTTATTGTCATCGGTCGCTATTCTACGACCTGACCCTGAAAAACTCGTCCCTGAATTTTTGAAGCAACATCTTTCTTCCTCAAGAACAATTGAGTATCTAAAGTCAGAGTTCATTTCTGGAGCAGCAATTCCCCGTGTAATTCTTAAGGACTTTAAGCGAGCAATTATCAATGTCCCTCCATTAAAAGAACAACATGCCATCGCCCATATTCTTGGCACGTTAGACGACAAGATCGAACTCAATCAAAAGCAGAACCAAACGCTGGAGGCGATGGCTCGCGCTTTGTTTAAAGCGTGGTTCGTGGATTTCGAACCGATACGCGCCAAGCTGGAAGGACGCTGGCAGCGCGGCAAAACTCTTCCCGGTCTGTCCGCGCATCTCTACGACCTTTTCCCCAACCGGTTGGTTGATTCGAATATAGGGGAGATTCCAGAGGGATGGGAAATCACCTCACTATCGGAATATTCTTCTCTTAATCCAGAATCCTGGACAAAACGGACACGTCCTGAACAGATTCAATATGTCGATCTTTCAAACACCAAATGGGGACGAATTGAATGTGTAACGAACTACGAAGCTGATAATGCGCCAAGCCGAGCACAAAGAGTTTTACGCCCTCAGGATACAATTGTCGGCACCGTCCGTCCGGGAAATGGCTCCTATGCGTTTATTTCTGAAGAAGGGCTGACCGGCAGTACGGGTTTTGCGGTTCTCAGGCCATTAAGGCGTGAATGCTCCGAATTTGTTTATCTTGCCGCTACTTCACGTGAAAACATCGAGAGGCTATCGAGTTTGGCAGATGGTGGGGCATACCCTGCCGTTCGCCCAGATATTGTATCTGCTACACAGGTTTTACGGGTTGAACAACAAGTTATCAAAGAGTTTTCACGACTAGTCAGCCCAATGCTTATAGGGATGGCAGATAAAGAACGAACTTCACAGTCGCTCGCTCAACTCCGAGACACTTTACTACCCAAGCTCATCTCCGGCGAACTACGTGTGCCGGATGCTGAACGCATCGTCGGAGCCTAACCATATGAAGCTTCAGCTTGATCCTAACAATTATGAGGCTTGTCCGACGTACAATGAATGGTTAGATGAACAATACTCAGAACAATCGGACGAAACACTCGATATTCTGGGTTATCAACCAAGACCAAGTTTTGTTCTTTTCACCATGAGTCCAACTACTTATGAAGCTGCATTTTCGGACTTTACACAACAGCGTGAAGAAGGAATAAAAGAATCTGTATTCAATCGATTTCCATCTCCAATTGCTTACTATTTCTATCGATTTGAGAATGGATACGAGAGTGACTTACAACGTTTGCATCTTCTTCGTGATACTTGGGAGTCAGTCATTGATGTCCTTCATGCGCTAGCCGTGGCTGAATGCCGTCATCGAAATATTCCTGTCGCAGACCCGCTGAAATTTAAGGATTTATTCACGGATAGCGTCGCAAAAAGGCTTGAGAACATTGAGAAAATCACTAGCCAGTTGAGTGCTGCGGGTATTTTTCCCTCCGTCGCAAAAATCTCACCAATGTCAACTCTTGCTGCGATGAAGGAGCTAAACCAATCTCGAAATGCCTTCTCTCATAGCGCAGCACAGTCTGAGGTGCAGGCACGGACTTGGATCAGCGATGCTTATGTAGATGTAGTTGAAGTTCTTGCTAATCTTGTTGGTCTTGAAGATATCCAGATTGTTAGATATTTAAGCCAGGTTAATGGAACAACTCTACGATGTGAAATATTCAGAGGACAAAGCTCCACCAGAACCATACAGAACATCGAGATTACCCATCAGCAACTGCTGGACTCTGCGAAATATTTTCGGCAGGGGCAAATGCTAGTAATTGCTGACGGACTTATTTTTGCTCTTCGCCCGATGATTTGCTTTCGCGAGGACGGTGTTGGTCATACTACTCGTCTTTGTATTTTCAGAAAGACGCGGGGTGAAGTGCCCGATCGGCGGCTTGAATACGAAATTATTGGTGAAGCTGTACGTCACGAAGAAGACCGAAATAACTTCGCAACAGAAATAAACGAATTGCGTAGTCTGTTTGGATTAGGGGGGGAATAGAAATGCATACACCCAAAATAGTAGGAGAAGAATAATGGCATTTCTATCTGAAGCCGCCGTGGAGCAAGCATTGCTGGATCAGATGCGCTCACTCTATTACAGCATCGAACGTGAGGAAGATATAGGTCCTGATGGACTCCGACCGGAGCGAGAGAGTCACGATGAGGTCGTGCTTAAGAATCGGTTCGAAAATGCTGTTACTCGCCTGAATCCTAATCTTCCATTGGAAGCGCGCCAAGATGCTGTTCGGCGTGTGATGCAGTCAGAATTACCATCTCTGCTTGAGGAAAACCGCCGCATCCATAGACTGATGACTGAAGGCGTAGACGTCGAATACTACGCTGAGGATGGCACTCTAACAGCGGGTAAGATCGAGCTTATAGACTTCGAACATCCTGAGAAAAATGATTGGTTGGCAGTCAGCCAGTTCGTAGTGATAAACGGGCAGAACAAACGACGGCCCGATGTGGTAGTTTTCTTGAACGGGCTACCACTGGGTGTGATCGAACTGAAAGCACCGGGTAGTCTTGGAGCCCATCTATTGGGTGCATTCAACCAATTGCAGACTTACAAGCAGAAGATTCCACTTTTATTTCATACTAATGCACTTTTGGTAACCTCGGACGGAATTGCAGCTCGCCTTGGATCGTTGTCGGCAGATCTTGAAAGATTCATGCCCTGGCGCACCACTGATGGCACGGAAATTGCGCCGAAGGGCGCGCCAGAACTATCAACATTAATTGAAGGCGTATTTGAACAACGTCGATTTCTTGCTTTGCTACGTGATTTCACGGTTTTTGGCGAAACAGGTTCAGGGCTCGTCAAAATCATCGCAGGTTACCACCAATTTCATGCTGTACGGCACGCGGTCAACAGCACAGTTGCAGCTTCATCACCACAAGGTAATCATCGTGCTGGCGTCATCTGGCACACCCAAGGCTCTGGCAAAAGCCTGCTGATGGCATTCTACGCGGGGCAACTCGTCAAGCATCCGGCTATGGCCAACCCAACGATAGTAGTGCTAACTGACCGCAACGATCTCGACGATCAGCTCTTCTCTACTTTCTCGATGTGTCGTGATCTAATTCGACAGAAGCCAGTTCAAGCTGAGAGTCGCGAAGATCTACAGAAAGTTCTGAGTCGAGCATCAGGTGGCGTAATTTTCACGACTTTGCAGAAATTTGGCGAGATTGAGGAGCCTCTTACCACTCGGCGTAACGTGGTCGTCATCGCAGATGAAGCACACCGAAGCCAATATGGCTTCAAGGCCAAGGTGGACGTGAAGACTGGCGAAATCTCCTATGGATTTGCCAAGTACATGCGCGATGCCCTGCCTAATGCATCCTTCATCGGTTTTACCGGTACACCTATAGAAGCAGGCGATGTAAACACCCCGGCAGTATTCGGCAATTATATCGATATTTACGACATAAGCCGAGCAGTCGAGGATGGTGCGACTGTGCCGATTTACTATGAATCCCGTCTTGCGCGAATCGAGCTCGACGAGGATGAGAAACCGAAGATCGACGTAGAGGTCAACGAATTGACTGAGGAGGACTCAGAAGCCGATCAGGAACGCTTAAAGAAGAAATGGTCAACGGTAGAAGCCATAGTTGGCAGTGATAAACGCCTTCATTTAGTTGCGAAGGACATGGTTAGCCATTTTGAGGATCGCGTGGCCGCACTCAATGGCAAGGCGATGGTGGTGTGTATGAGCCGCCGCATCTGCGTCAAGCTATACGACGAGATCATCAAGCTGCGCCCAGACTGGCACAGCACCGATGACAACGCAGGCGCGGTCAAGATTGTAATGACGGGGGCGGCGAGCGATCCGCAGGAATGGCAACAGCACATAGGCAACAAGGCCCGACGTGATCTGCTGGCCAAGCGAGCCCGTGATCCCAAAGATCAACTCAAGCTTGTGATCGTGCGAGATATGTGGCTGACCGGATTTGATGCGCCGTGCATGCACACCATGTACGTGGATAAGCAAATGCAAGGCCACGGATTGATGCAGGCAATTGCTCGCGTGAATCGAGTGTTCCGCGACAAGCCTGCAGGACTAATCGTCGATTACATCGGCATCGCACAAAACTTGAAGTCGGCCCTGCAGCAATATTCCCAGAAAGATCAGGAAAACACAGGCGTTGACGAAGCGCAGGCCATCTCGGTGATGATTGAGAAGTACGAGATCGTACGGGACATGTACCACGGTTACGACTATGCCTCCACGATGGCAGGTACTCCACAAGAACGCCTTGCGATGATGGCAGGTGCCATAGAGTGGATTCTCAACCTCCAGCAAAAGTTGGCGGCGAAAGAGAACACCAAAGAGGGTAAGAAGAATGCTCATCGTCGATACCAGGATGCAGTGCTAGCACTGTCCAAGGCATTCGCTTTGGCATCAGCATCCGACGAGGCCCGAGAAATCCGGGAGGAAGTCGGTTTCTTCCAGGCAATACGTGCCGCTCTAGTCAAAAGTGGTAATGGTTCAGGTGCGACGCAGCAAGAGCGCGAATTGGCGATCCAACAGATCGTCAGCCGAGCCGTGGTCTCGACCGAGATCGTGGACATACTTGCTGCTGCGGGTATTAAGAGTCCGGATATTTCCATACTCTCCGACGAGTTTCTCGCTGAAGTACAGCACATGGAGAAGAAGAATCTTGCGTTGGAAGCCCTGCGTAAACTGCTCAACGATGGAATTCGCTCACGTAGCAAGGCCAACGTGGTACAAACCAAAGCTTTCTCGGAGCGACTAGAAGATTCGGTGGCACGATACCACGCCAATGCTATCACCACTGCCGAAGTGCTGCAGGAACTAATCAAGCTGGCCAAGGACATCCGTGCGTCGCGCCAACGGGGTGAAGAACAAGGTTTGTCTGAGGATGAGATTGCCTTCTACGACGCGTTGGCTGACAACGAGGACGCCATTCAAGTTATGGGTGACGATAAACTGAAACTCATTGCTCATGAGTTGCTAATGAGCCTGCGTGAAAACGTGTCCGTTGACTGGGCTCATCGCGAGTCTGCACGCGCTCGGATGCGAGTGCTGGTGAAACGTATTCTCCGTAAGTATGGTTATCCACCAGATCTTCAGGAAACAGCCGTACAAACAGTGCTTCAACAGGCTGAGGCTTTGTCATCAGGGTGGTCAGTTTCACGTGGATGATATGCCTAATATGGCATTTCTGGTGATTGACACATAAAGAAATGATAGGAAAGTCAATGTGGCATGACAATGAGACAACCGTTGATTACGTTAATTTTCGCCTAGTAGCAAAAGCATGTGCGGAGCTCATTCAAGATACCGGTGGGGAGCCAATCTCGATTGGGATCTCGGGAGGCTGGGGCGCAGGAAAATCGTCACTTGTACGGATGATCGCATCTGAGTTATCGCTGGAACAGACTGACGGAGTGGGAATTGCCTCTGAGGAACGACCAAAACATGTGGTGATAACTTTCAATCCATGGCTTTACCAAGGCTTTGAGGATGCACGTACCGCGCTGCTACAGACGGTTGGAGATGCAGTACTTGAGGCTGTAGTCGCTCAGAATAGTGGACTTTTAAGTAAAGCAAAGTCCCTCGTCAAGCGCATTAATTTTCTACGGTTGGCTCAACTTGGTGGAGAAGTTGCAGCCACTTTGATCACTGGGGTTCCGGTCGGTCTTATTGGAAAAGTTGTCGAGGCTGGAAAAGGTGCATTGCAGCATGAATCACTTAATGAAGGCATCGAAGTCGCCAAAGATGCATCAGAAGCTACCAAAGGACTCTTGAACGAAGCTAAACCCGTTTCGCTGCCAAAAGAAATACAATCCTTTCGGGAAGCCTTAGAAGAGCTACTCGTCGAGCTGAATATCACGTTGGTAGTCTTTGTCGATGACCTTGATCGATGCCTACCTAAGACTGCTATTTCAACGCTCGAGGCTATTCGTTTGCTGCTGTTTCTGCGTCGAAGTGCATTCGTCATCGCCGCGGACGATGTGTTTATTCGTGGAGCCGTCCGTGTTCACTTTGCTGGTACTGGTTTGGATGACGATATCGCAACCAATTATTTCGACAAGTTAATTCAAGTTCCATTGCGAGTACCAAGACTGGGCGCTAACGAGACTAAAGCATATACCGCGTTGCTATTTTTGGAACGTGCTCACCGCAGCGGACAGCTGAAAACCGAGAATTTTGAGAAAGCTAAACTCAGTGTAGAAGCTCGACTACGAGAAACTTGGACGGGAAAAACCGTTGATCTTGCATTCCTCGAAACGCTGGTGGAAAAAGAGGATGCTGAGTTGCTCGACCTAATGGGGCTGGCTGAGAGGTTGGCTCCATTACTTTTTAGTGCAAGTACAGTCCAGGCCAACCCACGACTGATTAAGCGATTTCTTAATACCGTGTTTTTGCGTAAGACATTAGCTAAACCACAAGGCATTGATGTGGATGTACAAATTCTGGCTAAGTGGCATTTGCTCGAGCGGTGTGACGAAGCTACGGCGAATGCATTGGCAGAAAAGGTTTCGGCCGAAAACGAAGGAAGAGTCAGCATTCTTCATGACGCAGAGATGGCTGCTAAAGACCCGGATAATACGCTCCCCACCCTATTTGGAGATAAAGAGTTTGTTCGTGAGTGGCTGCAGCTTAAACCTCTGCTTGGTGATATGGATATGCGACCTATATTGCACCTAAGTAGAGATAGCACCGTTAGGGATTTTGGTGCCGATGATCTCAACGTAGCAGGTAAAGCATTACGTGATGCGTTGGTGGCAGCCCGAAATTCGAACGAAGCATTAAAACAGCAAATAATGGATGCTGGTGAACTGCAGTCTGGTCTTGCAATGGCTCGCGCCTGGGAAATTCGGCGACCAAACCGTTTATGGCAAAAGGCCGAAGAGGTCTTGATGCTTATCGAGGTGTCTCATATTCACCCAAGTACCGGGGCTCGAGCCGCTGCACTCATTAGTCAAGCACCTATTTCTCAGCTCGCCCCAGGCTTGGTTTCAGCTTTGACAGAGTGTAGCTGGGCGAAAGATGTTTTATCTAAGTGGGAACGGGACGAACAGATTCCGAAACCTGTTAAACGTGCAATTGAAAATGCAAGGAAGAAATAAATGGGTACCTCGACCTCAAGCGCAGGAGCCGGTTCTGGCGCATCATTTGATCCACCATGGCTAGATGATGCTGAAACTAGCATTGACTCTAGCCATGCAGACAAACCTATATCACCAAATCCAGCTCCCGAAGATGGCTCTGATGGTGAAAATGACAGTGACTCGGAGAATGACAACACCACACCGCAGCATGTAGAAAGTCCGGCGGTAGCGCCAGCGGGTCGTTATCAGGAAGCACGAAGGGCTCTCACGGGTTTCGTGCAATCTGGTAGTGGATCTGATTTACGGCGAGGTATTTCGAGTTTCATTAAAAAAGGTATGGGCGGCTCAGTTAAAGCGGCGAGTCGTATGCGCACTAGCGCTATAGCTTCTGCTTCATTAGGGGGCTTTCTGGCAACAGCCCGAGATGGAACTGACCCTGATATCGATGCGTGGGTTGCTTCGGTAAAACAGAGAAATCTATCTGCCCATGATACTGCGCTAGAAGTTGTACAAAAGCTGCTGCCCACGGGTGGAAGTATTGACGAAGAGTCAGCCAAGCATGCAATGAATCAGGCCATCTCTCACCTTTATGAAGTAGATCCCACTGCTGATATCTTCAATCTTGCGGATGACCAGATTGCCAATGTAATGGCATTCACAGTGGCGTACGATGTTTACAACCGGGTTCAACTTGAACTCGGAAGGGTTTTTGAAAAGCTAAAATATGTACCCAGCGTCATACAACAGCGATTAGCACAAGTGCTTGACTACATTATGGTTGTTGTTAACAAATCGATGGGAAAGGTACGCTCTGGCAGTACTTCACATTCCATGCGAGAAATTGCGACTTCGGCGTTACAAGACGCCCTTACGGTGTTCTCTGAATCATGAAAATTCTTTGCTCAAGTATCAATTCGCTACCCCAAAATGTGCCAGTAGGCACTCGTGCATTCACCTTCCTAGAGGCATCATCACGACCCGGCATTGGACGCATTGCCTCTGGTTGGCTGCGTAAGCTAGAAAGTGCTGGCTATGCCCCATCGATCCCAGTGTGGGATTTCATGCTTTTTTGTTTTGCTGTTTATGCCTCAGATATTGCTGTTCTTCGCAAAAATAGTGCTGATGGTTGGACTCGCCAAATTGAGCTCGATATTACACTTAATGATCCAGTTCCTTGGGAAGCAAATAAAGCTATTGCAGAGGAAATGCTTCGAGTTCTTTCTGGTGACTTTTGGACGCTGCACTTCCTGCCTGGCGGCCCAACACCACCAAAAGGCAATCACAGGGAGTGTGACCGAGATTGCGTGTCTCTACTTTCTGGAGGCCTTGATAGCCTGATAGGTGGCATAGATGCAACAGCATCAGGGCGTAAACCAATTTTTGTGTCACAACTTGCTTTTGAAGATTCTGCTCGGCAAGTTGCCTATGCTGATGCACTAGGTGGAGGCGACTGGCATCAACAGTGGAGTCATAAAGTCGTTTTTAGTGGTAAAAAAGAAACATCGACCAGAGCTCGCTCAATGGCGTTCTATGGTCTTGCTGTGCTCGCTACATCATTGTTGTCGGTCAACAGAGCCGAAATATTGGTACCAGAAAATGGATTCATAAGTATCAATCCTCCATTGCTTCCGGGAAGGATGGCTAGCCTCAGCACAAGAACAACACATCCACAGTTCATGACTTTCCTTCAAAAATTACTTGATGCCGTTGGCGTCAATGCCCAATTGTGTATGCCCTATCGGTTCATGACGAAGGGAGAGATGTTGGCACAGTGTGCAGATCAAACACTGCTAGCAAGATTTGCATGTGATTCGACAAGTTGCGGTCGTTTCCGTACCTACAACAGAACACACTGCGGTCGATGCGTGCCATGTATGGTTCGTAAAGCTGCGATTCAGCGCTGGGGTATTTCTGATACGACAAGATATAAATTCACCAATCTGTCGTTGGCAGGAAAAGCAAATGCTGACGATCCAATGGCAGTGGCTTGTGCTGTACTCGCCGCCGAAAAAAAAGGGATTGATGCCTTCCTAGGGGCCACACTAGCCTTTGCGTCAGCTGCGGATCGCCCTCATTATCGTCACGTTGCTGAACAGGGTTTAGCTGAGTTAGCTACATTGCTTCGAAGGGACGGAATAATTTGATGGATTTCCACTGCCACTTAGATCTTTATCCGGATGCCAAGAAAGTCTACATCGAAGCTTTGAAGCGAACCGAATTTGTATGGCTGGTTACAACTAGCCCAAGAGCATACGCAGCAACCTCGAAAGTTCTGGCCACCACTCAGAAATGTTTCATTTCCCCAGGTCTCCACCCTGAGATAGCAGATAAAAAACATAGCGAATTGGAAATGTTGCTATCACAAATGAAGGATTGCACTGGTATTGGCGAAATTGGTCTGGATGGTTCATCGCGGTACAGGCCGTACTTTGAACTTCAAAAGAATATATTTAAAGCCATTGTTGAAAAGTGTGTAGGACTAGGTGGGCGAGTTCTCAGCATTCATTCTCGGGCTGCTGCCAAGGAAGTTTTAGATATTCTTGATATGAACCCTGGGTTTGGCACAGCGGTTCTTCACTGGTTCACCGATTCTCCCTCCATCCTTCGAAGAGCAGCCGATGCCGGTTGTTGGTTCAGTGTTGGACCAACAATGATGGAGTCTGCTAATGGACGGAAGCTGGCAGCACTAATGCCACGTGATCGAGTGGTCCCAGAGAGCGACGGACCATTCGCGAAAATGCATGGTGTGCATGTAATGCCATGGGAGGCACATAATGTGACAATTAAACTCGCCGAGATATGGGATATACCGCAAGATGAAGCTTCATTTTTGCTGAAATCAAATGGCTTACATCTAATGCAGCTGCTAAGGATCTAGTTTGTCTATTGCTTTTACTCATATCCCGAATTGACAAATCAATGGGGTAAACCCTAGTAGGTATGACGCGGCTTTGGCGTCAGGTAACGTGATAACGCAACCTTATGTACAGGTTCAATATAATCGTAATTACACACTGTAAGTCACCATGAACATCGCTTCAAAGAAAAGCCATCCAGCCATCTTCATGGCTGGATGGCTTTTTATTTTATAACTCTGCTGTACTAAGTGAGTTTGACATAGTGAGGCTACCGCCTTGTCTATTTCCCCAAATTAATTTTCGCAAAATCAAACGGACTCACTACCCCTTCCCGATTAGCATCCAGAAAATCCGCCCACCACTGCAGCATCAGTTTGCGCTCATCAAGATGCTCGGCTTTGTGAATGTAAGCCGCGCGCACAGAGTTACGTTCCATATGGCTCATCTGCCGCTCAACTGCATCCTTCGACCACAACCCAGATTCAATCAACGAACTACATGCCATAGTCCTGAAACCGTGACCACAAACTTCAACCTGTGTGTCATATCCCATCACTCGCAACGATTTATTCACCGTGTTTTCACTCATCGGCTTGCGAGGGTCATGATCACCAATAAAGATCAGTTCATGATCACCACTGAACGTCTTTATCTGCTCGAGAATCGCCAGAGCTTGTCGGGAAAGAGGAACCAGATGAGGTGTACGCATTTTTGAGCCTCGCTGGGAGTGCTTTACCCCTTCGATAGATTCTCGCTCTGCAGGTATCGTCCACATTGATGTTTCAAAATCGATCTCAGACCAACGAGCAAAACGTAGTTCACTGGAACGTATAAAGACCAACAATGTAAGCTCCACAGCCAATCGAGTTATCGGTCTACCTGAGTAGCAATCAATCTTGTGGAGTAACTCAGGAATACGCTTTAGTTCCAAAGCTGCTCGATGTTGCCTTTTCGCCGTAGCAATTGCTCCAGCCATCTCTTGGGCGGGATTGTAGTCAATATAGCCACTTTGCACAGCGTAACGCATAATCGCATTTGTGCGTTGCACAAGACGCGAAGCTACTTCAAAGCGCCCCGTTGCCTCTACTACCTTGATTGGAACAAGCAAATCTCTAGTGTTCAGATCCTTAATATTTCGTTTTCCAATGGTTAGAAACAGGTTGTCCTCCAGGCTTTTAAGCACTCGTCGACTATGTTCTTCCGACCACTTTTTATTTGTGGCATGCCACTCAATAGCAAGCTGCTCAAAAGTACGTGCTTCCTCCTGCTCAATCTTATCATTTTTCTTTTTATCTCCCGGATCGATGCCGTTTGCTAAAAGCTTACGAGCGTCATCGCGACGAGCTCTGGCATCTGCAAGAGATACGTCAGGGTAGACTCCAAGTGCCAGCATCTTTTGCTTGCCGTCGAAACGGTACTGCAAACGCCAGTACTTGGAGCCATTCGGGTGAACAAGAAGATGCATACCGTTGCCATCGGTCAGCTTGTATTGCTTATCCGTTGGCTTGGCTGTTCTGACTTTAATATCTGTTAGCGCCATGCTTATCCCCTCCTTGTTGGTACAAGCATTATCGAACCGGAAATACCATCATCTGTACCAACATGTGTTGGTAGATGTACATGGGTGCCGGGTACCCTGAGGAGAGTTAATATAGCGGGAAAAGTAGGTAATTGCTGGATTTTAGACATAAAAAAAGACCTCCAGAGAGGTCCATTTACATACTGTTGGTGCCGAAGGCCGGACTCGAACCGGCACGTATTTCTACGGTTGATTTTGAATCAACTGCGTCTACCGATTTCGCCACTCCGGCACGGAAGGGATGCGGAAAACGTTGTGGATTATACCTGTCATGCGCCACCATGCAAGCACCAGCGTGTGCCTGACTCGCTAAGTGTTGAAAATTTCAGCATTCCCTTTCTCACCTGTAACCATCGTCACAGTTTGTCCCCTTATTATTCCCCCCTTCTGCGAAGCGTCCCGTTTCCCCATGCTCTACACTTCCAGTTCAACACCACACTGAGGGAAACACGATGTCGATGATAAAAAGCTACGCCGCAAAAGCGGCGGGCAGCGAACTCGAACTCTATGAATATGATGCGGGCGAGCTTAAGCCGGAAGATGTCGAAGTCCAGGTCGATTACTGTGGTATCTGCCATTCCGATTTGTCGATGATCGACAACGAATGGGGGTTCTCTCAGTATCCGCTGGTGGCCGGGCATGAGGTGATTGGTCGCGTGGCGGCGCTCGGCAGCGCGGCGCAAGATAAAGGTCTGAAGGTTGGTCAGCGAGTCGGCATTGGCTGGACGGCGCGCAACTGCGGGCATTGCGACGCCTGTATCAGCGGCAATCAGATTAACTGCCTGCAAGGTTCCGTTCCCACTATTCTCAATCGCGGTGGCTTTGCCGAGAAGCTGCGGGCCGACTGGCAATGGGTGATCCCGCTGCCGGAAAGCATCGATCTGGCGGCGGCGGGTCCCTTGTTGTGCGGCGGTATCACGGTGTTCAAACCGCTGCTGATGCACCATATCACCGCCACCAGCCGCGTTGGGGTGATCGGCATCGGCGGCCTGGGGCATATCGCCATTAAGCTGTTACACGCGATGGGGTGCGAAGTGACCGCGTTCAGCTCCAATCCGGCGAAAGAGCAGGAAGTGCTGGCGATGGGGGCGGATAAGGTGGTTAACAGCCGCGATCCGGATGCGCTAAAAGCGCTGGCGGGCCAGTTCGATCTCATTATTAACACGGTTAACGTCGATCTCGACTGGCAGCCTTATTTTGAAGCGCTGGCTTACGGCGGTAACTTCCATACTGTCGGCGCGGTGCTGAAGCCGCTGCCGGTGCCAGCGTTCACCTTAATTGCCGGCGATCGCAGCATCTCCGGTTCAGCAACCGGTACGCCGTTCGAACTGCGCAAGCTGATGAAGTTTGCCGGGCGCAGCAAGGTGTCGCCCACCACCGAACTGTACCCGATGTCGCAAATTAACGATGCTATCCAGCACGTGCGTGACGGCAAAGCCCGCTACCGCGTGGTGCTGAAAGCCGACTTCTGATGCAAGGCTCAGTCCCGCAAGGGGCTGAGCTTATTGCCCGTTACGAAACGCGAGCACCGCCTGGCGGCACTGTTCCGTCACATGCTCAATGTCATGGTTCACGTCGATGCGGGCAATATCATGTTCGTCCTCCTGCGGGCACTCCAGCGCATCGAACTGGCTTTTGAGTAATCCCACCGGCATAAAATGCCCTGCACGACGCTGCATGCGTGCCAGAATGGTCTCGTAATCGCCGTCCAGCCACAAAAAGTGCACATTCGGACTGCCCTGCCGCAATATATCGCGATACTGTTTTTTTAATGACGAGCAAACAATAAACCCGGTCTCATTCTTTTTATATAAACTGTATGAAGCGTCATTTAATCGCGCTAACCACGGTAGTCGGTCTTCATCGGTTAATGGAATACCTTCAGACATTTTATCAATATTTTTGGCCGGATGGAGATCGTCACCATCAATGAATTTAGCCGATAATACCGCAGCAATTTTGCTGCCAATTAAAGATTTACCGCTACCCGAAACGCCCATCAAAATATAACTTTTCCCGGCCATTGAAAAAACTCCAGATTCATATTCCATGGCGCGATACTACGCCTTCCACATTGCAGAATTCACCTTTTTTCGGCGTGGCTGAGCAGATTTACAAGGCGCATCACGTTATGCGTAACATTGTAGTGTAACAATTTTCCAGCGTGATCTTTATCACAAATAATAACAATCAAAACCGTTTAAATGCTGCCGAGGTTACTACCTGACCAGTGAGGAATTTATGCAAGTCAAAACCCAATCCTGCGTTGTCGCGGGTAAGAAAACTGTTGCCATTACCGACCAAAATATTGAATGGAATAATAAAGGAACGCTGGTACAAATTACCCGCGGCGGAATTTGTGGTTCCGACTTACATTATTATCAGGAAGGAAAAGTCGGTAATTTTACCGTTAAAGCACCGATGATTTTAGGCCATGAAGTTATTGGTAAAGTGGTGCACAGCGACTCAAAAGAATTACATGAAGGTCAGTCGGTGGCTATTAATCCGTCGAAACCCTGTGGCCACTGTAAATACTGTCTGCAGCACGAAGAAAACCAGTGCACGGAAATGCGCTTTTTTGGCAGCGCCATGTATTTTCCCCACGTTGACGGCGGCTTTAGCCGATTTAAAACCGTCGATACCGCGCAGTGCATCCCCTACCCCCAGCACGCCGATGAAAAAGTCATGGCCTTTGCCGAACCGCTGGCAGTCGCGATCCACGCCGCGCATGAAGCAGGAGACCTGCAGGGCAAGCGCGTGTTTATCTCCGGCGTGGGGCCTATCGGCTGCCTGATCGTCAGCGCGGTGAAAACGCTCGGCGCAGCAGAAATTGTCTGTGCTGATATCAGCCCGCGCTCGCTGTCGCTGGCCCAGCAGATGGGTGCTGACACGCTGATTAACCCGCAGCAGGACTCGCTCGATGAGTGGAAAAAAGAAAAAGGCCACTTCGACGTCAGCTTCGAAGTCTCTGGTCATCCGTCCTCAATCACCACCTGCCTGGAGGTCACCCGCGCGAAAGGCGTGATGGTGCAGGTCGGCATGGGCGGCGCGGTGCCGGACTTCCCGATGATGATGCTGATCGGCAAAGAGATCGCGCTCAAAGGCTCGTTCCGCTTTACCACCGAGTTCAACACTGCGGTGTCGTGGCTGGCGAATAACGTTATCGATCCGCTGCCATTACTCAGCGCCGAATATCCGTTTACCGAGCTTGAACAGGCGCTGATCTTTGCCGGGGATAAAACCCAGGCAGCGAAAGTCCAGCTCGTTTTTGCTGAAACAAAATAAGGAAGAACATAATGAACGATCTTTTTTCGCTGGATGGCAAAAATATTCTGATCACCGGTTCGGCCCAGGGTATTGGTTATTTACTGGCGACCGGGCTGGGTAAATATGGCGCGCAGATTATCGTCAATGATATTACGCCGGAGCGCGCGGAGGCTGCCGTCGCCAAACTGCAACAGGAAGGGATCCGCGCCGTTGCCGCGCCCTTCAATGTTACGCAGAAACAGGACATTGATGCCGCCATCGACCATATCGAAAAAGACATTGGCCCAATCGATGTGCTGGTGAATAACGCCGGTATTCAGCGCCGCCATCCGTTTACCGAGTTCCCGGAGCAGGACTGGAACGATGTGATTGCCGTTAACCAGACGGCGGTGTTCCTGGTCTCGCAGGCAGTAACGCGTCGCATGGTGGAACGTCAGGCCGGGAAGGTCATCAACATCTGCTCCATGCAGAGCGAACTGGGCCGCGACACCATCACGCCGTATGCCGCCTCGAAAGGCGCGGTGAAAATGCTCACCCGCGGTATGTGCGTTGAGCTGGCACGCCACAATATCCAGGTCAACGGTATCGCACCGGGCTACTTCAAAACCGAGATGACCAAAGCGCTGGTCGAGGATGAAGCCTTCACCGCCTGGCTGTGCAAACGTACGCCAGCCGCGCGCTGGGGCGATCCGCAGGAGCTGATTGGCGCAGCGGTCTTCCTCTCTTCCAAAGCATCCGATTTTGTTAACGGGCACCTGTTGTTTGTCGATGGCGGCATGCTGGTCGCCGTCTGATACAACACAACGCAACATCACGCAGCGCCCAGGCGCTGCATTTTTGGCCACCCCTAAATAATTCGAGTTGCAGGACGGCGGCAAGTGAATGAACCCGATGAGCTTACTTGAGTAAGTGATTCGGGTGAGTGAGCGCAGCCAACACACCTGCAACTTGCAGTATGACGGGGATATAAGAGAAACGATTATGCCATTAATAATAATTGCGGCAGGCGTCGCGCTGCTCCTGGTCCTGATGATTGGTTTTAAAGTTAACGGCTTTATTGCTCTGGTCCTGGTTGCGGCGGTCGTCGGTTTTGCCGAAGGGATGGATGCCCAGGCCGTTTTGCACTCAATACAAAATGGGATCGGCGGGACGCTCGGCGGTCTGGCGATGATCCTTGGCTTCGGCGCAATGCTCGGTAAGCTGATTTCCGATACCGGCGCGGCTCAGCGCATCGCCACCACGTTAATTGGCACGTTTGGTAAGAAACGCGTGCAGTGGGCGCTGGTGATCACCGGACTGGTGGTAGGTCTGGCGATGTTTTTCGAAGTCGGCTTTGTTCTGCTGCTGCCGCTGGTGTTTACGGTGGTGGCCTCTTCCGGCCTGCCGCTGCTGTACGTTGGCGTCCCGATGGTAGCTGCGCTGTCCGTGACCCACTGTTTTCTGCCGCCGCATCCGGGGCCGACCGCGATTGCCACCATTTTCGAGGCTAATCTCGGCACCACCCTGCTGTACGGCTTTATTATTACTATCCCGACGGTGATTGTTGCCGGGCCGCTGTTTTCTAAGCTGCTGACCCGCTTTGAGAAAGCGCCGCCGGAAGGGTTATTCAACCCGCATCTGTTCACCGAAGAAGAGATGCCGTCGTTCTGGAACAGTATCTTTGCCGCGGTAATCCCGGTCATACTGATGGCGGTCGCCGCAGTGTGCGAAATCACGCTGCCGAAAACCAACAGCGTACGGGTGTTCTTTGAGTTTATCGGTAACCCTGCGGTCGCGTTGTTTATCGCTATCGTGCTCGCCATTTTTACCCTTGGTCGGCGTAACGGACGTACGATCGAGCAAATTATGGATATCATTGGCGACTCTATCGGTGCGATTGCGATGATTGTGTTTATCATCGCCGGGGGCGGCGCGTTTAAGCAGGTTCTGGTCGACAGCGGCGTCGGGCAATATATCTCGCACCTGATGACCGGCACATCGCTTTCTCCGCTGCTGATGTGCTGGACGGTCGCCGCCTTGCTGCGTATCGCGCTCGGTTCAGCCACCGTGGCGGCGATCACCACCGCAGGCGTGGTACTGCCGATTATTAACGTCACTCACGCCGACCCGGCGCTGATGGTGCTGGCTACCGGCGCGGGCAGCGTGATTGCCTCCCACGTTAACGATCCGGGATTCTGGCTGTTTAAAGGCTATTTTAATCTCAGCATCGGGGAAACGTTGCGTACCTGGACGGTAATGGAGACGCTGATTTCCATTATGGGGCTGCTGGGGGTTCTGGCGCTGAACGCCATTCTGCATTAAGACGGTCATCACCGGGGAGCACAGATCCGCGCTCCCCGGCACTGGAGAGAAAATGAGGAACCACAGAATTTCTTTGCAAGACATCGCCACGCTGGCGGGCGTGACCAAAATGACGGTGAGCCGCTACATTCGCTCGCCAAAAAAGGTCGCAAAGGAAACCGGCGAACGCATCGCGCAGATTATGGAGGAGATTAATTACATCCCCAACCGCGCGCCCGCGATGCTGCTGAATGCGCAAAGCTATACGCTTGGCGTGCTGATCCCCTCGTTTCAAAACCAGCTGTTCGCTGACATTCTGGCCGGCATTGAGTCGGTCACCTCGGATCATAACTATCAGACACTGATCGCTAACTACAATTACGACCGGGAATCCGAGGAAGAGTCGGTAATCAATCTGCTGTCATACAATATCGACGGCATTATCCTGTCCGAGAAATATCACACCCTGCGCACGGTGAAGTTTCTGCGTTCAGCCAACATTCCGGTGGTGGAGCTGATGGATATTCAGGGCGATCGTCTGGACATGGAAGTGGGCTTCGATAACCGTCAGGCGGCATTTGATATGGTCAGCACCATGCTGGATAAACGCCAGCGGCGCAAAATCCTCTATCTCGGTTCGAAAGACGACGTCCGCGATGAACAGCGCTATCGCGGCTATTGCGATGCCATGACGCGCCGGGGTCTGGTGCCGCTGCGCGTCAATCCGCGTTCTATTTCGTCCATCCATCTCGGCACCCAGATGATGCGTGACGCGCTCGCCGCGCATCCGGATTTAGACGGCGTTTTTTGCACCAACGACGATATTGCGATGGGCGCGCTGCTGCTGTGCCGCGAGCGCGATCTGGCCGTTCCGGAACAGATCTCGATTGCCGGTTTTCACGGGCTGGAAATGGGCAGGCAGATGATCCCAAGCCTCGCCAGCGTGATCACCCCGCGTTTTGACATTGGCCGCATGGCAGCGCAGATGTTGCTGAGCAAAATCAAGAACAACGACCATAACCACAACACCGTGGATTTGGGGTACCAGATTTATCACGGCAATACGCTTTAAGTCATTTTCTCCGGCCATCGCATACTCTCTTTGATGGACATTGCCTATACTCCAGGCAAGATAAATGGAGGAAATCTCAATGAGCGCACCCCTGCTAATTGCCCGCACGCCGGACACCGAACTGTTTTTACTGCCAGGCATGGCCAACCGTCACGGACTGATTACCGGCGCTACCGGGACCGGTAAAACCGTCACGCTACAGAAGCTGGCCGAATCGCTGTCTGAAATTGGCGTACCGGTATTTATGGCCGATGTGAAAGGCGACTTAACCGGCGTGGCCGAGGAAGGGCAGGCCTCTGAAAAGCTGCTCGCCCGCCTGAAAAATATCGGCATTACCGACTGGCAACCGCATGCTAATCCGGTCACGGTGTGGGATATCTTCGGCGAAAAAGGTCACCCCGTGCGGGCCACGGTATCTGACCTCGGCCCGCTGCTGCTGGCCCGTTTGCTGAACCTCAACGACGTGCAGTCCGGCGTGCTGGATATTATCTTCCGCATTGCTGATGACCAGGGCCTGCTGCTGCTCGATTTCAAAGACCTGCGAGCCATTACCCAGTACATCGGCGATAACGCCAAATCCTTCCAGAATCAATATGGCAATATCAGCAGCGCCTCAGTCGGGGCAATTCAGCGTGGACTGCTGTCGCTGGAGCAACAGGGGGCGGCGCACTTCTTTGGCGAACCGATGCTGGACATCAAAGACTGGATGCGAACTGACGCCAGCGGCAAAGGGATGATCAACATCCTCAGCGCAGAGAAGCTCTACCAGATGCCCAAACTGTACGCCGCCAGCCTGCTGTGGATGCTCTCCGAACTGTACGAACAGTTGCCGGAAGCAGGCGATCTGGAGAAGCCAAAACTGGTGTTCTTCTTCGATGAAGCTCACCTGCTGTTCAACGACGCCCCGCAGGTGCTGCTGGATAAAATCGAACAGGTGATCCGCCTGATCCGCTCGAAAGGGGTCGGCGTGTGGTTCGTCTCGCAAAACCCGTCAGATATTCCAGACAACGTGCTCGGTCAGTTGGGGAACCGCGTGCAGCACGCCCTGCGCGCGTTTACACCGAAGGATCAGAAAGCGGTGAAAACCGCCGCGCAAACCATGCGCGCCAACCCGGCATTTGATACCGAAAAAGCCATTCAGGAACTGGGAACCGGCGAGGCGCTGGTGTCGTTTCTGGACGCTAAAGGCAGCCCGTCTGTGGTTGAACGAGCAATGGTGATTGCGCCGTGCTCGCGGATGGGACCGGTGACGGATGACGAGCGTAACGGGCTGATTAATCACTCCTCGCTGTACGGTAAATATGAAGAACAGGTCGACCGCGAGTCCGCCTATGAGCGTTTACAGCAAGGCGTGCAGTCCAGCACCGAGCAGCAAAATACACCTCCCGCCAACGGTAAAGCGATCGATGTGGACGGCGGTATTCTCGGTGGATTGAAGGATATTCTGTTTGGCAGCACCGGACCGCGCGGCGGCAAGCGCGATGGCGTGGTACAGAGCGTGGCGAAGAGCGCGGCGCGACAGGTCACCAATCAGATAATCCGCGGCATGTTGGGGAGTTTGATGGGCGGGAGAAAACGCTAGCAGGAAGGCGCCCCTCCCGCACAGCGGGAGGGGCGAATATCAGGACTTACGCAGCATCAGCCACAGGCTTATCAGGAAGAAGCTGGCGCTTGGCAGCAACGCGCCGATAATCGGCGGAATGCCGTACACCAGCGTCAGCGGGCCAAAGATTTGGTCCAGCACATAGAACACAAAGCCGAAGCTAATCCCTGTCACCACGCGCACGCCCATCGGGACGCTACGCAGCGGACCAAAGATAAACGACAGCGCCATCAGCATCATTACCGCCACAGACAGCGGCTGGAAGACTTTGCTCCACATATTGAGCTGGTAGCGTCCGGCGTCCTGGCCGCTCGACTTCAGGTACTTCACGTAGTTATGCAGACCACTAATCGAGAGCGCATCAGGATCCAACGCCACGACGCCGAGCTTGTCGGGTGTAAGGTTGGTTTTCCAGGTGCCGCTCACCGTCTGCGAGCCGGTGATTTGCTTCGGATCGGTCAGGTTGGATTCATCCACCTGCGACAAACGCCAGACCTTCTGCTCCGGGTCAAACGTCGCACTTGCTGCATAGCGGACGGACTGCAAACGGCGCTTGTCGTTAAAGGAGTAGATGCTAATTCCGCCTAACTCGGCGTCACCTTTCACCCGCTCGATGTAGACAAAGCTGTCGCCATCTTTCGCCCACAAACCTTGCTGGGTAGAGAGCAGCGAGCCGCCGTACATCTGCTGCGCACGGTAGTTACGCGCCATTTGTTCGCCCTGCGGCGCCACCCATTCGCCGATGGCCATCGTCAGCAGCACCAGCGGAATCGCGGTTTTCATCACCGGCAACGCCACCTGCATACGGGTAAAGCCAGAAGCCTGCATGACCACCAGTTCACTGCGCTGCGCCAGCATGCCCAGCCCCAGCAAAGCACCCAGC
>Ga0074195_1001772_pt1 | contig 27676 bp, 25 predicted proteins | sample EPASupsiteHSE623_FD_64525 | JGI IMG/M metagenome (GOLD analysis project Ga0074195, IMG submission 64525) | Bioremediated contaminated groundwater from EPA Superfund site, New Mexico - Sample HSE6-23 | ecosystem: Environmental > Aquatic > Deep subsurface > Groundwater > Contaminated ... | reverse complement strand
TGGACGAGGATTGTGCGCACAAGACATAATCGAGTGACAATCAGCAGACAGGCCGTCGACCGGTCCGGTCTCGAAGACGAGCGCGGCTGGCGCGGCCAGTTGACTGTTTCTAGACGTCAGACAACACATCTACGGCGAGGCGTTTTTCGGGCACGCTCTGGTTGGCCGGATCCGCCGACCGTCCGGTGTCGGGGCATCGCCCGAGCGGGCCGAGCCGTGCACAACCTCGGTGTCGACAAGGGCTGAAGTGCTCGTCGAGCCACGGTTGGAACCTCCGCCTCCGACTCTGGAGCCAGGGACCGCCCCTCGTCTCCGCCGCTGGCATCGACCTCAGTTCGGGCGAGGACCAAAGCCGAGCCGACGCACCGAGAGGAGAGCCAGAGCCGGTCGAGACGTTCCCAGACCGGCCCCCGGTCCCGCACGTCGCAGAACTGTTCCACTCCGTTCCCTCTCGGTCGCTCCGCGGCCCAGTTTCCCAGGGCCCAGGCCCCGATGGCGGTGAGAGGCTACCTTCTTGGCGATTCTGGTCAGCGCTATCGCGGACGCTGCTCGATCAGTGCGGCCAGCGATTCGACCTGTCGGAACTGAACGGGGTGATGATAGCCAGGCAGATGGCCGACTCATTGCCACGGTCGCATGTCGAAGTCGCGGCCACGCCCGATCGACAACCCGGGATTGAACTTGGCACTTCACCGAATGGGTAGCGCCGCGGGTCATCTGCGGGTATTCTGGTCGGCGTGAATCGCACCGCGCCGCTTCCGATCCGCCGCCTTGTCGCAAGCTCGTGGTTCATCCTGCTGGCCACCCTGGGGCTCTCTCTTTTGGCGACGAGCAGTCCGGCAAGTCCGGTTCGAGAGCCATCCCGTGGTTCTCTCTCTTCGACCGTATCTCCTCTTCGCTCTCTTGAAGTTCAAGAGAGTCCCGCGCGTCTTCCCGAAACTCGCATCCGGGGTTTCGAGTTGTCCAGCCCAGGCGCGCAGAGGCCGGAACAGCGGCTAAAGAAAGAACAGCTCTGGGTTCTCGGGTGCATCTACGGCGTGAAGGCGTTGGGCGACCTGGTTCTCCAAGGGGATCCTGTGGGGATGGGGAGTGAACCTCCACGCGTACTGCGGGAGCAATCCGATCAACTGGATCGATCCGTGGGGGTTGAATCGCAACAAAAACACCTGGAGCAAGGTTGGAAACTTCCTCGGCAGCTCAATATTTGGAGTTTTGGGAGGACTCGCCGGCACCGTTGCAGGCGGGGCACTTGGCACCGCAGCGGGCGGTCCTGCTGGAAGCCTTTTTGGCGGCTGGGTGGGTGGTGGCCTGGGCGCTCAGACCGGTATTGAACTTCGACGGTCGGGGCGGTATCGTGACGAGGGCGTTCGATGGAAACAAGGTGGCGCGAGGACGATGACGGCTCGAGAGATCGAAGAGGTTCTGGAGGCGCTCTGGACCTGCAATGAGAAACGGGAATACCACATCGATGATCTGAAGAAGTGTTGCGATATTCCCGTGGATGCGGAGCTTCTCAAGACCATGGAATGGTCGGGACTCATCGCCCACGACGGAGAGATGGTTCTTCTGACCAAGGACGGGAAGGAGAAGGCCGGCGAGGTCATCCGTCGGCACAGACTGGCAGAGAGACTCCTCGTGGATATCCTCAATATCCCGATCCATCAGGTCGAGACCGGAGCGTGTGAGTTCGAGCACATCCTGGCCACACCCGTCGTGGACAGCATCTGCACCCTCCTTGGACACCCGAGGGAGTGTCCGCACGGAGGGCCGATTCCTCCCGGCAAGTGCTGTCTGGCTTCGACCGACGTGGTCAACAGTCTGGTCGTTCCCATCACGAAGCTCGAGGTCGGTAGCTCCGCCAAAATCGCGTACCTCAGCACCCCCAGCCACCCTCGGTTGCACAAGTTGATCTCGTTCGGTCTGACGCCGGGAGCCACGGTGAAGCTCCATCAGCAGTCGCCGTCCTACATCATCTCGTGTGGACAGACCGAACTCGCGGTCGAGGAAGCCGTGGCCCGCGACATTTTCGTCTGGAAGTTGCAGTAGTCTTCGCCCGGAGGACCAAGCAGGCGATGCCGTCTTGACGCTTTTTATGGCCGTTTCGACCGTCAGGGCTGGTACAAGACGGTCAGAGAGATGGGTGCGGCCCGGCAGCTCCCCGAAACAGACGGGCCTTTGTCCGGCAGGACTCCTGTCTGATCCGCGGCCACGAAGAACGACCCGGGAGGAAGCGGAAAGACCGCGGCCTGCCTTGATGGGTTGACGAGAACGACGATCCGTTTCCAGGGATCTCCGGCTGCGGCTCCGTCCAACGTGTAGCCGATACCGGCTCCGGGAGAGTCAAGCCTCAGTTCTTCGTAGAATCGAAGGTTTGCCCGGATGTCACGCGAGGTCGTCATCCGGAAGGCCGGATGGGCCTTTCTCAGGGCGATGAGGTCTCTGTAGTAGTCGAAGATGTCACGGTGGACCGGCTTCTGGTCCCAGTCGATCCGGTTGACCGAATCGGGTTTGTTATACGAGTTGTCCTCTTGGCCTTTCGTTCGGAGAATCTCCTCACCCGAGTGAATGAATGGGATTCCCTGCGATGTGAGGATGATTCCCGCAGCCAGCTTGTTCATCGCCCGACGCTGGCTGGCTGTTGCCGTGTCCTTGGTCGTCAGGACGATTCTGTCCCAGAGAGTGTAGTTGTCGTGGCAGGAGACGTAGTTGATCGTCTCCAGGGGAGAGTCGGCGAAATCGTCGATGATGGAACCTGCGATTCCCTTCTTGACGGCCTCCCGATTCACTCCGGCCTGAACATAGCCGGGCGAGAGGTCGAAGATGCTGCCTTTGAGGGCGTCCCGGAAATTGTCGTTGAAGACCGCGAAGCCCTGGGAGCGCTGGGACCCTTTCTGAATCTTTTGGATAGGGGTCTCCCCGCAGGTCCACGGTTCCCCGTAGATGACGACGTCCGGTTTCTGCTTCCTGAGTTCTCGAACCGCGAGCCGGATCGTCTCGAAATCGATGAGGCCCATCAGATCGAACCGGAAGCCATCCACCTTGTACTCATCGAGCCAGTACTTGAGGCTGTCGATGATCACCTTTCTCCCCATGGGAGACTCGCTTCTGAATTCGTTTCCGCATCCGGAGCCATTGTAGTAGGTGCCGTCCGGCTTCTGCCTGTAATAGTAGCTGTCGGTCATCGCGTTGAAGCCGAACGCGATATCCTGTGAACCCTCGGCCGTGTGGTTATGGACCACGTCCAGGACGACCTTCATTCCTTTTCGGTGGAGGGCGTCGATGAGGGTCTTGAGTTCGGTCACCCTGGCCTGGGTATCGGTCCTGGTGGCATACCAGCCGTCCGGCGAGTTGAAATGGACCGGCATGTATCCCCAGTTGTACGAATCGGAATGCTCGTCGTGCGCGAAATCGGCGATCGGCATGATCTGGATCGTGTTGACGCCCAGTTCCACCAGGTGATCAAGACCGGTCATGACGTCGGGATGGTCGACGTGGCGGGTGGGGGATTCGGCCAGGCCCAGGTACTTCCCTTTGTGCTTCACACCCGATTTTGGATGGATCGTCATGTCACGCAGGTGGAGTTCATAGATGATGTTGGCCGCGTTGTCGAAAACAGGGCCTCGCGAGATGGGGGTTCGGTCGCTGAAGATGAGACTGTACCCGTCGTGGGCCGTGTTCGCCTTCGAGTACGGTTCGACCCCCTCGAAGGTGCGTCCTCGCTTCTGGACCCGAACTCTGTAGCATCGATACCGATCCAGGTCCATGCAACGGGCTTCCCAGAGACCGTGTCCCTTCCGTTCCATCGGGATCTCGCTGGAAGGGGAGGGGGGAGATGAACGGAAGAGGAGCCACGTCACCGAATGGGCCGTGGGGGCGAAGACCCGCAGAATCGCGGCTGCCCCTTCCCGGATCAACCCCATTTCGCCCTCGAACCGGAAATCGGCGGAGTCCAAAATCTTCCCCAGCCACACGGGCTGTGTCCCGTGCGCTCCACACGAGAGCGACCACTCTCCGCGGTTGAACGAGGGGTAGTCTTTCTCCGTGATCGGGTCGATCCGGAGGGTCACTCCCGCGCCCTTTCGATCAGAGGATTCCAAACGAACCTCCCGGATGGCCCGGAGGCCGCCGGGGCCCACGAGCTCAAAGGGGAGGGTCGACGCAGCTTGCTGCGACAGGGGTTCGGAGAAGCTCGCCAAAACGGAGTCCGGGGCATCGAGCGCCACCAAGACGAGCGAGGGACTCTTGCCTGGGCGCGATTCGTTGATCGAGGGATCGTTTCGTGACATGGTGACCTCAAAGGGGGGACTTGGAGTGTGGAGCCTCCGGCCGGAATCGTCCGCTCTGTCCCTCTTGTCAGGGATCGTGGCCGGACTCACGATCGCGGTCGAAGACCACGCGAGCCAGCCGATGACGAACAACGCGAAAATCGAGTTCCTTCTCAATGGACCTCCAGCGGTTCACGAGAGGCCGAGTATAACCTGAGAACCGGGGCCGAAGGCAACATCCTCTCGGAGTCCGAGTCCGGGACAGAGCTCTGGTTTGGGTTTGGGCTTCCTGGGCTCGATCGGCCGCCGGAGGGCGGGCCTCTGACCGGGCAGCGGGAGGAGTCCCTGACAGGGCTTCTTGACTCGGTGCTGGGGTTCGTGGATGATGGCGGGAATCTCACGCGGAGCACGGAGTACTACGCGTTCGGCGGGATTCGTGTCGGAACGGATCCCGGCAGGATCGGGTTCGCGGGCGCACGGCGGGATGCCGCGAACTTCTCTCCGGTGGACATACAGCAGGCTGAGGAAGACAAGGTGCCCACGTTCGTGTCCACTCCGATGGACTATCTCCTGCGATACGTTCCACTTCCTAACAAGCCCGGCAAAGGCGCCTTCACGGTATTTCCGCCGCCATCCGAATGCACCAAGTGAATGTGCGAGGGAGGACTGAGCAGTGAGTGCTGAGTGTTTGTCAACGAGATTTTTCAAAGGACTCTGCTGGTCCGCAGTCTTGCTGGCATTCACAGCCTCTTCTGCATACCATGTTCGGGGAAAAGACCTCCGAACACCAATCCAGCGCACGCCATTACGCCATTCATTTACTCCAAAAGAGGGCTTCGTTCCAAATGAGGCGACGGCCATCCGAATTGCCGAGGCTGTATGGGAACCGATTTACGGGAGAGATGACCTGCAAAGGCACCTTCCGACCAGGGCGGTTCTGACGGATGGAGTTTGGACCGTTCGTGGGACCTTGCCACCAGGGGTCTGGGGTGGGACGGCCGTCGCCGAGATCCGAAAGAAGGATGGGTGCATTCTGCGCGTGAGTCACGGGAAGTGAAACAGGGGCGACTTTCTGTGTGTCACGGAAGCAGGCGTGTTTGTTTGCTGTTGAGGGGAGCTGCGTGTGCCGGCATTGCGTCTGTCGCCTGTTCCTTCTGGATCGTTTTCCGCGTCGCCATGTCAAGGCATGACAACTTTCAGGACGCATTGGCTTGCTTCTCTGATCGCCATTGGGTCTACATCGCGGCCCTTGTCATAGCCTGTCACCCATATGTCTATGCGCTGCTAAACGGTCTCATCATGTCAGTACTATTCTCTCGAAGGATCGACCAAGAAGTCGCCGGAATACGCGCGGTGTGCGCCGGCGCTGCAATTGCGATGTGTTTGTGGAATGTGGCGGTCTTTCTGGGGTTTCTGGAGACAGTTCTGAGGGCGGGGTGCATACTGAATATCCATTATCGCTAGTGACTCATCTTTCCCGAGAGAGTCACGCGGCTCTTCTTCAGGCTCCTCCCACGGAAGAACCAGGTTGCCACGAGATTCACCTCAGTGCCGTCCTTCAGCGTGACCTTCAGCTGGTAGAACTGGGCGTTTGTCCTCGGCACGCCCTTCCACGACAGGCAGAGGTCCTGGAATTCCTTGGCTGTCAGCTTCACCCCCTGCACGATGAAGGTGACGTGATCCTTGGTGAGCCTCTTGGGTACCTCAGAGCCAGCGTTGAAGTAGGCGCAGTCGAACAACACCCAGGACGCGTCGAGCCCTTGGGCTCGTGCTTGCCGGATCATCTCAAGGGCCATCTCCCACTTTTTCCTCCTTGTGTGGGGTCCTTCGAAGCTGGCGACGGAGGATGGTTCGGAGTTCAGCCTCCAGGTTGGAGAAGGTGTTGACGACGTCGCTCTCGCTGACTACGATAGGGCTTGGCACTGGGGCACCTCCCGTGGGTTGGCTCTTCACCTCCCACTACGGAGCGTGCCTCGGTGTTGCATGCAACGGACAGCAAGAAAGGTTCCTGGCGGCACGGCCACAAAGTCCATCTGGACGCAGCCGGACAGGCCCTAATCCGAATCGCTCCCGGAAATCGTCGCCAAGGCGCAAATCGTAGACTCTCTCCGGAACGGCCCTTCCTGGGTCCCAAGGCCCGACCACCCTTGCCCGGTCGGGCTCAAGCCCCCTCCCGGCCCGGGCTTCCACCCTGCAAGCTGCTGATCGCGGAAAGCCTTATTCCCACTAGCTTTTCTCCGACCTCGCCCGCCGGATTCTTCAGCCTCTCATGTTCCTGGCTCTGTGGGGAAAGATGAGAGTTGAAGTCGTCACGGTGACAGGAAGGTAAGGGGCCGATTGGCCTCCGTCCCCTCCACGGCGGCCTCCTGCCCCTCCTTTACGTCGATGAACAGGAGGAGGATGGGCGCCCGATCAGGAAGAAGCAGCTGTTGGCCAGGATGGTCAGCCTCTGACCGTTCCCGACCGCTCAAGCGTCGAAGTACCGCCACTGGCTGCGAGGAGCCCCAGTGACCCGACCTCAGGCTCGCACGATCCTGGTCGTTGCCGACTGGGAAGGACTTGCCGGTCCCGGGCTGATGGGTCGTCTGATCGCCGTGCCATCACGAGGACGTGAGAGCTTGTGAATAATTCCCCTTCGCCGGGCGGACGAGCGAGACGAAGGCTGGTAGAATGGACCGGTCTTGAACGTGAACGTGCGGGGGAGCTGACATGTCGCACTCCAGTTCGAAGCCGAACGAGGTCGAAGTCCCCAATGTGCCCGAGCCTCTGCGCGAGGCGGTCGCCGTGGGACGATGCGTGCTCTTTGCCGGGGCAGGCTTTTCGGTCGACGCGGGCGCGCCGACCTGGCGAGGGCTCTTCGAACCGCTGGTGGACAATGAGCTGCTCGCATCGCACGGAGTCTCGCCAGAGTACATCGAGGGGTTGAAGCGACTCCTCGCGGATGCGAAATACCTCGATCTCGCCGGGGCGTTGAAGAACAAGCTCTCGTCCTTCGTCATCCGTGAGCACCTGAGGAAGACACTGACGGGGCTGAACCACTCATCCCTGCACGAGGCGGCTGTCCGGATCGGTTTCCGCGGGATCGTCACCACCAACTACGACACGCTGTTCGAGCAGGCATACCAGGCGGTGCACGGGACTCTGCCGCGCGTCTGCGATCACCGGGAGGCGACGGACATCGCCGATCTGGCGCGGGCAAAGGAGTTCTTCGTCTTCAAGCTCCACGGCACGATCGATCGAGCGTCGACGGTGATCCTCGACAGGCAGGACTACCGCGAGATGATGCATCGGAACGCGCCGGCGCGAGAGTTCTTCCGGCAGATCTTGGCGACGGACACCGTGCTCTTCGCCGGATACGGGCTCGGAGATCCGGACATCCTGCTCTGGATCGGCGGCTTCCTCTCGGATTTCGGAAGCGGAACAGCCCGGAACTACATCCTGACCTCCACGACCAACTTGCCCGAACAGGACGCCTTCTTGAATAACCATAACATCCAGCCGCTCGTCTACGGCGTGGAACGCGACGAAACCGGCAGAGAGCGACACGCCGGCTTGCTGAGATTCTTGGAAGGGTTGGCGAAGAAAGGCGAGGCCAGAGCTCTGTCCTCGACCGGATCGAGCTCCCGGATGCCCCCGATCTCCGAGATGACCGACGACGCCATCCGCCGGACCTACCTACAAAACGTCGCCAAGAACTTCGAGATCCAGCAGAACATCGGTCTCGGCGGCGGCAGGGAGCGCAGGGCGGTGCATATTTGCATCGCAAAGGCGCTCGTCACTCCGACGGTCGTGAGGGAGATCGCGAGCTTCCTCGGCGAGGACGAGGCGAAGGAACGGCTCGAACGGGATAAGAGGGCACACGAAAAAGGCAAGGAGAAACCGTCGCAGAAGGGCGAGCTGACGCGAGCCGAGGACCGGGCGGACGAAGGCGATCCCGGCCGGTGCGGTGTGATCCGTGTGCGGACGAAGATCGCCAACGCAGTCCCTGTCCCGGTGTTCCTTCAGGACAGCCGGGAGAGCGTGCTGCTCGGCAGTCCGGGCTCAGGGAAGTCCTTCCTGTGTCGGGTGCTCACCCTGCTCCTCGCGGTCGACGACGAAACGAAAATCGAGATGCGCGAGATCGACCGTTGGAGGGCTCTTCGGAGCTTCCTCGCGGACTACACACCGTTTCACTATCCGCTGCGCCGTGCCGTGAGAGGCGAGCGGGACACGAAGGACAACGAGCTCCGGTTCGGATCCGGTTCCATCCCGGAGATCGTTGCTGCGTGGTGCGCCGTCGATCATCTGATCCCCGCCGGATGTTCGCGGCAGCGGTTCATCCGCTTCATCGAAAAAGTAGCCGCGGACGGACGCGGGTTCTTCATCTTCGACGGGCTCGACGAGGCGGGCGAGCGGATCGGCCGGTCGGCCATCACCGACAAGATCGCGGGTTACTTCAGGACGGCAACCGTGGGCAGGGGGAGCGCCAACCGGCTGCTTCTCACGAGCCGTGTGGTCGGATACGAAGAGACCCCCTATCCCGGGCCGCACGAGGTGGCAACGCTCGCTCCGTTCCGCGAGGAGGAGATCGAGAGGTTCTTCCTGAACTGGCCATACGCAGTGGTGGGAACTTCCTCGCCGGAACGCGTCGGGAAACAGCGCTGGGAGGACTTCCGGAAAAAGGCGCTCAAGCACCCGAAGATCTTCGACATGGCCACGAGCCCGATCCTGCTCACGGTCATCACGACCGTGCAGGAGCGTGGGGCGACGTTGCCGGAGCAGCGCGTCACCCTGTATTCGGAAGCGTCGAAGGTGCTGTTCGAAACCTGGGAGCACGCCCGCGCCGTCATGTGCGGCATCGAGCTGGAGAGGTTCAACTACCCGCGAGAGGTCACGAAGCGCATCCTGGGAAGGCTCGCGCTCGAGATGACGCGACGGTCCGTGACGTCGATCGATCGGGGCGAACTGACAGCCCGGCTGGTCGAGATTCTGTCCGAGGAAGAGCGCGGTTCCTTTGGTGAGACCTCGATCGACGGTTTTCTCGACGAGGTACGACGGCAGGCACCGGTGCTGGTCGAGCACGGGACCGAGCTTGTCAATGGCAGATCGGTCGACTCTTACTCGTTCGTTCACAAGACCTTTCAGGAGTACCTCTCGGCGGTCGCCGTACTCGGAACCCTCAATGCCGAGCAGTGGATCAAAGACAACGCGCACGACGCGGCCCGGTTCGAGGAGATCATCGCACTCATGGTGGGCGAGGCGGCGCTCAACCAGAACGATTCTGCGCGGGCCGGGGCGCTGATTTCCTCCATCCTGCGAGCCGAGGGATATCCGCGCGAGGCGGCCCGACTCGAGTTCTTGAAGATGGCAGCGCGTTGTCTGGGCGAGGGCTTGCCGCTCGGGAAGTTCGAGAACCATCTCGTGGAGCTCGAGTGGCGGCAGTTCCGGCGCGGCTGGCTCGAGCCGATGTCCGGGCATGAACCGATTCTTTGTGAGATGATCCTGTCGGATGGGTGTCGGAAGCGGCTTCGAAACCGTCTCGAACGTGCTTTGAGGACGAGCGAAAAGGCCTATGGAGTGTGCAAGGCGCTCTCCGGTGTGGCTGAAGACCCGAGTGTCGGGAAGCGACTACTGGAGGGGTTGAAGTGCGACAACGCCGGGTATCGATCGAATGCGGCACGAGCCCTCTCTTCTGTCGTCACCCGAGCTGATGTGACAGCCGCTCTCCTCAACGCACTCAAGGACAATTACCGCGACGTCCGGAACTCCGCAGCGACGGCGCTTGCTTCTGTCGCCTCCCAACCGGAGGTGACAGCCGCTCTCCTCAACGCATTCAAGGATAATGACAGCGACGTCCGGAACTCCGCAGCGGCGGCGCTTGCTTCTGTCGCCTCCCAACCGGAGGTGACAGCCGCTCTCCTCAACGCACTCAAGGACAATTACCGCTACGTCCGGAACTCCGCAGCCAAGGCGCTTGCTTCTGTCGCCTCCCAACCGGAGGTGACAGCCGCTCTCCTCAACGCACTCAAGGACAATTACCGCGACGTCCGGAACTCCGCAGCGGCGGCGCTTGCTTCTGTCGCCTCCCAACCGGAGGTGACAGCCGCTCTCCTCAACGCATTCAAAGACCAAGAGTGGCAGGTCCGGAACTCCGCAGCGGCGGCGCTTGCTTCTGTCGCCTCCCAACCGGAGGTGACAGCCGCTCTCCTCAACGCACTCAAGGACAATTACCGCGACGTCCGTGGGGCCGCCGCCAGGGCTCTCGCTTCCTCCGCAGCCGCCCTAGAGAACAGGGAAGAGATCCGTCGGACGATCCACGCGCAAAGCGAGCGGTCTACTGAGGCCTTGATCCTGTGCCTGTACTTGAGTCTGCGGGACTTCCCGAGCCATCAGAACGCCAGAGCGGAGCTCTTCTCCTGCTGCGACGATCCTGCCATGACCCAGCGGTTCTTACCCTTCGGGGGCGGACTCTCGGGGAGCCTCGCCACTGCCGCGCTCGAAGGAATGAAGACGCGATTGACGATCGCCCCATTCCCCCGGCTCTCCAGGGAGACCGTCTGTAGCGGCACTCTTCCGCACGAGTTCTCGAACTACTTCGACCGGAAACGGACGATGCGGGAACGCGTCGAACCCACCCTGCTCAAAAGTCCGCTGGCCGAGTTCAGCGACGGGAGAAGGATGCTCGAAATCTTCCGCGCGCTCGAGCCGCTCCTGCCCGACACGTGGGAAAGCCCGACGCTCAACGCGTGCGCCACTGCGCGAGCGGGTGAGGCGTTCCTCGGCATGTTCGCCCCGGATCGATACTCTTATCTGGAGCATTGGGTCCGAGAACTGGAGACCGGCTGCGCCGGATCAGCCGGCCCGTTCCCCAACCGTGCCCGTTGCGAGACTCTGCTGAGGCGAGGTTGGTGGATGGCCGCGTTCCTCGCCGAGCTCGGTAGCCTCGCCGGCGCGTTCCTGTCGGAAGGGGCGCGCCAACAAAACCCCTCGCCAAGCACCATTCGCGCCTTTGCGACTCACCTGACGCTCGACAGCGAACCATCGGAGAACCGGAAGCGATTCCGCGCCTGGACCGCACTGCTGCCGTCACCTTCGGACAGAAGGAAGAACACTCTCGAGCTCTTCGACGACTCCTGGGAGAAAGTCGTCGGATCGAAGTCCTCCGAGTTCTCCGCGGGGTTCGACGTCAACGAGGGCGACCGACTCCATTTCGACACGCTCGGCTCTCTGCTCGCGCTCGGCGCGCTCACGAACGACGAGTGGCATCTCGGCCACCCTGAAGCGGACTATCCGGCCAAGGAGGTGCGCGACGCCCTCGCGTTCCAGTTGACGGGACATCTCGTGGAACGGCACCACGTCGTCGAACAGGGTGCCTGGTATCCGGCGCTGCTTGCCCTCTGCCGTGGTCTCAGTCTCTACGGCGGCGCCTGCCCGTGGGAGCCGTTCCCGCCGTCGGTCGAATTCCGCAACGCCGCACCCAACACTCGAAACGAGATCCTGCTCGAGAGCCACGGCGCCGTGCTGGCGTTCGATTTCCGCTACGTCACGCCCGACGGGTGCTCCGACGAGGAAGAGGAGTTCAACCGCAAGGCCGATCTCGTCGAACTCTACCGGGATCAACGTCTTTTCCACGTCCGGCGCCTCTTCGAGCGGATCACGGTCCGCTCCCCCCGATTCCCCGTCGCGCGGATCGCCTGGCATGCGGGTCTCGCCTACGCCTCTGTCTTCGAGTTCGCACCTGCATCCGTGAGTGTGAGTGACGCACCATCCGACGCATCCTCGTCCCCCGTGGTGCTTCCGTCCATCCGGTCCCCGGAGAACGCTCCGGACGTGCGCACCGCGCGGCTCTTGGAGCTTCAGACGGCGATGGCGCGGGGCAACTGGACCGCGGCCCTCTCCACGCTCGAGACTGTGGAGCCCGCGCTCCTGACGTCGCGGATGGGGGAGCTTCTCGCCCTGCTGCCGATTCCCGGTCCGATCCCGGAACAGGACCCGGCGCCCTGGTACGGGGTCGTCGAACTCTCTCTCTCCCTGCTGCCTTTTGCCGAAGATGAGCACCGACATCGACTCCTCAAGGCTGCGGAGCAGATCTTGAAGGAGAGGTTCACGCCCACCGTGGTTCCCGTATTGGAGCGACTACGGGTCGTGTATCGATCCCTGGACGGGGCCACGCGTCACGCCTTCATTTCAGCGGCGAGCGAATACCTTTCCGCGAAGAACCTCGATCCCAACGTGGCGCTCGCGTTGCTGGAGTTCATCCCGGTCTTTTTCGACGCGCTGGGACAGGACGCCATGAAGCGGTGGGCCACGATCGCCCGAAAGCATGCAGGGCTGAAACCTCAGAGGACGGGGAAGATCGCGGACTGGGTCTCGAACCGACTACGTGAACTGAGCCATTACTGAGCAAGGGGGAACGATCGTGAACGGAAACAGGACTCTCATCTTCAACGTGCTCTCCCAGAAAGGCGGATGTGGGAAGACCGCGGTTTCGCTCCTGATCACGAAGCTCTGCGGAGACCTCGCAAGAAACTGCCTGATTCTCGACGTGGATTTCACGGGCACGAGTCTCTTCGACCTTCTCGAGTCGAAACGGAATGAGAAGGCAACGGAAAACGAGAAAGACTCGAGACCCAAATGGTATCTGGAGGATTTGATCACGTCCGGACCGTTTGACGAGATCCCGAACTCCGCGGCGTTGGGCTTGGTCCTGAGACAGGCCATACGGCCCATCCCCGCCGCCGCGGGAGGAAGCGTAGGTAGTATCCGTTTGGATTACATACCGAGTATGAGCGGTCCGATCTCTTATCGAAAGATCGCCCCGTTTCTCGCCATCGAAGAGGAGTCCCGGTTCCTCGTGGAACAGGTCCGGAGACTCGTGCTCGCGTTGCGCGAAAGCTACAAAGTCTTCGTGGTCGACAATGCTCCCGGGATCGGCGGCCTCTCCCGAGGGATCATGCTAGAAGAATTCATGCGAGGGTTTGCCACGACCGTTGGCCTTGACACGCCGGCCGAATTCCACCGGATCAACCTCCATGTCACGGGAGGCGACCGTCAGGACGCGAAGCAGACTTTCGATTCGTACTTCAACTACTTCACGCACAAGCGAAGCCGGATCTTGGAAGGGACCGGACGCAATACACTCCTGCAAGATAAAAAGCATCGGGAACAAGACTGCATGATCGAATGGTTGCGTGATCACGTCATCGTCATGAACCGCGTTGACCCGACTTCGAAGGCCAAGGACGCTTACATCGACGAACACCACATCAATAGGATCATCGTCGAGAATGACAACGATTTCCTGAAGAGTCAGCGTCCCCTTCTGGAACCGAAGGTGCTCGATCGGCTCGATTCGGTCGAGGAAGCCTTTCACTTTGGAGGGAACTGGCCCGGGTTGAATCAGACGTTCGCTCCCGTGCAGTTCTCGACAACCACGAGCACCGGCAAGCTCGCGGACTACCTTCGCGAGGTCATCGGGGCATGACGGCGGACCTGTGCATTGACCGCGCCTGGTTCGCCGAAGGGTATGGGCGGATCTCGGGATACGGACCGGATGATCTCCGGACGATCCTGCTCGACGGCAACCTGCGCTCCGTTCGGGGTAGAATCCCCTGGCGCATCCTCGAAATCCTGCGTGCCGGACCGGCGTACCCTTACGACCCACCCGGGCGCGCGTTCCTCCCCGAATCCTACCGGATCCGTGTCGAGCACGCCGCCATCGCCTACCGCCGGATGCTCACAGCCTTCCGACCGGGGATGGATCGCATCGTTCGCCTCTACGCCAAGTACGAGACGCTGTTGCACCTGAACCCCTTTAAGAAGCACTATCGAGATCACAAGCTCCACCAACTCGCCGTGACCATCCTCGCCGACCGATCTGTCACGGACTGCTCGACCATGGCCCATTTCCCAAGGGTCGTCGACAAGGCCGAGGTGATCCGGGTCGGCGCCGATTCCTGGGCCGAGGAGATCGCCCGCCGGTTGAACGCAGGGGGTCTTTCCCCGACCATCCGGGAGTTCCACGGGGACCGGGGGCTCTTTCCCTTGGGAAGCCCGACGTTCGAAGCCAATGACGTCCGATACGCGCTCGGTTCGGCGGCCCTGCTGCACGACATCGGGTATCTGCTGCAACTGCCGCTCGACCAGTATGGCGACGTTGCAGAGGACGTGTTCCCGTTTCTGGACGCCCCGCTTCCCGTCGTCGTCGCACGCGTTCGGGCGTTCTTGAAGGGATCGCTCACGGCACGCTGGATCGAGGATCGATTGAGAGCGCATTTCGGTCGTGCGAGGAACGTCGAGTTCGAAACCGATGTGCTCCCATGGGTCGTGGAGGCCGTACGAAGGGGCAACCACGGGGCAGCGAGCTGCGCCTTCCTCCTCGATCACCTGAGCGAATGGCGAACGCATGGAGACATCGACGACCGCACCTGGTTCTGTCTGCAATGGGCAGCGCTCGCCATCCTGCGGCACGATCTGATCGATTTGCACATCCGCGCGGGCGACCGGAGCGCTTCGGGACCGAATCCCGAGGAATCCCCCAAACTTTGGGGGACCGCCTTTGAAGACGATCCGATCTCATTCCTGCTCATCTTTGCCGACAACCTGCACGAGAGTTTTCGGCATCGTCTGACAGAAGGCCCCCCGCCTTCGTCCGGCATGGCTTGCTGCATTGAGGCCGAGGAGCCGTGCAAAGCGGTCGAGATCCGACGAAAGGGTGATGGACTCGAGGTGGAGTTCGTCTTTCTGCGCAGGTTTCGCGCTCAGGCGGATCGAGCGGTCCAGGTCTGTCGCAGAGTCTTCAACAACAAGCGGGTGATCGCCACGGCAGAGGGCTGGACCGGTTGGGCGCCTTACACAGGCTTCGTCAAGAGGATGAAGTTTAGCCCACGACTCGTTTAGAGCCAATGCCAAAACCTCCCACAGAGCTGGATAGGTTACCCGATGATGTCGCGCCGGAATGTAGGTCTACCGGACGAGATCCGCCCTGCGGCATGCGTTTGCTGGTCGCTGCAGGGAAGACTGATTGAATCGACATTTCAGGAACATGGGGGGCCGGCACGGATGGAGGATCGAAGACCATGAGGTTCACCCAAGTCGATGCATTCACCGACACCCCCTACGCGGGCAATCCGGCGGCGGTTCTTCTTCTTCCCGGACCCCGCGATGACCACTGGATGCAGAAAATCGCACGGGAAATGAATCTATCGGAAACCGGGGGATACCGGCACATTTTGCGGCCGGGTTCCAGGAAAACTTGGCGTTCGAGGAGATCCTGGGTGGGGGCTCGAGTGACCCGCCCGGCTTGAACACCCGTCCTTGACCTTGAAGAGGGCATTTTCCCTCGAGATCGCCTTCTGCTGGCCCGATCCGGCCCTTCTGTACGTCAAAGCCGCCTGGAGCCTCACGGTTCAGGCAGCAGTGGCTTCGCTGAAGTCGGTCTCGTAGAGTCCCGACGGACGAGGTGTCGGTGAGTCTGTTGCCAACCCGACTGCGTCGAGGATCTTTCGGATCACTGCGGAATCGACGATCCAGAAGAAGGCATGCCGAAGATAGTCAAAACCGAACGGCGCGCTCAACCTTTAACTCGTCTGGATCAATGGCGGACCCAATAGTCCCTTTCGGGTGGTAGGTGGGAAAACTCAAAGCATGTGAGAATAGCATTTTACTCATCTTTCCCTACCGGACCAGGAACATGAGGGGATGAAGAATCCGGCGGTCGAGGCGTCAGAAAAGCTAGTGGGGTGGTCGCACCGCCGGGGACATTTCTTGCCGTCTGTTGCATGCAACACCGGGGCACGCTCCGTAGTGGGAGGTGAAGAACATAGTCTGACAGAATCCAGGCTCTCCTCCGGCGCACAACCCTCTGGACGATGAGGAGATGGTGTTCATCCCCTCCGGTGGTTTTTTGTCGAGGTCTCAGTAGACCGGTACCTGAAAATCGTGCGCACCTTTTGCCCAAGATCGTTGTCTAACTGCCTGACCAGGGGCCTCCTTCGTCCCGCGCGACTCGGTTGTTTTCTCCGAGGGACTGACACGGGAGGGAAGCTCACGAGCACCATGCTGTGCTCGAGGAAAGGAGGGTGGTCGCGATGATCGTGAGAGAGACGCAGGGCCCGGGTTTGCGTGGCATCTTGACGGGTTCTGAGAACCGTGTGGAATCGCGACCCGTGCCGATCGCCAATCGCGAGACGGCGCGCGTGGAGGGTGAGTCGAATCGGACACCGGATCGACCGATCGGTGAGGCCGATCGCCAAGACCCGGGTCAGCCCGAATCTCTGGGAAGTCGGAAAGATGGGCCCAACGTCCCGGTTCCATCCTCGATAGCGGTGATGGGTGGGTACGTCGATTCTAACCGGCGTCCAGGGAACTCGGCGCTCGAGATGGCTTGTCCCATCGAGCCCTTCTTCAGTGGCGCGTCCGCGTAGGGCGTGATCGCACATACGTAGATCTGGCAGCCGGGGGAGTCACGGCTCTCCCGGCTGCTCTCATAGTCGACCTATCGCAACGCCCGCCCCATTGACCGTTCTCCTGTGGCCAGAACCGGCTTGTTTCGAGAGACGATCCCGATGCGGAAGTATCTGGGATAGTGTGGGTCGAAGTGTCCGCTCGTGGGCAGGTTCACCGGCGCTCGCTTGGACTCTCTTCCGTACTCGGCCCATGAATCCAGGTAGTAAACATCGGTCAGCAGGACCTTTCGCTCTCGCGGAGTGAGTTCACGATCGAGTCGCATGTGAGGTCGCCCGAGCTCGTCGATGATCTCCCGGCCGAAGAACCAGTGGGGCGCTCCTTCTTCGAATACGTAGCGGAGGCGAGAAAGGTCGAGGTCGCTCGCCGGGACGGTCGCAGCGAGCGCCCACGCGTGCCCCGGTCTCCAGCCTTTGACCGCCGGCAGACGTCCCAAGCAAGGCACCTTCCCCAGATAGGGCTCTCCAAGCCCTGCCAGGACCGTGGTCTGGACGACTCCGGGCAGGTGCGAGGCCAACGCGGCCGTGACAAAGGCGTGCTGCTGGCAGTTGCCCCCGGCGCAATCGAGAACCAGGATCGCCGCGCGGTCGAGCGAGTCCTGATCAACCGGCAAATCGGTCGTCTCCGGAAGCAGGCCGCTTTCGCCGAGAGCGCCCAGAGAGCAGCATCTTCCGATCAAGGCAGCCGGCAATGAGAGAATGCTGCGGCCCAGCGTCCATCCGAACCGCCTCACGTCCCACGTGATCGGAATCTGATTGCACGACCACACCCGTTGACCGATCTCGCGGACGATCTGGCCGATCTGACCCAGAAGCCTTCTTTCTCCGATCGAACCGGACCGTGACCCGATCGAGCTGCCGGACGAGGCACGGGCGTCTTGGCCGATCGGTCGCGGAGCGGACGAAGGCTCTGTGCTGCCTTGGCCCACCCCGAAGAACGGCGCTTGCGCGGAAGAGACCCTCAGCCCCAATCCAAGAGCTCCTCTGCTCTGGCATCCGGGGAATCTGAGCCTTAGACAGCCGAGCCTCACCATTGTGGCGAGGCTCGCCACCAGCCAGAAGAGCAGGACGACGTACAGAGCGGCCCGTGGCCAGCCCACGAACCGCTCCGGGCTCGCCTTGGTCGCGGGCTCCGCGACTGTTCGACCTTCGGTGTCTTCCACGTTTGATCCTGCCCGGCGTGCACCTTGCACTCGGGCTTGAGTTGCCCTCGATTCCTTGGCCTGCTACGATGAGTCTCGAATCCAACTTTGGGCAGGGTTCTCTCGATTGTACCGCTTCTCACGGACTGGGAGAAGGAGGTCGGCCTTCAACCCTTTGACGCATCTGCTCGTAGGCTGGGGAATCGCCAACGTCGGCCCATCCACGCGCGCGAGTCGAACCTGCTGTCTGGTCGCTTCCTTGATACCTGACGTCGACGGGCTCCTGTTGCCGTTGGGCAGAGACCTGTTCTTGAAGTACCACCATCAGGTGACTCACAACCTTCTGTTCGCGGCCGTGGTGGCGGGCGTCTCCTCCTGGTGGATCGGTGCGAGGCCGTGGCAGATCTCGTGCGTGTTTTTCTGCGGCCTCGCGCATTTTCTTGGGGACTACTACGGGTCGGGTCCGGGGTGGGAGCTCCCTCTATTCTACCCCTTTTCCGGGCATCCGTTCGTCAATCCGGATCCCTGGAAATTCAACGGCTGGCAAAGCCAGATCGTGTTCGTGATCAGCCTGCTCGTCACCATCGCGATCGCGCGGTTCGCGGCCCGAACCCCACTGGAATCGATCAGTACAGGCCTGAACACGATGTTCTCCGATCTGGCCGTGCTTGGGTTTCACACCCGCTGCGAGTGCGGGAAACGGGCTCTCTACCGTTGTCATCAGTGTCGGGTCATCCGTTGTTCCGAACATCTCCGATTTGTCGGACACGGGAGAGTCCTCTGTCAGACTTGTCTCGACAGCTCACGGACGACAGGGCGTGAAGGGGATCCCGATCCGTGAGAGTGGGCAGACCAGTGGGCAGACCAGGGCACAGATGGGGGATCGGGGTCCGCGAAAGGGCTTGCTTTGGCCGGTCCGGCGAGGTATCTCTTTCGCGCTGGTATCAAGACGTTTCCGGGTGGCCGCTCGATGGCGCGCCCGTAAAACTGGACTTCTGTGAAAGAAACAAGGAGGCCATCCTCATGTCACTCGTACTCCAGAAGGCACCTGACTTCGCAGCGAGCGCGTTCGTGAATGGCCAGATCAAGACGTTCAAGCTCTCCGAGTTGAAAGAGAAGTGGGTCGTTCTGTTCTTCTACCCGCTCGATTTCACGACCGTCTGCCCCACGGAGCTGAAGGGTTTCGCCAACCAGTACGAGGCGTTCCAGAAGCTCGGGGCCGAGGTCGTGGCCGTGAGCGTGGACAGCGCCTACACCCATCAGGCCTGGATCACGAAGGATCTGCCGACCGTGAAGTACCCCGTGGTGAGCGATCTGACGAAGCGCATCGCTCGAGACTACGGAGTGCTGGACGAGGAAAAAGGGTTCGCTCTGCGCGGCACCTTCATCATCAACCCCAAAGGGACCGTGATGTACGAGGTCGTCGCAGCTCCTGAACTGGGTCGTTCCGTGGACGAGACCCTCCGTTCTCTCCAGGCCCTCCAGACCGGTTCGCCCTGCCCCATCGACTGGAAACCCGGACAGAAGACTCTCTCGTGAGGCCATGAGCGACTGCATCTTCTGTCGAATCATCGACCGGACGATCCCGTCGACCATAGTCTTCGAGAACGACCGGGTGTTGGCGTTCAAGGACACCCAACCACAGGCACCCACGCACCTTTTGATCATCCCGAAGGTCCACATCGAGCGGCTCTCGGACCTGGACGACCAGAGTCTGTCCCTGGCCGCTGAATGCACACGGGTTGCCACCGTCCTGGCTGCCAGTGAGGGCATCGCCGAGACCGGATACCGGCTGGTGGTCAATTGCGGATCAGGAGCCGGCCAGTCTGTCTGGCATCTCCACTACCATCTGCTGGGCGGGCGGCCCATGCACTGGCCCCCGGGCTGATGATCGTCGTTGGAATCCACGCGACCTTTGGTCGCTGCTATCTCGCACTTCTTCGGACTGGCCATGACCCGATCGTGGCCAGTCACCCTCAGGCCTCCTCGGCCTTGCCGTGTGGAGTGTTCCAGCTGGTCGACCAGGCTTCGATCGACCCGTCCGGGATCGATCTTCTGGCCGTTGCCCGGGGACCGGGGAGCTTCACGGGGATCAAGGTCTCCATCTCGTGCGCGTGGGGGATCTCGAAGGCTCTCGGCGTGCCTTTGGCCGGCGTCGGCTCTTTGGAGGCTCTCGCCCTGGCGGCAGCTCCGACTCCGGGAGAGACCGTGGTTTCCCTTTTCCCCGCATACGGCGGTCTCGTCTACGCCGCCCGCTGTCTCATCGACGGCCAGGGATTGCCGTCGGTCCAGGGTGATCCCAGGGTCGGCCCACCTTCGATCGTGAGCGCTCTGGTCGGGGACAACGGACGGATTATCCTGGCAGGCTCTGTCGAAGAGGAATCAATCGCCTCCGTGGCCGTCACGAGGGTTGATCCCGGTCCGGTCCTGGCGCTCTCCGTGGCGAGGTTGGCGGAGTCCGATCGAGCGAAAGGTCGCCCGACACCGGCCGAGCCTCTCTATCTCAGGGCCGATCCGGCAAAGGCGTGGTAAGTTCTCCGTGGACGGCCCCATCCTGTCCCGCGAGGAGCTCGAGCGAGCCCGGCTACGGCATGTTCGCGAGCTCAAGCGGATCGAACAGCTGACCGACGAACAGTTCGAGGTGTTCCGGAAGAATTTCTCCGTCGGCGTTTACGATGCCCGCATCAACCGAGCTCAGGCCCTCGAAGTGCTAAAGAGCATGATCCTCACCAATCTCTCTCTCCAGCAGAGGTTGCCGCGCTAGGAGCAATGGCGCTAGCACTACAACGTAACCCCCCACCTTACTGCGGCCGGCTGCACCGCACGCTGACGGCGTCAGCGTCGCGAAAGGTCCTCGATGTACTGTTCAAGTACACCTCCGGTCCTTTTCGCTTCTCTTCCTTGCCAGCCTGCGGCTCGCTTGGCCTCGCTACGGGCAGGACGTTACGTTGTCGTGCTAGAGCTTGTCGTACTTTTCAGTCCAACAGGCTCCTCGTGTCACGGTCGGCGCAGAGACGGAGGCGGAGTCGTCGTGATCCGATCCAGCGGAACGCGTGTCACGAGCGCCACAAAGCCGTGCTGTGCCGCTTCTTCGTACACGCGATCGGCGTTCTTCTTTTCCACGCAGTAGTCGATCGTGAGAACGACCTTCCCGGCCGTTCGGATCTTCGCGTAGTGCTGCAGTCGTGTGCTCGTGGAGAACCTGTCGTCAGAGTCGTTCACCACGTCGCCGGCTCGAGAGCTGTTCCAGGGGGCTTCTGCTTCCCCACGAAACCAGGTCCCCTCGAACGCGATTCCATCGACGACCTTGGCGTAGCCAGCGTCATCCTCGATCAGGAAGGGCGCGTTCTGGGCCACGATCAGAGCCCCTGGACGAATCTTCGAGGCCTCGTCGCGAATCCGACCGATGAGGTCGACCATCGCCCGCGCAGGGGCAATTCTTCGCTTCTTGGCGGCCTCGACCACGCCCTCGTCGGTGTAGGCTTCGACCCAGTCGAGATAGAGGCCATCAAACCCGTACCCCATGATCGTCTTCGTGACATTGTGCTGGCCGGTGGCCATCACCTCCAGCCACTGGGGATCCCAGAATGCGACCATGTAGTTGTCCTTCCAACCGTCGGGATCGAGTCCCAGGAGAAAATCGGGATGGCCGTTCCGTCCTTTCGAGGGTTTTTTCCAGTCCGACCCCCAGTAGTATCGGTACGTCTCGGCCTGGCCGATGTCGACGTAGGCGAGTACGATTCTCCCCGGTTTTCCCGCGCGAAGACGAGCGACCATGTCCTGCGCGTCGAACTCCTTGTCTCCCTTGCAGGTCGCTGTCGGCTCGATGACGAGAAGGTCGTAATCGCTCTTTGCGAGCGCATCGACCGCTGCTCGGTTTTCCAGCCCCTGGAGCTGGTACATGAACGACCGGATCTGGTTCAATGGCATCACCCGTCCACCGGCGAATGCCGGAGCCACGAAACAGAGAAGAAGAGCGAGCATTGAATCGGTTCGGAGCCTCTTGGACAAGAACATGGTCACCGTGTCACCTCGGAGGTTCTGGGATAGGTTCTTGAGTCCGTGCCTTGAGAACTCGGTTGTCCCCAGTATACTCGCTCGGACGCTCCTGTTGACCCTGGCCAAAGCTCCGGATCGGCTGTACTCTGCCTCCTCAGATTCTTGCGTGGGCTCGAGGAGACTTCCGGGAGCCTCACGAGAGAAGCGTGAGGAGGCGTCTGGATCGTGCCACAGACCGACCGTGTCGGGAACCGGTCTCGTAGGTGTCTCGTTCGCACCGGCGCGTGGCTTCTGGCGATAGGGGGTCTCGCCGTCTTCTTTTTCTGGCCGATCCTGGGAGGCGGAAAGTCGCTCTGGTTTCGCGACACCATGATCGACGACTACCAGATCGCAGTGGCAACGGCAGCGAACTGGAAAGCAGGTGTGCTTCCACTCTGGGAGCCGAGGATCGGCTTTGGTTACCCGTACGCGGCGCTTCCGATCACCGGGGTCTTCTATCCGTTGACGCTGATCCTCACGGCCGTCCCTTTTCCTCGTGCGTACAACGTTTTCGTGATCGCGCACGTCCTGTTGACAGGGGTCTTCGTATTCCTTCTCCTCCGAAGGTGGCGTGTCTCGCGACCCGCGTCCGCCATCGGGGCTGTCGTGAGCATGTTCTCAGGCTTCACGGTCACGATTACGTCCTTGACCTCGTTTCTCAAAGGGTTGACCTGGGCGCCGCTGGCTCTCCTGACGTTCGATGGCTTCCTCGCGGGAGGCGGAAAGGGCCACCTGGCCGCGACGGCGCTTGTCCTCGCGATCCAGGGAAGCGGTACCGATCCGCAGTTCGTCCTGTTCACCGTGGGGCTTTTGGCGGTTCTGCGCTGGCTCAGACCGGACGAGGCCAGGATTTCGCTCGGGCGGACCGCTGCGGGTCTTCTGGCTGTCGTCGGACTGTCCGGCCTGATTCTGGCAGTCCTCTACGTTCCCCTGGGGGAGCTCATCGGTCAATCGGTTCGCTCGTCCGGTCTCAAAGACGCGGAGCGTAACCTGTTCTGCGTGTCCCCCACTCAGCTACTGAGTGTTGTCTTGCCGATGAGCTTCCCTCAGCTCACTCAGAAGCACTACCTCCTGAGCTTTCCCGAGGGCGTGCAACCACTCTACACCGACCTGTATCTCGGGTGTGCCGTCCTTGCCCTGATCGCGGCCTCCTTGGGTTGGCTCGTGCCCGAAAAGCCCAGGGACGAGACGGCTTCTTTCTGGGACGTGGCCGATCGGCCGAACGCGAAGGACCACGACCGCAGGACCGCCCTCCCCATGGCGAGCGTCGGTGAGCCCGTCGCGTCAGACCGGGGGAGCGTCTGCGAGTGGTCGTACGGTCGAACGATCCGTGTTTCGCTGGCGTTGGCCGTGATCGCGCTGGTTCTCTCGATGGGCAACGAGTTTCCTTTCGAAGCTTGGCTCGTGAAAGTCGTCTGGCCCCTCAAGGCGTTTCGGTATCCGGCCAAGTATTTCTGGTTCCTGGGGATCCTCGTGCCGTTGATGGCAGCCCTCGGGTTCGAGGGCCTGCTCGTCAGCCGATCTCGCTGTGGGCGCCTCCTCGCCTGGAGTCTGGCGTCGACCCTTGGTCTGGCTCTGTTGGGCCTCGCCGTTCTTCACGTCTCGGATGTGGTCCTTCCGTGGGCCTTCTTGGGGACAAGGGACAGTTTCCTGATCTTCGGAAGGGACGCGATGAACGCCTTGCGTGAGCGATGGCTCGAGAATCTCCAGAGAGTCTTGACCGATTCCATCGCTCTTTTATTCGTCTTCATCCTCTGGAAAAGCGGGCGACTGAGAGGTTCGATCGCGCTGGGAATCTTGGGGCTCTGGGTCGTCTCGGATCTAACCTTGAGCACGCGTTGGAGCTATCCGACGATCGATGACCGGTTCTGGACCACGTCCCCCCGCATCGCCCGTTGTTTTTCGCCCTCTGCCGGGAAGATGGGGGCCGTCTCGGGTCTCCCTGTCCGTTACTCGACGTACCGGCACGCATTTCTCGACTACCATCCGGACCAGACCACGTTCGAGTCTTACTTGCTCGGCAAGGAGCGCATGGACGGACTGTGGGGATTCATGGAGGGTCTCAATCCGGCGACGGAGTTTCTCTCGGTCTGTCTTTCCAGGGATGCCGCGGTGTTCCGCATTCTGTCGAGGCAGAAACCCGAGGATCTGTCTCGGTTACTAGCGGCGGTCGGGACTCGGTACTTCCTGGGAACGAGCATGCCTCGACCCGAACCGCCCGGAAGAGTGGTCGGCCGAGCCGGTTCGATCGTGTTGCGTGAGCTCGATGGTGCCGCTCCCCGAGCGTTCATCGCGCCCCGGGCGAGACCGGCCTCCGATGGCGAGACGATCCCTTCGGAATCGACGTTGCTCGCCATGCAAAGGGATGTGGTGTTCCGGCCATTGCCTGCATCGGCACATCAGCTTCGAGAGCTTCGCCCTCGAACCATCCGCAGGTGCGAGGTTCGAGAGTATCAGCAGGGCAGCATGTCCATCGACTTCGATCTCGAGGGGCAAGGGCTGCTCGTGGTCCTGGAGGGGTTCTATCCCGGCTGGAAAGCGTTCGTGGACGGACAGGAGCGCCCGATCCATCTCGTGGCCGGCGCCTTCCGTGGAGTCGAAGTGGCCCAGGGAGAGCACCGTCTGGACCTGCGATTTCAGCCGTGGTCCTTCCGGATCGGCGCTTTGGTCTCTGTTCTCGCTCTGTTGGCCCTCCTGTTCTGGGTCTCGTTGCGGAGAAGAAGCCGAACTCGCGCTCTTTCAGAACCGTCAACGACTTGACGGGGACCCGTCATCGTCGCCCAATTTCCGCTATTTCACAGGTTTTTGAGAAAAGACGGACTTTTTGGGGCGCCCCGGTATATCCAGACCAAGAAGAAAAAGTCGCCCAGCAAAAAGGGCAAGACCAAGCGACGGAAGAAGAGGGCCCCAGGCAGAAATGCCGAATCGACGGCTCCTCGAAGAAGGGCCGCAGGACCAAACCTTTCTGGTCGGCAGCCTTACGACTCACACCGGAGTCCGCATTCCTCTGGGGCGCAACACCTGCGACCTGAAGAGATTCAACCGCCAGGGGCGCCCCGGAAGGTCCCCACCCTGGCCATGCTGCTCATCGAGCGAGCACGGTCCATGCTGCCCAAGAACGTGCGGCACCGCGTCGTGGCCGACTCGTACTTCGAGTGCAAGAGACTGTTCGCTCTCGCCCGTCGACTCGAGTGACAGGGAGAGGTGGCTTTACCTGATGGCAGACTGGCCAAAATGGAGTTCTCACGAGGAAGCCAAGTCAGTGTTTCATCGTCATTTCGATTTGACGGCCACAAAGACAGCCTAATAGTCCATTACTGAATAGGTACAAGAACAGCCACCGGTTGTTCCAGCGGCGCTCATCGTCACGTTGAACGTGTTCGTAACCCTGTCGCTTACCTGAAACGAAACTGGACCTTGAGCGTCTTGGACGCATATAACATTGACGTGATACGATGCGTCTGGCATCGGACCAGGGAGCGTGACCCGTGTTGTGGTTGATCCTTCATTGATAGTAAACGTTCCGGCCATCCTGTTGGTAATCGCGCCGCTCGAGTTAATCTTGAATGCGACGGCAGACGGCGACGCATTGACTGTGAACGACTTCAGACCAGCCCCATCTCCGAGTGTGATGGTGAGATTTCCTGTCGCATCAAGGCGCATCCGTTCCGTATAGTCGGTGACGACTGCGATCGTATCGGTTGCGGGTCGATAGATTCCAAGACCACTCTCAGCCGCGAACCCATAGGAAAGCGTTGTCTTCGATCCGGATCCGAAAGCGCCAGACGCTGCCCCCAGAGACCCAGCGTTAAATGACAGGTTTGTGGCATCCGTAAGTTTCCCTCCCGTCGTCACAAATGGGATCCTTCCTGACGTCAAACTAGGGAGGATCAGGCTCCCCGTGATGGTCGTATTGTTCGACGCGTCCTGCGTGATGCGTGCGTTGTTCGTTGCTGACGTGAGACGACCCATCGCATCGACTGTGACGGTTGGGAGCGCATACGAGCCTGGAGTGACTGCAGTGTCGGCAAGTGAGACAGTGACGCTCCCGACGGCGGAAGACACCGCGACTCCAGTTCCGGAAAGCACCTCAGAGACTCCTCGATGCGTATGATCTTCCCTTGCTGCATAGGTAGCCGCTCCGGAGTCGCTTGACGATGACACATTCGCAGATGTCGTCGCGAGATTCACAGGTCCTATGGCACCCGTAGCGCCTTGGATCCCTTGTGGCCCGGTTGCACCAGTCGCCCCCGTTGGTCCTGTGGGACCTTGGGGACCCATCGCTCCGATGGCTCCGTCGGCACCCGCCGAACCGGTCGCTCCCGTTACGCCCTGGACTCCTTGCGACCCGGTCGGCCCCGTTGCTCCTGTTGCGCCGGTTACGCCCTGGATCCCTTGCTCACCGTTCGATCCATCGGCTCCCGTTGGACCGGTCGGGCCCGTGGGGCCGGTTGGGCCTGTAGCACCCATGGCACCAGGTACACTATCGACCGGGGGGTAGAGACACGGCGCTGGCGCAGAGCAAACGCCATAGGCCACGCCTAGTGTTGAGGTTCCAAGGCCCGTCCAGTTGATGCCGTCCGCGGAATAGGCCATCGAGTTGTCGTAGCCATCGCTCACAGCGACAAACTTGGATCCGTTCCAGCAAACAGCGCGACCTCCAACCGCGAAAGTCGACGTCCCGAGCCCTGTCCAGTTGATGCCATCCGTGGAATAGGCGATCGAATTGTCGCCGCTTCCTACGGCCACAAACTTGGATCCATTCCAGCAGATTCCTTCCCCACCACTTAATGTCGAGGTCCCGCCTTGTGTCCAGTTGGTGCCATCCTCGGAGTAGGCAAACCAGCAGTCACCGTGCCCTACAGCGACGAATTTGGATCCGTTCCAGCAGACACCATGACCTCGATCCGTAATAATTGACGTCCCGAGCCCTGTCCAGTTAATACCATCCGTGGAGTAGGCCAACGTGTTGGTTCCCTCACCTGCCGCGATGAACATGGACCCATTCCAGCAGACGCCGTTGCCTTGAGTCGAGAAGATCGCGGTCCCGAGCCCTGTCCAGTTGATGCCATCCGTGGAATAGGCGATCGAGTTGGTGCCCTGTCCCACTGCGACAAACTTGGATCCGTTCCAGCAGACACCGCGGCCCCAGGTGAAGATCGAGGCCCCGACCCCTGTCCAGGTCGTGCCTTCCCAGGAATAGGCGATCGGGCAGACGCCGTACCCTACCGCGACGAATTTGGATCCATTCCAACAACCGCCCAAGCCGTAATTCGAAAAAAGCGTCCCTCCTGGGATCCAGTTGACCCCATCCCAGGAATAGGCGACTGAGTTGGTACCTCCCCCGAAGGCTACAAAGGCGGAATTCCCGAACATCGGGCCCACGCCCACGCCGAGAACCAACAGCAGAACAAGGGACACGAGAAAGCTCGAACACGGCGGCCTTCGGTGGTCTTCGAGGAAGGCTCGGATCTTCGTAGCGGGCTGAACGAAGGGAATGGATGGCGTCAAAAGAGTTCTCCTTATGCGAAACTCCAGGCGGATAAACTGTCCCCAGGCTCCATCCCCCAGACGTCCCGGACCGTCAAGGTCGGAACGCCAGCGCACCGCTGGAACATTACGCACGAAATACTTCACCATGCAACAAATAAAGTTATTGCGTCATACAGTGCAGTTCATTAAAACTTCATTAAAGTGGCCACGGTGAATCGTGTCGCGAAAAGTCCAGTTGGTCTCTCCTGTGGGGGTGTTTGAAGATCTCACCGCGTCAGCCAAAACACGGTCAACG
>Ga0074195_1001771_pt1 | contig 27680 bp, 32 predicted proteins | sample EPASupsiteHSE623_FD_64525 | JGI IMG/M metagenome (GOLD analysis project Ga0074195, IMG submission 64525) | Bioremediated contaminated groundwater from EPA Superfund site, New Mexico - Sample HSE6-23 | ecosystem: Environmental > Aquatic > Deep subsurface > Groundwater > Contaminated ... | reverse complement strand
GGGGGGGGGGGGGATAGGGAGGGGGGGGGGTGAGGTGTTGTGGTGGGTGGGGGGGGGGGGGGGCGCCGGGGGGGGGGGCGGCGCCCCCCCGAGAGCGTCAGAGTTTTCTAAATGATTTCTCCGGAGCAGAATAATTTTTGGATCGCTGAATAGAATCTACCTGGCACCCCCTCTCCTCGTTGCCCCCGAGTTCAGGTTGGAGTTGGATCTCGTCTCATCGGGCGGACATTTGCTCCTTCCATCTCCCCTTGCGCCCATGCAAACCGTTCACGGATGGTAGGCGGGAGCTCTTTCTCGTCGATAGGGACGAATCCGTAATTGCCATAGAACTTCGTGAGGTTCCAGACCGAATGCATGTAGAGCGTATCCTCTCCGCACGCTTCGACAAGCCCCCAGACAGCAGCATTCGCGTACCCGTGACCCCGCTGGCTGGACGGAGTGAACACGCCGTCTATTTCAAATCCGTCCATGTGTCGTTTGCACCGGGCGATCGAGACCACATGCCCGTTATCAAACGCTGCAAATATCCGATCTGTTTTTATATCGCCCTTCGTGTTGTGGTAATCGATCCAGAGTGCCTCTGCCAGGGAAAACTCCGAAGCAACCAGTTCTCTCACAATTGCACCGGTGCTGTGTTTCGCGAAGTGCCGTGCCGGAAGAGACGGTACAGGCAGTAGGGGGGTATCATCGCTGGTGCCCTCGATCCGGTACGCACCTGGCGGAATATGGATCACGAACCGTGCCCCCTCCCCCTCGACACCGGTCTCCTGTATGGTCATACCGGTCACCTCAACAATCTGGCGGCAGATGAAGAGCCCGATCCCCGCGCCACCCCCGGCATCATACTCGAATATCTGCTGTTTCTTCTCTTTTGGGATCCCGGCACCATCGTCCCTGAAACAGAGGTCCAGCCCCTTGGGGGTCTCATGATACGTGACAACGATGCTCTTTACACGGCCTCCGCTATGCCGCAGTGAATTTTCCAAAAGATGGGTCAGGACATCGGCAAAGAGCGGATCTGCATAGACCTCGAGGCGTCCAGTCCAGCACCGGATCGAGACCGTGCCGTCATCCGAGGGAAGGCGGGCGGTTTCAAGCGTCCGCTGCACACTCAGCCAGACCGTTGGGAGCGACCCGAGATCCTTGTAAGACTCCGTCAGGAAGAGCTGGCGGGCTACGTTCCATGCCAGCGTCCGGATACGTTCGATATATGTGCGTATGCCGGAATCATTGCAGTGAGCATCTGCCTCATCGACCGTGTCAAGGATCTGGTCGACCGACCGGTGGAGATGGTCTGCCGAGAAGCGTGAGAGGATGCTGAGTTTGTCGTTTGCCATCTTCAACGCATGCTCGGCATGGACCCGGTTGGTGATATCGAAGAAGGTAAGTACGGCCCGTTTGTCAGGCAGTGAGGCTGCAGAAATGAGGACGATGAACGAGGTATCATCCGGAAGAGAGAATTCCGTCTCAATCGCGTATACCGCTCCCTCGCGGGAGAGCCGGTTGAAAAATTCCTGTTTTTCCTCACCGCTCCAGATGGTTGTTACTGAAGTACCTTTCAGGTCAGCAGCGTTCCTGCGGAGAAGGGTAGCAGCTTTCCAGTTGATCTCCTCGATCGTCTTTTTGCAGTCAACATCTGCAATCAGGATGCTGCCTCCTTCCGAATGGTCAAAGAGGGCCTTGTAGAGCACTTCCTGTTCACGGAGCCGGAGAGTGAGGGTAGCGATAAGCCACCCGATCGCGAGGATGACTGCGGTGCGCACCAGTGCTTCGGCAAGAACGGTAGGCGAAGTTCCGGCAATGAAGATTACGAGGAGGAGGTAGATCGCTCCGATGCACCCCGCGATGAAGACTCCCCGGTGCGGGTACCGGTATGCGGCGATCACAACAGGAATGTACAGGAGATGGGGGATGACATTTGAGATCCCAAAAAGGAGTCCCGTAAGGTTTGCGAGAAGTGCCCCGGCAGCCGTTCCAAGGATTGCCGCATTCCAGAGGAGATCGCGACTCTCAAACCGGGAACTGATATTCATCGATCAACCCCGGGTTTTCCTGCTCCGTTCTCCATTCACGGATATTGCGAATCAAAATACTTGAGGATTGTGATTTTGTCAGCGGTCTGACGAGTATCCCCGCGGATAGTCCGGCTGATTTTTTTGTCCGATCAAGATGTTGTTAAAACCGGATAAACATCCTTATCATACCCGTTTCCCCATCTTTTCCTACGAACAATACCGGTACCACTTATTGCCAATAATTTGATTCAGTACCCTCGACCAAGGTGATATCTATAGAAAGGAAGACTCCCGGGCTTATTGCCCTCATCATCGATCAGCCGGTAAGGGTGTTTTTGAAACCATGAACCGGAAGTATCTCCTCATTGGAGCCGTAGTTGCGACAATAGCCATTTTTGCAATATCCGTGGCAGTGTACGTGATCCCGTATGAGCCCATGCACCCTGTCGTGTATATTGTATACGGTTCGGAGAAAGGTGACCTTTCCTATACCGACAGTGCCTACCGTGGCCTGTTTACCGCACAGGAAGCCATGGTGTTCTCCAAGAAGGAGTTTACATCGCTCAATTATACAAAATTCTCCGGGCTGCTTGACAATCTCCGCGGACCGGAAAATCCCGGCCTCATCATAACGGTCGGCTATATCTATGCGGATGATACGAAACGGATTGCTGCAGAACACCCGGAAATCCGGTTCCTTGCCATTGACCAGACTGGTATCGGATCGCAAAATACACAAGCGTACGAGATTACCTCGTTCGGGGAGAGTTACCTTGCAGGTGTCCTTGCAGCATCGGCCACAAAAACCCACCGGGTCGGGATTATTCTCGGGACGCAGTCGGATCTGCTCGAGGGGTTCCGGCAGGGATACATTGCCGGGGTGCACGCAGTCGATCCATCCATGACCATAGATCAGGAATATGTCCGGAACAATTCTTTCGGTGGTTTTTCCGATCCGGACCGGGCAGAGGATCTTGCTGGCGGGATGTACCGCAACGGAGCTGATGTGATCTATACCGTAGCCGGCTACTCCGGTCTCGGCACAATCACTGAAGCGAAGAAAGCGCCGGGCCGGTTCGTCATTGGAGTGGATTCCGATCAGACCCACCTGGGCCCCGGAGTTGTCATTGCATCTGCAGTAAAGCGGGTGGACCGGGTGGTGTATACCGGTATTGGTGAATACCTGGACGGGACATTTACGGGCGGCAATACGGTTGCCGGGCTCAACGAGGGTGTGACAGGTCTTGTCTTCAACCCGAAGTTTGCTGCGTATAATGCAACTGTCAGCGCATGGGAAGGAAAGGCCCGGGAAGAGGAAGCCCGGTATCTGGCAGCACGGCAGTAACCCTGCGTTATCGCTGCAAAGCTCCCGTCCGAATTATCGTTCAGCCACAGTCCCGGTGCAACATCCCGGCATCCTGACCTTTTTACAATACCACTCTAATGTATGCTTATGGTCAAGCCCCCGTTCCTATTCCGGCAGGGGATGTAAGCTGGGGAATCCCGGTAAGCGTCCGGATTTTTGAGCGGTTACTATACCAGACGCTCAACAAAAAAGTATTTTTCACGCGAAGGTAAATGTCTCCGGAATCAGTGTCTGGAGATCGACGACAACGGCCAGTGCCGGAGTCGGGTTCACGTTCATCTGCTTCTGGAACTTGGTCTGGGACTGCCAGGTACCGGCATTGATGCCAAGAACACCCCGGTAGGTTGTAATTCCCTTGATATGGACATGGCCGGTATGCAGGATCTCGGGCAGTGGATCGATGATCATCCGGTCGATCTTTCCTGCCGCAATCGGGGTCCTGCGCCCGTAGGCCGGTGCAAGGTGGCGGCGCTGGAGCATTTCCTGCATCATCTGCCCGCTCTGCTCGTAGGACGCCCCGGGAATAAGCCCTATCATATCATCGATCGATCTCCCGTGATACATCAGCACCCGCACACCCTGAAGGTTGACCAGTGCCGGGTTCTCGACAAGGACACAGTTTTCCGGGAATTTTTTAATGAATGCATCCGGTAATACCGGTTGCGGCTCTGCGCCACGGACCACGTCGTGGTTGCCCGGCGATATGATGATCTTCATCCGCGAGGGGAGCTTGCGCATCATGGCGCCGAACGCCTCGTACTGCTCGTAGATGTTTTTTATCGTCAGCTCGCTCTCCTGGCCCGGGTAGATACCGATCCCGTCCACGAGGTCGCCGGCAATTAACAGGTAGGAGAAATCCGAATCCGAGAGCCAGTCGGAAAACCGGTCCCAGCTCTCCTGCAGGAAGGTATCACTGCCGACATGGACATCGGAGATGAAGACTGCTTTTCCCGGCTCTTCGCTTTTAAACGGGGTATTATCAATACGGATGTCCGGGCGGTAGAGGAGCTCGGCAAAGAAGAGTTTCCCGTCGCTGGAGAGCTTGCCCTTCACCCCTATTACTTCATCATGAATAATCCGCTCGGCATCGGAAAAGACCGGGCGATCTTTCCTGAAGAGCACCGGGATATTTGCCGTGGTATCCTCAAGTTCAGCAATCCGGTGCCCGTTCGTCGTGGTCTTGACATCTGTTACCATGCCGATGATGGTACACTCTTCCTGGCGGTACCGGTTGGAACGTGTCAGCGCCTCAATGGGCATAGTGCTGCACCGGCTCCGGATCATTCCCCCCAGCCGTGTGTAACGGTCTCGGAAATAATGGAGGTAATCGCCGGTGCCGTTTATAGGCCCGGAGGTCCCGGCAGAGCCGCTGACCACTTCTACGCTGGGATCGGTGAGAAACCGGGTCCCGTCGCGGGTTACGGTCATACCGGGAATGTGCTGCGCCGAGACGACGATCGCATTATCGGGTACCCCGGCAATGATGCGCTCGATCAGGTCGGGCTCACCCTGCTCCAGGATGTACCGTACCACATCGGGATGTACCTGCAGTCGCGCATCTAAAAAAGCGAGTGTGATCTGCTGGACATCGAGCATGGATAATATATCGTTCACTGAGAAAATATAGGATACCGTTGTTGCACATCGTGCCCGGCATTTCCCCGTATCAAAGGGGATTTATTGCCCCACCCGTACACGTGATCAGAGCTGACTGAGTAAATGGCACCCATGTATGAAGTATTCCCGACATTTTTCCTCGGACTGGTAATCGGTCTTACGGGAGCTCTTGCTCCCGGGCCTACCCTGGTGGCCACGATCAATGCCTCGATTGCCGGTGACTGGAAGATCGGCCCGAAAGTGACTGTGGGCCATATGATCGCCGAGAGTATCATATTTCTCCTGATTGTCCTTGGGTTTGCTGCGATCGCTCTTCCCTATACAACTGCCATCGCGGTGATTGGCGGGATTGCCCTTATCGGATTTGGGATACTTACATTCGCAGGAAGCCGGGGCGCATCACTGAATGGCCCGGTAACCGGGACTGCCGGCAATCCCTATGCAGCCGGACTGATCACCAGTGCAGCAAATCCCTATTTCTGGATCTGGTGGCTTACGATCGGTAGTGCGATGGTAATCGCCACACTTTCGGGCGGGATTGTCCTGGCAGCAGTCTTTATGGTAGGACACTGGTGTGCGGATCTCGGGTGGTTGACGCTGGTATCCACCGGTGTGTCAAGGGGGAGAGCAATCCTGTCGGACGCCTCATACCGCAGGATTATGGGGGCGTGTGGGATTTTTCTGGTGCTGTTCGGTGTATATTACCTCATGAAGGCACTCCCCCTCTTTCCTGCGGTATGAAAGGTGCGGTATATTAACAAAAAATCTCATACAGTGTAGCAAGAGATGACAGACACGGACAAACCACGGGATATCCGCACGTGCATTCACCAGTTCCGGACATCTGATCACTGGGCGGTCTCCCTTGCCCGCGATCTGCTCTGGGTTGTAGCGGTGGTTGGCGGAATCGCCCTTGCCCTCTTTTTGATCTGCGGTACCTGGCCGGCAGTAGTCACGATTGAATCCGAGAGCATGGTCCCCAACATGAATGTCGGGGATCTTGTCGTCGTCATCCAGAAAGACCGGTTCGGCGATCTCCAGACCTGGGACGACGGGAAAACGTCCGGGTACATGAAATTTAACGATTACGGGGACGTGATCATTTACCGCCCGAACGGTGCCACCGATATGTGGGCATCGATAGGTCTCCTCCCGCTCTCAAAGGCGCAGCACCCGATCATCCACCGGGCAATGACATGGACGGACAACGGGCAGCCCATCCCCTCGTATCTCAATATCTACCGCGGGAAGGTTACCCCAACCGGGTATCTTCCGCTCACCATCAGCGGGGAAACGGCGAACGGGTACCGGATTCTCTCGACCGGTGCAGGGACCCCTGATGCCAATTTCACGCCCGGAGCAAAGGATCTCGTCATGCAGACTCCGCAGGGCAATTATGTTCTGCCTGCAGCATCCCTTGTCCCGGACTCCGGCTATGTGAGGGATACCGATACTACGGCAACGCATGGCGGATACATCACCAAGGGTGATAATAACAACTTCAGCGACCAGGGATACATCACGATTCCCGGAACGGGGACTGTTGAGCCCGTGAAACAGGAGTGGGTTGTCGGTAAAGCCCTCTTCACCGTACCCTATGTCGGGCTCCTCCCGCTCCATATCGGGGAAGTTATTATTGTTGTTATCGTCCTCATGGTGCTCCATGAACTCTACCTCCGCAGGAAGGAAGAAACACCTGTAAAAACACCTGCAAAACCGAAAAAGAGCGGAAAAAAACAGCGGTGAGGTGAGAGACGATGCCAGACGTATCATCCCTGCTATCTGATGTGCTGGATGGTCACCGGCTCACCTTGACGGAAGCAGAACTCCTCCTGAATGCCCGGGGTTCTGATGTCCTTTCGATCACTGCGGCCGCTGATGAGATGCGGGAACGCCGTGTCGGGGACACCGTCACCTACGTGCGGAACCAGAACCTGCATGTGACCAACATCTGCAAGAACCTCTGCGGGTTCTGCGGTTTTGGCCGGAAAGCAACCGACGAGGGGGCATACTGCCATGACAAGGCGGGGATACAGGCACAGGCAAAGCTCGCGTACGAACGGAAGGTGACTGAGATATGCCTGTTATCGGGTGTTCACCCCGGTTTCACGCTGGATACCTTCGCTGACCTGATCCACTGGGTGCACGAGGCAGCTCCCGGTGTCCACGTCCATGCGTTCAGCCCGGACGAGGTTGCCCATGCAGCACACCGGGGAACATGCACTACGCCGGAAGTTCTTGCCCGGCTCAAAGGAGAGGGCCTCGGCACCATCCAGGGAACTGCGGCTGAGATTCTCGTTGATTCCGTGCGGGAAGTGATCTGCCCCCGCAAGGTCCCCACAGCTGACTGGATCCGGATCATCAAAGAGGCGCACGGAATTGGCCTGCGCTCAACGGCAACGATCATGTACGGGTCGTACGAGACTTCAAAGGACCAGATCGAGCATCTTGCCATCCTGCGGAGCATACAGGACGAGATGCACGGGTTTACCGAGCTGGTCACCCTGCCGTTCGTCCACACCAACACCCCGCTCTACCAGCAGGGGATTGCCCGCGCCGGGCCGACCGGGCGCGAAGATATCCTCATGATCGCGGTATCCCGGCTCTTCCTTGATAATTTCAACAATATTCAGGTAGCATGGGGAAAGGTCGGGCTCAAGATGACCCAGCTCGCCCTATTGTCCGGTGCTAATGATCTCGCGGGCACCATGTTCACCGATGATGTTACCGGCAATGCCGGGGCATCGGGTTCTGACTATCTCGACCCAAAGGATATGGAGCGGATCGTTGCCGATATCGGGAGGAAGCTCCGGCAGCGGACAACGCTCTATGAACTCGTGTGAAAAATACGATAAAACCGGTGGAAAATCCGGCATGAAAAAGCGATTTTTTTATCTCTGATATTGATATCAGAGCAGTTCCAGCGCAGCACGGCCGGTCATGCCGTTCTTGATCCCGCGCCCCATGGCAGAGCGGTTTGCTTCCTTGACGATCCCTTTTAAGAGATCCTCGGTATCGACAATCGACGGACCGATCGATGGTCTGATTTTTGCTGCCGGGTAACTGAACGAGTCAAGCGCTGCGACATCGAATGCACCGCATCCGATCATTCCCACATCCGTCTTGATTGCGACGAGGTTCGCCGGGCCGAGGGGAATAATATACCCGTCAGCCACTTTTCTGGTCAGTTGAACGTCTACCTGCTGCATATCGCTCCTGTATTCATGGTTGGCGCGAGGGAATAATAATCATGTGGCATGGGAATATCGTACAACCACAACTGACCGGGCGTTACGGACCGGAAATTGCATGGAGTGAATCATGGACCCCTACCTGCAGACCCTGCTCAATGATGTGAAAAACGGCCATAGGCTGAGTGAAGATGAATGCCTGAAGCTGTTCTCTGTCCGCGACCGGCAGGTCTGGCAGATTGCTGCTGCGGCCGATGATATGCGGGAGCAGCGTGCGGGCATGGCGGTCTCCTGGGTCCTGAACCAGAACATCAACGTGACCAACCTCTGCGTCAATGCCTGCGGGTTCTGCGGGTATTCGAAAAAACCCGGTGAGGAGGGGATCTACTTCCATGACAAGGCGGAGATCCAGAAGAAAGCGGCGCTGGCAAAGACCCGGGGCGTTTCTGAGATCTGCACGGTCAGCGGCCTTCACCCGGACTTCACTGCACAGTCCTACATCGATGTCTACCGGTGGATCCACGAAGCGGCACCGGGAGTCCATCTCCACGCGAGCAACCCGATGGAAGTTGCCTATGCGGCAAAAAAGAGCGGGATGAGCACGAAAGAGGTACTGGTTGCGATGAAGGAAGCAGGGCTGGGATCGCTGTGCGGGACGGCAGCCGAGATCCTGGTGGATTCCGTGCGGGATACGATCTGCCGAGAGAAGATCCCAACCGCCGAATGGGTGCGCATCATCAAAGAGGCACACGGGCTTGGCATCCGCTCGACTGCCACTATCATGTACGGCCACTGCGAGACGGATGCAGACCGGGTGCGCCACCTTACGATCCTGCGGGACATACAGGATGCCACCCACGGGTTTACCGAGTTTGTACCGCTCTCGTTCATCCACATGAACACACCGATTTACCGCGCCGGTATCGCCCGGGCGGGAGCAACCGGGAGAGAGGATCTCCTGATGGTAGCCGTTGCACGCCTCTTTCTGGACAACTTTGCCAATATCCAGGTCTCGTGGGTGAAAGAGGGGATCAAGATGGCGCAGCTGGGGCTTATTGCCGGCGCCAATGATCTCGGCGGGACCATGTTTGAAGAGAGCATCTCCAAGGGGGCAGGAGCGGTCAATACCGATTATCTCGATCCCAAAGAGATGCAGCGTGTGGCAGAAGATGTGGGCAGACCGCTCCGGCGCCGTACAACCCTGTATGAGCTCCTCTAGTGTGAGCGGGACGGGGGCATTCGCTGATCTCCAAAGACGGGTTCACCATGCGAAGACACGACCGTGAGATAACCGATCGCTCCGAGATGGAATCCATTCTCAGGAACGCAACCGTGTGCAGGCTCGGGTGCGATGATAACGGCAGCCCCTACATCGTGCCGCTGTCGTTCGGTTACCGGGACGGTGCTATCTATATTCATTCCGCCCGTGAAGGCCGGAAGATCGCCCTGTTAACGGAGAACCCGGCGTGCTGCATTGAAGTTGACGAATGCATTGAAGTTGTGCGCGAGAAAAAACCCTGCAGCTGGGGCATGCACTACCGGAGTGTCATCTGCCGGGGAAAAGCACATTTCATTACTGACCCTGAAGAGAAACGGGAGGGACTGAACTGCATCCTGCATCACTATGGTGCAGAATCACACCCGTTCTCAGAAAAAGAACTCGATGGTGTCTGTGTGATCAGGATTGATATTACAGAAATGACGGGAAAAAAGTGCGGGGGCTGATCTCGTCAGCGATGATCCTTTTTGACCAGGCGAACGATCTTATCCCCGATCTTCTGTGCTTTCTCCACGGCTTCTTTATCGGCGAGCACTTCGCCTTCGTGATACCCGTTGCCCTTGACCGATCCCAGTGACGAAAACTCATGGGAGCTTAAGAATCCTTCCAGCGTCTGGATCGTCCGGTTTGCACCTTTCTGCGCCTGCACTGCTACCGCGACTCCCTTTCTTCCGGCAAGCTTCCGGTCATGATACAGGGAATACGTCCGGTCGATGAAGTTTTTCAGATGACCGCAAACATCGTAGTAATACGTGGGGGATCCGATCACGAGGACATCGCAGTCAAGTATCTTGTTAACAATAATATCCCAGTCATCGTTCTCGATCACGCACCACTTCTTCTCCTTGCATTTCTCACAGCCCATACACGGGTGGATCTTCTTTCCTGCAAGCGAGACAAACTCCGTCTTGATCCCCGCACTATGACAGCGTTCGAGAATGACGTTGACCAGATCTGCGGTGTTGCCATCCTTGCGCATGCTCCCAGAAATCCCCAGCACCTTCATATGTTATCCTCCACGTCCGGGTTCATGATTGTTTTGGTGGTTGGTACCAGTCCGAGATGCCGGAACGCAGACCCGATCTCAGTTAGTGGATCACGCTGCCGGTAGAAAAGGTGAGAAGGACAGGCGCAGTCGCTGCATCCGAATTTTGGAACCCCGCCCCCGTCCAGCTCCTGTGCCAGCCGGCATTCGAGGCGATCGCATGTGACTGCAGAGACTGCATATACAAGAGAGAAGCAGGTTGACGTGTGAAGATAGTCCACATGCCATTTCGGACGTTTATCGTGCTGTGCTGCAAGACGGATATGACGTTCAAGACGTTTCAGGCCTCCGCTGCCCAGCGCTGAACCAACGTAGCAGTGCCACCCGGGCTGGTAATTGATCTCACCGAGCGCACCTGTCCGGACCGTACAGCGGGCATTTTTGAAGATGAGACAGTAGATTCCCTTATCCATAACCACTCTTGATCAGGCTGAGCGCAGCGGCGATGTGCCGTCTCCCGCCATCCTCTACCGGTGATCCGTGACCCGGGAAGAGCCCCTCCACATCGAGCGGTGCCAGCCGTTCAAGCGACCGCTGGAGCTCTGCCCGGCTCCCGCCCGGGAAATCGTAGCGCCCGAATGCGCCATCGGTAAATACCGTATCGCCGCTGATGAGGAGCTGTTCTTTTTCGCAGTACAGGCAGATGCTTCCCGGGGTGTGGCCGGGTGTATGGATGACGGTAAAATCGCCAATAACATCTCCTTCTTTCAGCATCATGTCAGGCATAATCCCGGGCGAGCGGGCGCCAAAGTGCATCGAGAGGTTCAGCGTCTCGTCAAGCAGGCCCCGGGCATCGCTCTTATGGATAGCGACCTTGGCTTTGCACATGTGCGCGATCTCTTTTATGCGGGCGGTATGGTCGAAGTGGCAGTGGGTGAGGACGATGGTCTCGATCCGCTCCTTGTGCGGTGCTACCGCCATGGGCATGACCCCGGCATCCACGAGAATATTTCCCACGATATAGGAGTTTGCCCAGACATCACCATTGGTAAGCCACTCGACCTGCATGCACAATAATAAGGACTCCGCACAGATGTGTCTTATGGATTTGCTGGTCCGCAGGTGTTCTTGCGGTGTTCCGGAAGATGTGGCAGCGGCAGCCCGGACTGAGGGCATGGATCCCGCACGCATGGCACGACTGGTTGCGGCGGGCAGGGTCGTCATCCCCGCAAACCCCCGCCGGAAGCACCAGCGGTGCGCGATCGGCGAAGGGTGCACAGTCAAGATCAATATAAACGTCGGCACATCGGGCAGCCGGTGCGATGTCACGATGGAGGAGCTAAAGGCACAGGCAGCGCTCGATAACGGTGCCGATGCCATCATGGACCTCTCGACCGGCGGCGATCTTGTTGCGATCCGGAAGAAGATGCTCGCGCTGGATACAACGGTCGGGACCGTGCCGGTCTATGAAGCGGTGCGCCGGGCAGGCAATGCGATGGATGTGGATGCTGACCTGCTCTTTAAGGTCATTCGCGAGCACTGCCAGCAGGGTGTGGACTTCTTAACGCTCCACTGCGGGGTGAACCGGCAGGCACTCGCAGCGCTCCGGAGCGACCCCCGCCTGATGGGCGTGGTGAGCCGGGGCGGCTCGTTCCACTGTGCGATGATGATGCAGCGGGACGAGGAGAACCCGCTCTACGCTGAATACGATTACCTGTTAGAGATCCTGGCAGAATACGATGTGACGGTCAGCCTCGGGGACGGGATGCGCCCCGGCTGCCTGCAGGATGCCGAGAAACTCGCAAAGTCAGTCGAGTATATTACGCTCGGGACGCTGGCAAAACAGGCGCAGGCAAAGGGTGTCCAGCGGATGATCGAGGGCCCGGGCCATATGCCGCTCGACCAGGTGGGCTACAATGTGCGGATGATCAAGGAGATCACCGACCATGCCCCGCTCTACCTGCTCGGACCGCTCGTCACCGATATCGCGCCGGGCTACGACCACGTAGTCGCAGCCATTGGCGGGGCAACTGCCTGCCTCAATGGAGCCGACTTCCTCTGCATGGTCTCGCCCAGCGAGCACCTTGCCCTGCCGGATGTCGCGGATATCATAGAGGGAACCCGGGTGGCAAAGATTGCTGCGCACGTCGGGGACACCGTCCGGAAGCACGAGGGCTGGCGGATGGAACGCGAGGTGCAGATGGCCGAGGCCCGGCACGAGCTGGACTGGGACGAGCAGTTCCGGCTGGCGCTCTACGGGGACCATGCCCGGAAGATCCATGAGCGGGACGGCGAGACGGATACCTGCTCGATGTGCGGGGATCTGTGTGCGGTCAAGATGGTGAACGAGCTGTTCGGGACTGCACCTAAGGGGAAAGGGAAGAAGAAAGGGGAGTAAATCTCCAACCCGTCTCGTTTTTATTCACAATCCCTGATTCCATTTCCCTCAAAAAATATAACATCGGACGATTCTATCATTTATACTAAGAGATGCATCACCTTGTCCAGGATCAGTCCGTCCCAGAATAAACGGTCGTTTGACGAGATACGGCAGGATCTCCGGTCACACCTGCCGGATCTCCGGGAGCGGTATGGTATTACCTACCTTGGGATATTCGGTTCCTACGTCCGGGGCGAGCAGAAAAAGACAAGCGATGTGGACATCCTTGTGGAATTCGACCGCCCGGGAACCCTCCTTGATTTTATCCATCTCCAGAATGATCTTGTGGACCTCCTCGGTGTCAAGGTGGACCTTGTTGAAAAGAACGGGCTCAAACCGGCGATCAAACCCTATGTGCTTGCAGAAGTTGTGCCGGTATGACAAGCCCGAAAGAGAAACGGGGTGCAGGGGAATACCTGTCAGATATGCGGGATGCGATCCATGCCGCCCGCGAATTTTCACGGGGCGTTTCATTCGAAGAGTTCCGGAACAACCGGGAGAAACAGTTTGCTATCATCCATGCCCTTGAGATCATCGGGGAAGCGGCAAAGCAGGTACCGGCAACGGTAAGAGAAAAGTACCCGGATATCCCGTGGCGCGATATTGCGGGGATGCGGGACCGGCTTATCCACGGCTATTTTTCCGTGAATCTTGAACGTTTATGGAACACTGTTCAGGAAGACCTGCCCCATCTTGAGGAATTACTAAAAGATAGCATCCCCTGATGCATTCGGCCGAGGCCCGGCACGAGCTCAACCAAAACAAGCCGTTCCGGCTGGCGCTTTCTCCAGACTGGCAGATAAGAAATACCCCCCGTTCTCATCAGGCGTCTCCCCATCAGATCACGGATTATCTGGAAGACCCTCTGGAGTTCGGACGGTAATGAGCAGTACCTTATTCTTGCAGAGATCCGATCTCTCTCCGGGTCAGAATATGCAGATCGCCGAGATCGATGAAATCTACAAAAAGGTACCGCTGGAGAAGATCCCGTGGAACATCGAGACACCCCCGGACGCCCTCACCGATCTCGTGAAGAGCGGGAAGGTCCGGCCGTGCAGGGTGGTAGATCTCGGGTGCGGTGCCGGCAATTATGCGGTCTGGCTTGCCGGGCTCGGGTTTGAGGTGACCGGCGTCGACAGTTCCCCGGCCGCGATAGAGATCGCACGCGGGAATGCGGTAAAGAACGGCGTCCGATGCACGTTTGTTGTCGCGGATCTTCTGGGAGACCTTCGCCCCGTGGAGGGCACGTTTGATTTTGCTTACGATTACGAGCTCCTTCACCACCTCCTGCCGGAAGAGCGGGCGGTCTATATCAAAAACGTGCACCGGCTTACCCGCCCGCATGCAGTTTATCTCTCGGTCTGTTTCAGCGAGGATGACCCCCAGTTCGGGGGAGTGGGCAAAACCCGGAAGACGCCCATGGGGACCATTCTTTATTTTTCATCCGAAGATGAGATCCGGGACCTGGTCTCTCCGCACTTTCGCATCCTTGAACTGAAGACGGTGGAAGTCGCAGCGAAGTTCGGGGGAACCCATACGGCGATTTATGTGCTGTGCGAGAGAACGTGAACGGGATTTTGGTCACATAAGGGCTGGCGGATGGAACGCGAGGTGCAGATGGCCGAGGCCCGGCACGAGCTTGACTGGGACGGGCAGTTCCAGCTTTCGCTCTATGGGGAGCATGCCCGGAAGATCCATGAGCGGGACGGTGAAACGGATACCTGCTCGATGTGTGGGGATTTGTGTGCGGTCAAGAATGGTGAATGAGTTGTTTGGGACTGCACCTAAGGGCAAAGGGAAGAAGACCGGGGGAAGTAAATCTCCAACCCGTTTCGTTTTTATTCACAACCCCGGATTCCATTATCCTCAAAATAAGGAACGATTACAATGGGGGATGCCCAAGCGGTGGGGGCAGATCTCTCTGAATTCTTATAAAAAGATAAGTAACCCAATCTCTTCTTATCATATCTTAAATATACTTAAGGTGGTTTAAACGCTAGAATCATTTGAACGTTATCTTGACGTTGAACACAATATCCGTGTAGAAATCTCGCCGAAAGGGCCACTAGATCTGAATAATTCTGCGTATGATCGGTTAAATCAGGTCGTTCAAAATGGGTTCACGCTCACACCACGAAAGCTGTTACATGCGATAGGTGTTAAAACCGCGAAAATACCCTCATCAAATGAGGACCTAATAAAAAGTCATGCCTTGTTATATTCAACAATCTTAGATGAAAATTGTTCACACATATGTTTTACAAGCAATGAAGGGTATGGTTCTGATATTCAAGGCTCTTATAGTAAATTTGTTGGTATCGGAATGACCTGCCTTTTTGCATTGAATTTTTATAGCATTCCTTTGGATCAGCTCGAACCACTATCCACTATGAAGGGAAGAAGTTTTGATTATCAAGGAACTTCTGGAAGATTAAAGTGTATCTTCGAAGCTAAAGGTACAAGTCATAAGGGCGATCAATCTGGTCAAATTGATGATGGTCTTGGTAAAAAAATGGAACATCACAGGCGCGAAGAATTTTTTGACGTTGAACTGATCGTTTCTACTTTTATTGGATATTCAAACCAGACCCCTAGGATTTTACTTGGGGATCCTGATTATAGTTCACTAAAGGATAAATTTCAGAAAGCGGATGAACGATATTATCGCCTTCGGCACTATTGTCGTGTTTTACAATATATTGGATTGCCAAAAAGTGCGTATAAATTAAATGCATACGCCCGACAATATTTGTTAAAAAAGCGATCTCTTAGAAAAACAATTACTGAAGAAAAAGAGGACATTGGATATTTAACCTCCCTTACAATCGATGGAGATCAATTTTTAGGAAGATGGTTCGATTCTTGGGTTCCTACAGACTCTAAAAAATACAAAAATCTGACAAAAAGAGAAATGATGTTGAATGATTATCTATCACGTAGTGGACGGTCGGTATTTCAAGGATTACGTCGAGATGTTTATCTCTCTGGATTAGATCCAGAACCATTTTCTAGCCCATTACTTGACACTCTAACTACAACCCAATATGGGAAATATCAAGAATCCGGAGTATCGTTTTTTCCAGATGGGACGATAATGATATTTAAAGAAAGATAATTACTGACTATTTTTTTATTTGTAGGATTCTACGTAATCAAATGCGTTTTTTCTTATCTTCAATTCGTTTAATGGAGAATCTCTATCTTTCTTCATCTGTTTCGTAACTCCATAAAAGAAATCACTTTGAGTTTTGAGATTTCGGGGCTTGATTGTCTCGTGTTCACCAGGTTTAATGGCTTTAAGGTGGTAATTGAAGTCTAATGGGTCGAAAATTCCGGCAGACATTTTCGGAGTATTTGGTTGAGGTCCCCCGGTGCTTTCCATTGCATATGAACTACCGATAATATCAAAACCCACATAAGACAACAAAAACTCTTTTGCTAATGTTTCATTTATTTTCTTTTTTTCACTCACCCCGGGAGTTCGTGGACTAAAACCGTAATAGAATAAATAATAACCTTCGTTTAAATATTCCATCTTAATCTGTCGAAGTTCTGCTAATTGTCTCATCGAACTATCTGGAGATGAATTTTTAAGATCTATCAATAAAGGAACAAAATTTAATTTTCCTTCCGGGGACTTTATAGAGACGTTATTATCTAAGTAAAGGCTGACAAAATTTCTTAGTTCCCGAAATGAACCATATGCAGGAACGTATCCTAAGAGATTAGATAATTTTAATTGTGAGACAAAATCGCCAAAAGATTGTTTTATATCTTCCAAAATTTTCGAGGTGGGGAATTTTTTATCTCTAAACCTTAATGTGAACGGTAATGAAACGAAATGATCATTATATCGTTGTCCAAAATCCGACAGGAGATTAACATCTTTAAATGATAGAAGCTCTTCCAAACTCAATGAACTATTACCGTAAAAAGTGATAATATTCACTTTGTCTGGAACACTTTTCTTTTTTAATTTGGGCTCAATTGTCTTATCGAAGATTTCATATCCGGCTGGATTAGAAGGGAGATCTTTTTTAGTTATTCGGATTGGGACCTCGTTGATATAGCTGCCATAAAAATTGGAATTTGATTTGTGGAAAGCTCGGCATGGTAATTCATAGTGATCTTTTTCACGATTTTCCATTGAACAATGAAAAAATGCCGCACTTTCGCTAAATTCCTCTAAAATTAGCTTCACACCATATTGATAACGTATTTATAATAATAAAGGTTACCACCTAAACAATGCCACTAAGTATCAATGAACTCTACGATAAAGTAGATCGGGCTATCGTTTTTTTATCCGAGAATGAGTGGATGGATAAATGGAAAATTCAGAAAGGGATTTTCTATTTTTTATGGTTAGATAGTATAAATAATAAATATCCGTTCAGCGAAGCTGCAAGTAAAATGCAAATTTCCCCCAATCGACAGGGTCCTTATTCGGAGAGCATTGATGGAGAGGTTGAAACCCTCATTAAAGATGGATTTTTAGAGGTCCTTGATCCAAATAGCAAAATATTACCTGTAAAGGGAACTGAAAAAGGGAAATCATTCTTTTTGTCTCATATCAAACAAAATGAAAGATTCTGTCTCGTACAGATAAGAGAAATATTAGAGAAACTTAATTCGGACGAAGTGATTTTTTTCGTATATTTTAACCCGTATATCCCAGATGACGTGAAATCATACTTTGTATCAAGGTCAGAAATGAAACAAAATTTAATTTCCCAAAAAGAAAGCTATATTCAGAAATTATTAAATAAAGAAATTATTGATCCCCCAACTGCCAATAAAATGAGAGAGACAATTGCAAAGATGACCTAATGCCGCATATTCGACTTCTCGATGCAGATTTTCTTGTCAATTTAGTACGCACTTTGTCTTTAATCAAAAAATATGAGAATACGACCGATGATAAAATTGACCAAATATGCAGACATTGTCAATATACATTGGTATCATCGACTACCGTTCAAATAGAAGTTAATGACAAGATTGGATTAAAGAGACCAACTGAACACGATCTCTTTTTTGCATCGAAAAAGCAAGATGCGATGAGAATTAAAAAAATAATTTTTGACAATGTCAGATTTATTGATGTCAGGAAAAACACACTTTTAAAAATCCTTCAATCTACTAGGCCTCGAGATCCCGGAGAACAGACATTAGTTGTACTACTATCATCCAAATACTCGTCATATGTAAATTCGTCTGCGAATGATTCCGTGAAAATTATTTCAAATAATTCAAAAGATATTATACCTCTACTAAGAACTGTTAAAGGTTTAAACCAGAGTTTATCACGAATGAACGAGGCAAATATTGTAGCCTCGAATTACGATTTTTATCATGACCTCTTCAACCAACTGCAGTTTGAAAAGTCCTTTAAAAATTATTACTATTTTGTCTCAAATATCGATGCTAGATTGTACGATAAAAATAAAATGAATCACTTAGTGAATAGGGAGTAAATTGTCATAACCAGTAACAACAACCTGATTAATATTGCATTCATTTCTTTAGTTCTGAAAAGAGCTGCTCATCCTTTAATATTCCCAACCCCCGTAGAAAAAACCCGAGCGGGGGACCCCCACCCCCCCATACCGGCATCCGCGTTACCCCCGCTTCGCGTGGAGTCCCGTCGGAAGAACCATTTGCCGGTCCGTCCCGGGGAGGGGGGTGGTACCCTGTCCAAAAAGTGAGGGGGGGATACCCCACCCCCTCTCCAAAAAACGTGGGGGGGTCCCCCTCCCCCCCTGTCGTACGAAAGACAGGGTACCACCCCCCCCTCCGGGTGCAGGTACCCGGCCACGGCTTCGCGTGGAGTCACGGCGGAGAGGGATTTTCGCGGGCGGTCAGAATTCAGGGTGGGGGGTGCCCCTCCTCAGCCAGACAGGGGGGGACCCCCTCCCCCTCTCCAAAATAAGAGGGGGGGATACCAGCCTGACCTACTCCCCTCTTGTCCAAGACAGGGTACCCCCTCTCTTGCGCGAGACAGGGTACCACCCCCTATGTGAACCGGAGAATCGGGAATGGCCCGCTTATTTCACCGTGTCCTTCCCGGCACAGCATCCGCAACCTGGGTCATTCAATGTAAATGGGCGGTGGGGCCAGTCACCGCTCCCTCATTTTGCAAGTGCAATAAACCCCTTTTTTCAATCAAACTATGATTTCAAAATGTGAATCGCGATCACGATCCCGATTGAAATCCTTTCACCGATCAATCAAACCTTGATTTTCATTTTTCAATCAAACTCTGGTTGAGAAATTTTCAGCAGACTTTGATCTGAAATTTTCAAGCGAACCTTGATTAAAAAAAAGCTCTGCGTATTCCCTCTCCGTCGTAGACTGGCTCCCCGGACTGGTGCAGATCGGGTTAACTTTTTGCAACCGCACTTTGATTGAAAAATTTCAGGCAGACTTTGATTTTATTTTTTCAACCAAACCTTGATTTCAAAATTTTCATCGCGATCATGATCGTGATTGAAAATCGTTGCCGGATCAATCAGACTTTGATTGAAAAAATTTTACCGGACCATGATTAAAATTTTTCAAGTAGACCTTGATTGATAAAAGTTAAACAAATCCTACTTATTTATCTGAATTTATTGGGGGGACCCTCTACCACCCCATGAGGATTAGAAGAGCGTGAATAGTCAGCTTATTCTTTCGTGTCCTTCCCGGCAACGGCATCCGCAACCTGCGCCATGGTGACCGGCAGGGTTTTTGAAAACGGGATTGACCAGCCGAACAGGAGGGCATCGATGGTTGCTGTCCCCTGGATTGTTACCTGTATCCCGCCCCGGGTAACAAAGGTCGCGAGTGCCCCTAGCAAAGCGGCGTTCCGCGAGGTGACCGGGATACGGAGCACGGTGCTGCCCCGGGCGGGGATCTTTATCCGCCCGGTATTGCCGGCAGCGATCTCCGTATCCTGATGACCCGAACTGCACCGGACCGTAAACGGCAGTTGCCGCAGGGTGATGCCAAGGGGGTTGGGATTCTCCACGCGGATCGTCACCTCAAGGTCGAGGGATGAGAGCGAGAGTTTCCGGACCCTGACATCCTCCAGGGTGACAACCGGGTCGTGCAGGAGTGGCATGATAAGAACGTTCGATTGCCCTGCCTATAAGGGTACCCGGCATTGTTGGGCTATTTCCTCGCCCGGAGTTCCTGCTCCATCCGGATCAGTGCAGTCTTTGTTTCCTCGTCGCTCATGTTCGGATCCTTGAACCGGGTGAACCGCTCGCATACCAGGTCCGGGCACTTCCCGCAGTGCGGCAGTTTCCGCTCATTCACACAGCAGTCATAGACCGGGCAGCACTCCACATTGGCATAGGCCGTCCAGAACGGTTTCCCTTTGGTTGCCTCACACCCGGGGCACTCCTTTGTGTGATGCTCACACCCGCTGCAGGAGTACCCGCAGACGGTCTCGATCTTCTTTGTCATAGCACGACGTTTTGTATCCCCTTCTGATAAAGAAGGGGTCCATGGAGCGTGAAAGTGGGAACCGGCATCAGGACAGAAACCGGTCAGAGATCGCGTCGAAGAGCCTGGTATTCGTTGTATGCAACGTATCGAAGGAATATAACGGGGGATTTGGTGTTATGAACCCGGTCTCCCGGTGATCTTCTCCAAAACCGCATCAACGATCTCATGTTCCGTAATATCCACGGTCTTTGTGAACGGCAGGGTCCAGCCGGCTAAGATGTGATCGATCACCGCGTTTCCCTTGATCTCCAGCCGCACACCGCCTTTTTCAGCCAGTGCTGCAATCGCCTCAATGAGCACGAGGTTGTCGGTCGTAACCGGGACATCGATCTCTGTGCTGCTGTTGGCATCGATCTCCAGCCTGCCCGTGTTCCCCGAAGCGATCTCCTCCATGCGCCCCCCGGTCTGGAAAAAAATGGTGAAGGGGAGCTCCCGGAGCGTTGCGCTGATGGAATTGGGATTCTGGACCCGGAGTTTCACCACAAGGTCCAGTGATGTGAGGTGGAAGGCATGGATCTTCACCCTTTCAAGGGAGACGACGGGCTCGCGCAGCTCGGGCATAGTTCAACGATGGGACAGCTATGCAGATATAATTTCAGTATCATCAGGCCGGTCACGTACTTTCCCCCGTGCATACGATGCAGCGATACCGATCAGGCTGAGTATGAAAAAGACAGTAAATGCGATATTGACACTTTGCTGCAGTTCGGGATACACTTCCGGAGAGATCCGGACCGTGCCGATGACCGCAGAAAATACGAGCATCGCGATGGCAAGGCTGAGCATCTGGCCTATAGACCTCATCGTGGAAACCATGGCAGAAGCAAGACCGAGGTACCGCACCTCTACGGAACTCATGATGGCGTTGGTGTTCGGCGAGGAGAAGAGACCATACCCGAAACCGAGAATGACAAGCCCTGCAATAATGACCACAAGCGGTGTTGTGGGGGAGAGGAACATCAGGATGCCAAGGCCGACCGAGGTGCATGCCATGCCGGCAGTGGCAAGGATACGGGGATCGATCCTGTCCGAGAGGTGGCCGGCAGCCGGGGAGATAATCATCTGGACAACCGGCTGGGCGATGAGGATCAGTCCCGTGGTCTGGGGGTCGATGCCGCGGTTGAACTGCAGGTACAGGCTGAGGAGAAAACCGACGGCAAAAACCACGGCATAGTTGATCATGGCTGCGAGATTGGAGAAGAGAAAGACCGGGCTCTTTTTGAACAGTGCGATCTCGACCATCGGTGCCGGCACACGCTGCTCCCACCAGAGAAACAGGGCAAGCACCACAAGACCAACCACCATCCAGGAGATTCCCGACAGGGATGGCAGCAGGGTTAGACCATAGATGCAGCCAAACAGCATCACGCTGTACAGGGCTGCCCCGGTCAGATCGAAGCGCCGTTCTCCCGTCTCTGCCCATTCCCCGGGGATATACAGTAAGGTGAGCACGATCACGAGGAGTGCAAGGGGAATATTGACGAGGAAGATGCCGGGCCAGCCAATATTTTGCGTAAGAACTCCCCCGATGAATGGCCCAAGGGAGAGTCCTGCATACACCGTTGCCGTGATGATCCCGATCGCCCGCCCCCGTTCCCCGGGCGGGAAGACTGAAGTGACAATGGCAATCGACGTCGAGAACACCATCGCACCCCCCAGTGCCTGGATGACCCGGGCCGTGATGATGACGGAACCCGACCACGAGATGGCAGCAAGGAGCGATCCTAATGCGAAAAGGACATTTCCTATGATGAAAAACCGCTTCCGCCCATACAAATCGGCAAGCTTGCCAAACGGGACGATACAGATTGCGGCCGTGAGCATGTATGCCGAGGTAACCCATCCCAGCGTGACGGCATCGATATCAAACGACGCGCTGATGGCTGGCAGTGCAACATTCAGGGAAGAGACGGTATACGGGACAAGGAAGGATGCAAGTGAGGCGACTACCAGAAGGACCCGCTTCTCTTTCTCCCCGCTCATGGAAGAAATGGTTGGATCTGCCGGGAGATGAGGATTATTGTCTGGTTATATCCTGCCGACCACAAAGCACTCAAAACCCTCAGTCCAATTTTGAGAGTATCATGTCATTACCACCGTTTTTTTACAAGGTATTCGAATCCCTCCCCCGGCAGGGCCCGGGGTGTTCGGGTGCAACAAGGAAAGCATTTTCATATCTTCCCCCCCTCCCCCCGGGGGCACGGGTCCTTGATATCGGGTGCGGGAGCGGAACCCAGACCCGGGACCTTGCCGCACTGACTTCCAGTTCCATCACTGCGGTTGACAACCACCAGCCATTTCTCGATGCGGTCAGCAAAAAAGCAAAGGAGGATGGCACGGCGGGACGAATCAAAACCGTTTGCGCTTCGATGGATTCCCTCCCCTTTGATCCGGGACAGTTCGACCTCATCTGGTCGGAGGGAGCTATCTTCATTGTCGGCTTTGAGGAGGGCCTCAACCTCTGGAAACCGCTCTTGAAAAAAGGCGGCTACATGGTCGTATCAGATGCCAACTGGTTCGAGCCCAATCCCCCGGAAGAGCTCATGAAATGGTGGGAGAGTGAGGGATACGTCCCCGTGCCTGAAGAGGAGATGAAGGAGCGGATCAAGCGGGCCGGGCTCCGCCTTGTTGCAACGTACCGGCTGCCGGAATCCGGGTGGTGGGAGAACTACCATGTCCCGATGCTTGCCCGGATTGCAGAATTCCGAAAGACACACGGGCTGGATCCCGGCAATGCTGCTCTCCTCGATGCCTTGGAGCACGAAGCGGACATGTACCGGAAGTATAAGCGGTACTACGGGTACACGTTCTTTGTTATGGAGAATCCCTGAGACTGACCACTATCCTGAAATTATCCCGCAGACCTCAGGTGCATAACGATGTCAGATGATATTGACGAACAAATCCGGTCGCTTGCCCATACCCTCGACGCGGACTATTTCGGCGTTGCGGATCTCTCATCAGCGCATGATTTTATTCTGGCGCAGGGAGGGGAACGGGTTGCAAAGTACCCTAGAGCCGTCACCATCGGTATGGTTTTGCAGGACAGCCTGGTCAATCTCCTGCCGGAAGAGGACCTTGCCGCAGCGATCCTGTACCGTCACAGCAGTTACGATGTAGTCAACATTGCCCTTGACCAGATGGCGCTCCGGGTGGCAAACGTGTTGCAGCGGGCCGGGTTCGATGCGTTCCCGATCCCCGCCTCAAAGCGAACGGACGATGAGCACATCAGCGGCATATTCTCCCAGAAACTCGCAGCACACCTTGCAGGACTGGGCTGGATCGGCAAGAGCTGCCTGCTGATAACGCCAGAACACGGTCCCCGGGTCCGGTGGGTCACCGTTCTTACCAATGCACCGCTCCGCCCGACCGGGTCCCCGATGGAGCAGCAGTGCGGTAAATGTACTGCATGTGTGGATATCTGCCCGCAGCATGCCTTTACCGGAAGACCGTTTCACCGCAACGAGCCCCGGGAAGCACGGTACGATGCTGCAACCTGTGACCGGTATTTCAAGGAGTTGGAAAAAACCCGGGGTGTGGCAGTCTGCGGCCTGTGCCTGTATATCTGTCCGCACGGAAGGAAATCCGGATCAGGGAATCATCAATAAGTGCAAATACTATTTTTCTTGGGGAATCAGATCAAAAAAAGGATTGTGAAAATCACATTTTCGTCAGTTTCAGTATCCGGATAGCCAGCCACGCCGCGTTATCGCCATTGTCCACCCCAACGCATGCGACCGGGACACCCTTTGGCATCTGGGCGATCGAGAGGAGAGCATCCATGCCGTTCAGCGTCCCGCTCACCGGGACACCTATGACCGGTTTGTCGGACCTGGATGCAATGACTCCGGGAAGCGCAGCGGAAAGGCCGGCAATCGCGATGAAAATTTTTGCATTGCTGGTTTTGATGTACGCATCCAGCTTATCGGGATCGCGGTGAGCGGAGATGATCTGGGCGTCATATGACACCTTGTTCTCGTCAAGGACCTTTTTGACCTTGTCCGTAATGCCTGCGTCCGATGCAGATCCCGAGATGATCGCCACGTCTGCCATACTTGCCATCCAAACATATATTGTGCTTATATAGATATACTATGAGCAGATCTCCATGGAAAAAGAACTTCTCCTGATGTTGCCGGGCCCGGTCCCGATGCCGGAACGGGTCAGGTATGCAATGATGCGTCAGGCAATGAACCACCGCAGCGCCGAGTTCGGTGCCGCGTATGCTGACTGTGTGCGGGTCCTTAAAACCGCCTTTGGAACGACAAACGACCTCATGATAATCAGCGGGTCCGGCACGGCCGGCATGGAAGCCGCGATTGCCAACGTGGGAAAGGACAAGGAGATCGCGTGCCTCGTTAACGGGAAGTTCGGCGAGCGGATGCTGAAGATCAGCCAGCGCTACGGAAAAGCGCACGAGATCAAGTCCGAATGGGGAACCCCGCTAGACCTTGCGGCGCTGGAAGCCCGGCTGGAGCAGGGTGCCCAGGTGGTCACGCTCGTGCACAACGAGACCTCAGTGGGTATCAAAAACCCTGCGCAGGAAGTCGGGAAGCTTGCAAAGAAGCACGACGCCCTGTTCATCATGGACGGCATCACCTCCATTGGCGGCGATACAGTTGAAGCTGACAAGTGGGGCGTTGATATCGCCATCACCGGCTCACAGAAATGTTTTGCGGCACCTGCGGGTCTTGCGATGGTCTCGGTGAGCAGCCGGGCATGGGAGCGTCTCTCCAAAAACCCGCCCTATTACCTCGACCTTGCCGCGTACAAAAAGAGTGCCGCCGGAACCCCGATGGAGACGCCGTATACCCCCGCAGTCCCCCTCTTCCTGGCGCTCCGCGAAGCCTGCCTCATCATCGAAGAGGAAGGTCTGGCAGCCCGGATTGCCCGCCACCACAGGATGTCGGGGGCCGTGCAGGCCGCAGCAAAGGCATGGGGTCTCTCTCTCTTCCCGAAGCTCGACGCAAAACACGGGTATTCCTCAACGGTTACTGCGGTTGAGTATCCCGCGGGTGTCAAGGATGACGAGATGCGTGCGACCATCAAGAAGATGGGCATCGTTATCGCCGGCGGACAGGATCACCTGAAAGGCAAGATCTTCCGGATTGGGAGCATGGGTGCTGTCAGTGCACCTGAAATCCTCGCGACACTTGCCGCAACACAACACGCGCTGAAGAAGTCAGGGTTCAAGGTGCAGGGCGATGGCGTTGCTGCTGCCTGCGAGGTGCTGGGATGAAGGTGGGCGTAGCCGATACCACCTTCTCACGCGTCAATATGGGAGCGATCGCCATCGATGAGCTCAAGAAGCACGCGAGCGTGGCGATCGAGCGGTCAACGGTACCGGGAATAAAAGATCTCCCCGTTGCCTGCAAGAAACTGATCGAGGAGCGCCGCTGCGATATTGTGATCGCACTCGGCATGCCGGGCGGAAAAGAGAAAGACCGGCTCTGTGCCCATGAGGCATCGCAGGGACTCATCACCTGCCAGCTCATGACCAACACCCACATCATCGAGGTGTTCGTGCACGAGGATGAGGCAAAGGATGGCAGGGAGCTTGCATGGCTTGCCGAGCAGCGTACCCGCGAACATGCGGTCAACGCTGTCAAACTCATCCTTCGCCCCCGGGACCTGGAGAATGAAGCCGGTACCGGCCAGCGCCAGGGATTTGAGGATGCCGGCCCGGCCCGCCGCTAGTGCATTGCAGAAGCGTACGGGTTTATGAAGTTCAATAAAAAAGAGATGATCAGCTATGTGTGAAACACAACCAATAAAACTGGGATTTGTTGTCGCGGAATTCAACCGTGACATCACGTACATGATGGAGATCGAAGGCAGGGAACATGCCGCATTCCTCGGCGCCGAAGTAACGGACTGTATCTATGTGCCGGGCGCGTACGACATGCCGCTTGCGATCAAGAAGATGCTCCAGGCAGGAAAAGTTGACGCAGTCATCACCATCGGGTGTGTGATTGAGGGCAACACGCAGCACGACGAAATCGTAGTGCAGCATGCAGCCCGGAAGATCATCGACCTCTCCTTAGAGTTTGGAAAGCCGGTAACCCTTGGCATCTCCGGGCCCGGTATGACCCGGCTCGAGGCGAACGAGCGGATCGATTACGCAAAGCGTGCCGTGGAATCTGCCGTCAAGCTTGTCAAGCGATTGAAATGAGATCGCTCTCGGAAAAGATTGCCGCGGTAGCTCCCTCCGCAACGATTGCGATTGCCGATAAGGCCAAGAAGATGACCCGGGAGGGGATCGACGTCATCAGCATGTCGATCGGAGAGCCGGACTTCGATACGCCAAAGCACATCAAGGATGCGTGTATCGATGCACTGAACCGGAACGAGACGCACTACGCGCCGAGCAACGGCATACCCGAGCTCCTCTCTGCCATCAGCGAGAAGATCACCAAGGAGAACCATTTCCCCTGCACCCCGTCACAGGTGATTGTTGCCTGCGGTGCCAAGGATGCGATCTACGAAGCGATGGAAGCCGTCCTGAACCCCGGTGACGAGACGATCCTGCTCACGCCCGCATGGGTGTCGTACGAACCCTGCGTGCAGATCGCGGGGGGAAAGATCGTCAAGCACGCGGTCAGTCAGAAGACCTTCCAGCTCGATGACTCCCTGCTGGAGCGGGTGAACGCGAAGACCAAGATGATCGTGGTCAACTCACCTTCAAATCCATCGGGTGCGGTGTTAGATAAAAAATCCATGCAGCTGGTTGCCGATCTCTGCGAGGATCACGATATCTACGCAATGTCGGATGAGATCTACGAGAAGCTGGTGTACGGGAAAGAGCACATCTCCCTTGCGGCGCTCGGCGATATGGCGCACCGGACTATCACGATCAATGGTTTCTCGAAATCGTATGCCATGACCGGCTGGCGGCTCGGCTATGCGGTGGCACCGGTTGAGATCATCCGCGAGATGTCCAAGGTGCAGCAGCACACGATCAGCCAGGCGACGACGTTTGCGATGTGGGGAGGGGTAGCGGCTCTCAAGGGTGACCAGTCCTGCGTTGAGGAGATGCGAAAAGAGTTCGACCGGCGGCGGAAATATGTCATCTCCGAGCTGAACCTGATGGGCTACGAGACGGCACCGGCAGACGGGGCATTCTATGCCTTTGTCAAAGTTGCCGGCGACGATATGGAAGTTGCGTCACGCTGGCTGGAGAAAGGGCACGTGGCAGCAACCCCCGGCAGTGCGTTCTATGCGCCGGGGTGGGTCCGGCTTTCGTATGCTACTTCTATGGACCGGCTCAAGGAAGCGATGGGCCGGATTAAGAGG
>Ga0074195_1001769_pt1 | contig 27701 bp, 22 predicted proteins | sample EPASupsiteHSE623_FD_64525 | JGI IMG/M metagenome (GOLD analysis project Ga0074195, IMG submission 64525) | Bioremediated contaminated groundwater from EPA Superfund site, New Mexico - Sample HSE6-23 | ecosystem: Environmental > Aquatic > Deep subsurface > Groundwater > Contaminated ... | reverse complement strand
CGAACACGCGCAGCTTTCCGCGGAATCCGAAAAAGCCGGCGAAGCGGACAGGGCAGTTGCGTCCGTCAAGGATGCGCTGCTTGTTGAGCGGCAGAAGAACTCCGCAATCGCCAAGGCAACACAAATACTTTCCGCCCTTGCGTTCGAGGAAAGGGCGCTGGCAGCTGCGCTTGAAAAGGTTTCCCGGCTGCAGGAGGAAAGAACGGCCCAGCTTCGGCTGATTGAATCGCTCAAGCTTGATGGCACGTACGCAAACGAGGAGACGCACGCAAAGCTTGAGGCAAGCCGCGAAGTTGCGATGCGGCGCGTGTTCGAGGTTTCTTCCGAGAAGGAGAAGGCGTTCTCTCAGGCGCAGATAAGACGCAACGAGGCTGCGACCATACGCAAGAACGTTGCCGAGTCGAAGGCCCGCATCGAGGCAGCCGCAAAGATTTCACAGCGGGCGTCCAAGGCAAAGGCGATGCAGAACGCGCTTGTAGAGGTGCAGGAGAACCTGCGCACGCGGCTCATCAGCGCAGTCAACTACGAGCTTTCGTCCGCATGGGCAAGACTATACCCCTATGAGGATTACTCTTCCGCCAGGCTCTCGCCGCTTTCCGATGATTATGCGCTGGAGCTATGCACCGCAAACTCGGAGTGGATTGGAGCTGAACGCGCATCCGGAGGCGAGCGCAGCATCGCATCCCTTGCTTTGCGCATGGCATTTGCGCGCGTGCTCGCACCTAGGCTTGACGTGCTCATCCTTGACGAGCCCACGCACAACCTGGACTCCGCAGGCATTGCCTCGCTGAGTGCGGCGCTTCGCGAGGCTGTCGGGCCCGGGGGCTTTTTGCAGGTGTTTGTGATTACCCACGAGGACGGCCTGCGCGAGGCTGCAGAGGCTACGGCATTGTACGAGTTCTCGCGCTCAAAAAAGGACAGCAACGACCCCACCAAGGTCAGCAGGAATGGCTCCGAGCCGCTTTCCTAGAGCCAGTGGGCCTTGCGGAAGACGTAGCCGGACAAGTCGGGCTTTGCCTGCTTTGATACCGCGGCAACGGCTTTTTTTGCGCCAACTACAACCGATGCTTTCGCCAGACTTTTTTGGAAGTGGCTTGCTGCACCAAGGTTTTTGCACGAATGCAGGTATTCCGCAACTGCTTTTTCTGCCGGCAGCTTCCTTGCAACCTCGACTACAAGCTTCCCATCGCGTATGAACGGGCCGCGGACTGCGTTCCTGCCCCTGCTTGACACGAACCCCGACACAGCTGTTGCGTCGAATGCTGGCGGGCCGTTGCACACTTCGATTGGCGCTGCAGCAGGATACGCGAATTCAAAGAGAAGGTAGGTGGACTTGCCGTCCGAAAAGTGCGCGCTGTCAAGGAGTATTTGGCCGCGGCGCTTCATGTAGGAAACCGCAGACTCGCGGGTCTTTGCAAGCTGGGGGTAGAAGATGTCGTCAACTATCGCTGGCGCTTTTGCCTTCACAAGGACGATGTGGGTGCCGCGTTTAAAGAGTGCGGATGCAATTGCGGAATCCGCAGGGGTTTTTGGCTTGTAAAAAAACAGCTCCGAGGACGGGTTTGCGCAAGTTGCGCGGGCAAGGAGCATGAACGAAGAAAGGCAGTCGATTGAGATTGCCGCCGCGGCATTGCGCTCCTTGTCGGTCACGTCAACAACCACAAGCTGCGCTCCGGGGAACTTCGCAAGCGCGGCCTTGTCGTCCTGGTAGTACTGGCCCTCGATGTCGATTACAACCGGGAGCCGCCAGCTTGACGCGGCCTGCAGCAGGTTGTAAAGGCTGCGGTAGTTGAGCACGAGAAGTTCGCAGACATAGCCAGAAAATCCGCCAATCCGGGCCTCTGCGCCGTAGATTCCTGCGGACTTTAGAAGCTGCTTGAGCACGCGCACGTCGCGCCTCTGCACCAAAGTCAGTTCGCGTTCCAGGTAGGCCATGTGGAGCGGCGAGCGGTCGACTGCGGAGATTATCCTCTGGTTTTCCTTGATTGCAAAGCAGGGGATTACCTCGACTTCAAACCCGCCGATTTTCGCCTGCAGGTAGGGGTGCTCGGCATAGTGCTTCTCCCACTTGGCGCCCCGGATGCTTGCACGGGCTGCTGCAAAAGTCCTTGCGACGATTTCCTCTTCGGTGCCTTTTGAGAATGCGCAGAATATGTCAATGTCTCGGCTTCCGCGCAACCCCGTGTCGCGGGCAGCAGAGCCGATGAACGAGACTCTTGCCTGCGGCAGGAGCTTGGAGAGCCTCTGGACGACGTTGTTTGCAAACGCCTTCTCCGCAGCAGCCTCGCTTGCAGTGGGGCTTACTATTGCGGCGACCTTGGACGTGACTGACTCGAACTTTGCCGCAGAACCCGTGCCGGGGCCCGATGCGCTTGAAAGGCGTTTCATAAAATGGTCGATACTATGCACAGCTAGTGCAGATAAAACGGTTTTGCATTCGGGCCGTTCAGAGGAATGGCACGCCGGAGTTTGCGAACTCCCACGCTGCAATCAAGATGAGCCACAGCGCAAGGAAAGACACCGGGTCTGAGAACGGGTCGGGTCCGAACATAAGCTAAAAACCCCAGTTTTTCCCCATCTTTGACCACAGCACGACAACCATTCCGACGATTGCGACTATGGAGAGGGGGTCAAGGCCGAATGCTATTGGAGCGAATTCCACAATATATGCTCTGCTGGCCGAGGTTAAAAAATGGGAAGAAAAAACGGGGAAAATAAAAAGAGGCGCTTTGGCCGGCAGGACTATTTCTTGTCTTCCGGGAACTGCATGTAATTCTCAAGCAGCTCGACTGCGCGCTTTATCGACTGGCCGATCTGCTTTTCGCTCTTTGCGCCGGAGCAGATTATCTTGCCGTTCTTGAAAAGCAGGAGGGTCGTGCCGATTTCCTTGAGGCGCATGATGGCGCCGGGGAACTGCTCTGGCTCGTACTCGACGTTGTCGATCTCCATCGCAATGTTGAACAGGTCGAGCTCGACTTTGAGGTTTGCCGACGCGACAATGTTTTCGACATTGAACGAGGTATCGATTCTTCGCTTTGGTTTAGACTGCTTGGCCATCGTGACACACCAACCGTAAAAGATATTTAAATGCACTAGAATAACTTTTAAACCCTTTATAAACATTCGGGCTGGGGGTTTTTACAGCCTGCAAGCACGCCGCGCGCGTTGCGGTGGCTTTTTCTACTGCCGCACGGTTAATGGTTGTGCAAAGAAAAAAGTGAATGATTTTGGACGCCGAGATAACGCAAGACTACCCGATGTGCCTCTACACAGTCAGGCCCGACGCGCTTTCAAAAGACGAGCTTGCGCTTGCGCAGAAGTTCTGCGACCTGTTGATGGACAAAACCACGCTTGGCGCGTTCTCCAAGGCAACGGGTTTTGCCGACACCGACTCGCTTGAGTCGTTCATAACATCGCGCGACAAGACCACGACTGGAAAGCCGCTTTCGCGTGAGGCCCTTGACGCGTTCCACGAGGCAATCGTACAGTTTGCCGCGGCGGCGCCAAAGAAAGTTGATGCCGAGAAGGTGGCGGACTACGTCACGGATGCAGTCCACGGCTATAGGCTGATACAGCCGCTGTTCCGTGACACCGACTTGGAGGAAGTCATAATCAACGGCCCGGGCGCGCCGGTCATTGTCTACCACCGCAAGTACGGGATGTGCCGCACCAACCTCATCCTCCACAACGACTACGAAATGCGCGCACTCCTCACCCAGCTTGGCTGCGACGAGACCAAGCCGTTCAATAACATCCGGCTTGCAGACGGGTGCAGGGGAAACGTGGTGTTCGAGCCAACTGCATTCCGCACCTCGATCACAATCCGCAAGTTCCAGTACAAGCCGCTCAGCATCGTTGACTTGGTGAACAACGGCACGCTGACCCTTGACGTCGCCGCTTTCCTGTGGACGTGCCTGGACGGCTTCGGCGTCTACCCGCTCAACATACTCGTAGTCGGGGGGACGGCAAGCGGAAAGACTACCACACTCAACGCGCTTTTGAGCCTGGTGCCGCAAAGCGAGCGCATAATCTCCATCGAGGACACGCTTGAGATCAACCCCAGCCTGCGCGAGAACTGGGTCCGGCTTGAATCAAACCAGAAGGCAAGCCTTGAGGACCTCGTAAAGAACGCGCTGCGCATGAGGCCGGACAGGATTATCGTCGGCGAAATCCGCGGTTCGGAGGCGCAGGACCTCTTCACCGCAATGAACGTCGGCCACCGGGGCGTGCTTGCCACGCTGCACGCAAACTCAGACAGGGACACCGTGCGCAGGCTTGAGAACGCGCCGATGGAAGTGCCTCACTCGCTCGTCCCGCTTGTTGACATAATAGTCGTGCAGAACCGCCTGCGCTTTGCGGGAAACGAGACCAAGCGCAGGGTGGTGCAGGTAAGCGAAGTGTCGAGCTTGGACGACCGGGTTGCGCTCAACGAGATATTCGCCTGGAACCCCGAGACCAGGAACCTGGAGCGCACCAAGCTCCCGATACAGTCAAAGGAGAAGCTTGCGACGATAACCGCGCGCAGCATCAACGAAGTCAGCGACGAGATCGAGCGCCGCAAGACCGTGCTGTCCTACCTGATTTCGCACGGCATAACGCAGAACGACAACGTCTGCAAGTTCATGGACTCGTTCTACGAAAAGATGAGCGCCGGCGAGTTCGGCTAGGCGCTTCCAAGACGGGGCTTTCGAAGGGATTTATAATCAGCCAAAGGCAAAGAAAGTCAGTAAGAAGTGGTAATCATGGCACAGTCCAGACTTTTGGTTCCGTTCGTTTTTGTAGTCGCGCTTTTTGCGCAGCTTTCGGCAGCATCGTACCTTGAAATCACTGCGCCGGTTGCCGCAACGGCGTACGACGGCACGATCGTTGACTTTGGCGCAGTCGGACCTGGCCAGAGCCTGGAGATAAGCGCAAGCGAGCCGTCAGGCGACCCTGCTTTGGGAAACCCCGGCGTGATTGCGGTGTGGGACCAGCTCAACTTCGTGCCCGGCTCGGTTCCGGCTGGCTGGACGTTTGAGAACGGCAAGACCTACGAGCGAAACTTCCACGCGTTCCTCATCGTCTCGCCCCAGGCTGCTGACGGCGAATACACTTTCAAGATGAAGCCGGTTGACGAGTACGAAGGCTCGGGCAACCTGATACTCACAGGCAAGGTGCGCGTGAGCCGCAACGTCTTCAATATGACTGCAACGCCTTCCAAGGCAACTGTCGCGGTTGGCACTCCCGCACTTTACACGCTCACGCTTGAGAACAAGGCAATGGCAACCGACACGTACAACGTCACAGTCTCGGGCTTCCCGGGAGCGGCGAAGTACTCGAAGAAAGTCACAGTTGTGCGCCAGTCCAAGGCGAACACGCGCTTTGAGATAGTCTCCAACGAGCAGGCCACACACCCAATCACGTTCACTGCGGCGTCCCTTTCAAGCAACCGCGTCAACGCAACAGCCACTGCCTCGATAACGTCGAAAGCGTCGCTTTTTGAGGACGTGCAGTCCGCAGGATACGGCCTGCTTTTGTTCTCCAACTCGCAGCAGGCGGTTGTAGGGTTCCTTGCGTTTGCGGCAAACGCGTACGACGCTTTGATGGCAAAATGAGTTTGTGGGATTGCGGCAACAAGCGCAGCAACCCGGTTATGAAGTTCCTAGCGGTGCTTTGATTTTGACTTTCGACTATGACCGGATTGACGCGAGAAAGTTCCTCAAGGCAGGCCGCATCATCCTCGAGCCGGAAGTAAACGTGAAAAACCGCGAGACTGCAATCGGGCAGCTGTGCGACGAAATCAATAGGGGCACGCCAAGCAAGCCCGAATTCGAAAAGCTCAAGAACGCATACTCGAAAAAGTACAGGCTTGCAAACGTCATCAAGAGCGCGGAGGTGTTCTCGGAGCTTGAGCGCAGGGGCGCGGACGTTTCCGGAAAGCTCGCGGGGCTGCTCAAGATCAAGGACGTGCGCGGCCTTTCTGGCATAACCAACATCGCAATAATGACGCGGCCGCTTGACAGCTGCCCATTCAATTGCATCTACTGCCCGCAGGGGATTGACGCGCCCAAAAGCTACACTGGCTTTGAGCCCAGCGCAAGGCGGGCGAAGCAGAACGACTTTGACGCGTACAAGATGACTTGCGCGAGGCTTGAGCAGCTTCGCATAAGCGGACACGCCTCGGCAAAGTGCGAGCTGATAATACAAGGAGGAACGTTCAACAGGCAGCCGAAAAAATATAGGGAAGAATTCCTGAAGGGCGCGGTGGATGCGTTCAACGGAAAGAACTCCAGGACACTCGCAGCAGCCCTTAAGAAAAACGAGACTGCAACGCACCGCATGATTGGCCTGACCATAGAGACGCGGCCCGACTGCGCAAGCAAAGAGGAAGTCGTTGACTTGCTGCGCATCGGCACAACAAGAATAGAGCTTGGCGTGCAGACGCTTTCAGACGAAGTCTACAGGAAGGCGCGGCGCGGCCACACTGTCGCCGACGTTGCGGACGCGACCAAGAACTGCAAGGACGCGCTCCTCAAGATTTGCTACCACATGATGCCGGGGCTTTTTGCCACGCCCAAAGAAGACGAGAAATATTTCAGGATGCTTTTTGACGACGCGCGCTTCCGGCCGGACATGCTCAAGATTTACCCGACGCTGGTTATGCCCGGCACCGGGCTTTACGAGCTGTGGAAGAAGGGCGAATACGAGCCTTACGATGAGAATACTGCGCGAAAGCTTCTTGCCAAAATCAAGGAACGGGTGCCCAAATACACTCGCATAATGCGCATCGAACGCGACATCCCCTCAAACCTGATTGGCCACGGGATAATGGCGCTCAACATACGCCAGCTCGTGCGCGAGGACATGATTGCGCACGGGAAGAAGTGCGACTGCATCCGCTGCCGCGAAGTCGGGTTCCGCGTCAAGCACGAAAAAATCAAGCCAGACTACTCTGCTGTTGAACTTGAGCGGATTGACTACGACGCGAGCACCGGCAAGGAAATCTTCCTGTCAATGGTGGACCGCACGAACGACGCGCTGATGGGAATCTGCCGAGTCCGCAAGCCATCGGACGAGACTTTCGTCAAGCAAGTCGGGAACAACTGCGGGGTGCGGGAGCTGCACGTTTACGGCGAGGAACTGCCAATCTCCGAACGCAAAGCTCACGCCGCACAGCACAAAGGCTACGGCAAGTCCCTGCTTGCCGAGGCCGAGCGCATCGCAGCGGAAGAATTCGACTCGAAGAAGCTCCTTGTAATCAGCGGCGTTGGCGCAAAGGAGTACTACTACAAGCAGGGCTACAAGCCGGATGGGACATTCGTAAGCAAGATGCTGTGAGCGGCGCCGGCAGCTATCTTTTTGCCTTGGAAAAGTATAGCTTTTCCTTTCCGGCAGGAACTGGAATCACCTTGGCTACGACCTTCCCCTCGTGCACAAGCAAATAATGCCCCGAGTTGCAAAGTTTTACGTCCGGATGGATGTCCGTTGGCCGCAGCTTCGACCGCTCGACGGGCGTTTTCAACGGGTTTACGATGGCCACGCCGGTCGGGGTGAACAACAGGTGGTTGCCGAGCGTTGGCAAGTACAGAACTTCCGGATGGACCTGCGGTGCGACCATGATTATTGCCCAAATATACGGGCATCAAGCAAATAAAAAAGCGAACTTGGTTGAAACCATAATAAAAGCAGCAAGATACCGTATTCTGTAAACTTCTGGAGATGCCGATGAACAAGCTTTCCAAGTTGCTGGAAAAGGTAAATGCGGACGAACTTGACCGCGTAGCCGTTAGCACATCCGACGGACTCAAACTCGAAGGACTCGTGATGCCGCGCATCGAGTACGGCGACACGGACTGCCTGATACTCAAAATGGATTCGGGCTACAATGCAGGGTTTGCCGCTGACAAGATTAAGGAAATAAAAGTCGTTTCGAAGGCGGGCGAGAAAAAAACTCCTGCAAAAAAACCTGTTACGGCAAGAAAGCCCGAAGATGCTTCTGACGAAAACGGCCTTCCGAAAATATCCATGATAGCCACCGGCGGCACCATCGCATCAGTTATTGACTACGCAACGGGGGGAGTGCAGGGAAAGCTAGATGCAGAAGACATCGCCGCCGCAATACCGGAGCTTTCCAACCGAGTGCAAATCTCTTCGTTCCACTCACCGTTCCGCGTCTTCTCCGAGGACATGACTTTCCGCGAGTGGCAAAAGATTTCCGAGACCGTCTCAAAGGAACTTGTAAGCGAAGAAATTCGCGGAGCAATCGTCACTCACGGCACGGACACACTCCACTTCACCGCCGCTGCGCTCTCGTTCATGCTTTCAGGATACAGGAAGCCCGTCGCCTTTGTCGGCGCGCAGCGCTCTCCCGACAGGGGGAGCTTTGACGGCAGAATGAACCTCGCCTGCGCCGCGGCATACGCCACAAGCGACATCGGCGAGAAGGCAGTCGTGATGCACGCGACCACCAACGATGACCACTGCTTTGCAAGCAGGGGCACCAAGGTGCGCAAGCTCCACTCGTCGCGCAGGGACGCGTTCCAGCCAGTCAACGAACCTGCACTGGCAAAAATATGGCCGGATGGAAAAATGGAGAGGACAAGCGCTAACGCCGTAGCGCGGGAGGAAACCCCCGGCGCAAGGCCGCTTACGGGCTTCGAACCCAAAGTGGCGATAGTCAAGATGTACCCCTCAAGCGACCCCGAAATACTTGACTTCTACAAGGGCAAGAAATACCGGGGCCTCGTTATCGAGGGCACTGGGCTGGGCCACGTCTCCACAAGCCCCCTGCGCAAGGAGGACTGCTGGCTCCCTGCAATAAAGCGCGCAGTTGACTCGGGGTTGCACGTGTGCATGACCACGCAGTGCATAAACGGAAAGGCAAACCCCTACGTCTATTCTGCAGGCCGGCTTCTTTCGCAGGCGGGCGTGCAATACCTTTCGGACATGCTCACCGAGACTGCGTACGTCAAGCTCGGATGGGCGCTTGGACAGAAGAAAGGCGCAAGCGAAGTCTCCGAGCTGATGGCAAGAAACGTCGCGGGAGAATACAACAACAGGCATGAATATTATTGAGTGAAAAAGAAATGGCAATTGTTCATCGCACAAGTTCAACGGAACTGAAGTGCGGGATTGAAATCCACCAGCGGCTTGCCACAAAGCACAAGCTGTTCTGCAACTGCAGGACGGTTCTTGACGAGGCGCCTGCAAAGAATACTGTGAGGCGCAGGCTTGCCGCGGTGTCGGGGGAGCTGGGCGTGCTTGACCCTGCTGCCAAGTTCGAGGCGCAGAGAAAGCGCGAGTTTGCGTACCTCCTCCCTGAAAATTCTGCGTGCCTTGTTGACACTGATGAGGAGCCCCCCTCCAAACTTAACCCCGAGGCTCTGGAGACTGCGTTGCAGGTTGCAAAGATGCTGCACTCGACGGTTGTTGACGAGATGTTCGTGATGCGAAAGACCGTGGTTGACGGCAGCGCAGTCAGCGGTTTCCAACGCACCGCCCTTGTGGCGCTCGGTGGCTACATTGAAACTTCCTTCGGCAAGGTCGGCATACAGACGGTTTGCATCGAGGAGGAAAGCTCGGGCATAGTGTCGAATCCCGATTCGAAAGGCGCGGACGCAAAGGCCGCCGGGCCAATCACATACCGCCTCGACCGGCTTGGAATCCCCCTTGTTGAGATTGCAACTGACCCGGACATCAAAAGCGGCGCACAGGCAAAGGAGGCCGCGCTCAAGATTGGAACGATGCTCCGCTCAACCGGGAAAGTCCAGCGCGGAATCGGAACAATCAGGCAGGACCTGAACGTGTCGGTGTTGGGCGGAAACCGGGTTGAGGTAAAAGGCGCGCAGGAACTTGACGTTTTGGACAAGATAGTTGACAACGAGGCAAGGAGGCAGCGTGTGGTTGCGGAGCTTGCTCAGAAGGCTCCAAAGAAAGTAGGCGCGACTTCCGATTCGGCGGCCAATGCCGTCGACGTCACTGCATTGTTCTCAAAGGCAACTGCGCCGTTCATACAAAAGGCAATCGCGTCCAAAACCGCAGGAGCATTCGCAACAAAGCTTTCCGGTTTTGCGGGGCTCCTTGGCATCGAGCTGTTGGAGAACCACCGCTTCGGCACCGAGCTTTCCGCTTACGCAAAGGCAGCTGCAGGCGTGGGCGGAATAATCCACTCCGACGAGGACTTGGTTGCAAAATACGGCATCACAAAAGAAACTGCGGCCGATATTGCAAAAACCGCAGGGTGCAAGAAGGAAGATGCTTGGGTTGCGGTAGTCACTGACAAAGCAAAGGCAACCCGCGCGCTTGACGCAGTAATTGCAAGGGCAAACGCTGCACACGAGGGCGTTGTCAAGGAAACGCGAAAAGCGGTTGGCGAAAAGACTGAGTACATGCGGCCGCTTCCCGGAAGCGCGAGGATGTACCCCGAGACCGACGTACCGCCGGTTGCGGTCACGCAAGAGATGCTTGATTGCGTGGAGACGCCAAAGACGCTTGAGGAAAAAGCCGGGGAATACCAGAAGAAGCCTTTCAGCCTCTCCGCGGAGATGGCCGCAAGGATTGCAAGGGACTACTCGGAACAGTTTGACATTTACACCCAAATCAAAAGCATCGACGCAAACTTCGTCGCAACCACTCTTGCCGAGACGCTTACTGCGGTGCGCAGGAAAGGCGCTGACACCGGAAGGCTCTCGCAGGCAACGCTTGCGGAATTCTTCGAGCTCTACTCGCAGAAGAAGTTCACAAAAGCAGCGGCTGTGCCGATAATCGAGGGCTTGTGCGCAGGAAAGGGCATCGAAAACGCGCTTGGTTCCGGGCTTGCAAGGCTTTCCAAAAAGCAGGTCGCAGAGCTTGTTGCAAAGAAGAGAAAGGAAAAGCCCGGCATTGCCGCAAACGCGCTCTTTGGGGAAATAATCCGCGATTTCCGGCTGGTCGTGGACCCTGCAGACCTGTCTGCCGCAGTAGAGGGCAAGTAAAGGCCCGACCGCACCCAACTAACAATCAATTTATAGCGCGCTTTCCCAATAGGTTGCGATACGCTATGCCCGCACCGAGGTTTGAAGAGGCCGACTCCGAAGATGAAGACTCCGGACAGACGGCGCTGAAGGCAGCCCGGGCGGCGTTCGCACAATCCAAAGACATCGGGGAAAAGTACGGCACGGCAATAATCGCGGCGCTTGTCCTGATTGGCCTGCTCTATTTCTGGCTGGTCGTTTTGCCCAAGCCGCTGACTGTTTCAGTGGTGGTCACGGAAGCGGACAGCAACACCCCGATTTCTGGGGCGCAGGTCGAGGCGGAATACCTCGTGCCGCCATACATATTCACGTCAGTTAAGACCAACCGCGCGGTCCCCGGAAGCGACGGCAGGTACGTCTTCAGCGGGGTGCCAAGCAACACCGAAGGAATCGCTCTGAGGGTGAAGAAAACTGCGGATTACGAAAGCTACGACGGCATGATAAGCACGGCCAGCTCCTCAAAGAGCGTGCCTGTAAAGATGTTCCGCAAGACGCCCTTGCGCATAGAGACGGGTTTTGTCTTCGGCGCAATCGCACCTTCCTGCACTAAGACGTTCAACCTCAGGCTTTTCAACAACGACACGGAAAACGACGTTGACGTCGCCCTCAACTCGACCAACCTGCCGTACTTTGTCTCGGAACGCAAGACAATATCCGCAGGCGAAACCGCAAACGTCTCATTCACGATAACGACCAACTACCCGGACTCGGACAAGAACCCGGCATATATATCCGGAGACGTGCGCATCAGCGGCACGAAGGCTTCTGCGGTTGTGAATATCACGCTCACAAGAAAGACCGAACTTGCAAGAAACCCGTCCGAGATAAGGCTCAAAGTCGGCGCCACCCAGCTTGTCGAGATAAAGAACAACGGCAAGGGCAGGATTACCGGCGTGCGCATAACGATGGACGAAGCGTCAAGGCGAATCGTAAACATTGTCGGGATGCAGGAAAACGAGAGGTTCGACTTGGAGCCGGGCCAGGTCAAGACCGCCTACGCAACCGCGGCGTCGGACGGGATCGGCATCATGACAATAGCGGCGGACTGCACCGCACCCCAGGAAATCCCTGTCAAGATAACTACGGACTGAGCCCGCCCAAACGGGGCCAAAACGGCATCCTTTTTTAGCCCCCCTACTTAATCTGTTCGAAGATGGCATACCTAGACTCTTTGCTATTGGAAGCCAAGCGCTCCGCGCCCAAGGAGGCCAAGCCGGCAGCGGATGCCGCGCCAAAACCCGACGAGCCTGCAAAGAAGGAGGATGACGACGGGGAGGAAAAGCTCCTTGTCGAGACCTACGACGACGTGCGCATCTACCGCATACCGTCCAAGAACTGCTATTACTACGAAGTCCCCGCGCCGAGGTACTTCGGAGAGGAGCGCTCGCTCATCTACTCCCTCATTGACGTTGCGTCCAACGTCATAAACATCGACCCGAAGGAGGCCGTCACCAAGGAAAAGATTGACAAAGTCTACAAGGAAAAGATGCTTGAAATCATCGAGCAGACCCCCGAGCTGAAGGTGCCGATGAACTCCCGCGAGTTCTACGCCGACGTCGTGCTCAAGGAGATGTTCGGGTTTGGAGTCATCGACAACCTGGTCAAGGACGACCGGCTCGAGGAAATCATGATAATAGGCCCCGACAAGCCCGTCTACGTGTTCCACAGGAAATACGAGATGATGCCCACAAACATACGCTACTACGCAGACAACGACATCAAGAGGCTAGTTGACCGCATCGCGCGCATCATAGGCCGCAGGATTGACACGCAGGTGCCCCTGCTTGACGCGCGCCTTCCTGACGGCACGCGTGTGAACGCCACGCTGCCGCCCACAAGCATCGACGGCTCCACGCTCACGCTCAGAAAGTTCCGCAAGGACCCATACACGGTAATCGACCTAATCGGGTACAACACACTCAACCTCGAGACTGCCGCGTTCCTGTGGATGGCTACGGACGGCATGGGCGCAAAGCCGGCAAACATCCTAATCGCCGGAGGGACTGGTTCGGGAAAGACCACGCTTTTGAACACGCTGTGCTCGTTCGTGCCCGCAACCGAGCGCATAATCACCATCGAGGACACCGCGGAGTTGAGCATTCCCCTTTCGCACTGGATACGCTTCGAGACCAGGCCACCGGGAATCGAGGGCACTGGCGAGATTACAATGGACATGCTCGTAAAGAACACGCTGCGCATGAGGCCTGACCGTGTGATCGTGGGCGAAATCCGCGGGGCTGAGGGTTCCACCATGTTCACTGCGATGAACACGGGCCACGACGGAGCGTTGTCTGGCGACGCCCTTGTGCAGTTCTCCGACGGCACGATAAAGAGCCTCTCACAATTCTGGCACGAGCAGTCCGAAGGCAACCAAATGACGGAAACCGGCCAGTTCGATTGCATCGCCCCGAAAACGCCGGTAAGCGTGATCAGCTGGAACAAGAAAACCCTTGCCTACGAGCACAAGCCGGTCACGCGGCTCTGGCGCAAGACGGCCAAGACGGCCACGGTCAACATAACGCTGGATTGCGGAAGGAACGTGACTGCCACGTTGGACCACCCGTTCTACCGGATGGACAACGGCATCAAGGAAACCGCTGCGGGAGACCTCAAGGAGGGCGACTTCGTGGCGGTGCCGACGCAATACCAAGTTGAGGCAAAGTCGGCGGCGCTTCCCGAACCCCATTTTGCGGGCCTGCTGGCTGGCGACGGGCACATAAACAAAAACGGGATGCAGTTCGTGAACTCCGATTACGCGCTTGCGGAAACGTTCGCAGAAGGGGTGAGAAGACACTCGGACCACTCCGTATCCGTGGCAGAAAGGGACGGCTACGCCCGCGTGCAGGTCTGGGACCGGACGCTTTCAGGAAAAATCTCCACGGATTACGGCCTGCCGTTCGGGAACAAGACAAAGACGTTTACCATATCAAGCGTGCTGCCCACCCCGGACAGGTGCGTCGGCGCGTTCCTGCGGGGGCTGTTCGACTGCGAGGCCCATGTGAACCTGCACACCAATACGATAGAATTCGCAACAAGCAACCAAAGCGTTGCGGGTACGATGCCCATGGCCCTTGCCCGGTTCGGCGTGTTCGCATCAGTCCATTCACAGCAGCGTGACGGCAAGGGCAACGCGGGCCCGTACTACAAAGTGTGCGTAAGCGGCAGGGAAAACATCGAACGTTTTGCATTGCACATCGGATTTACACACCAAAAAAAGGCTGAAAAACTTTCCCAGTTGCAACGCCGCTGCAAGGACGCGATTGATTTGCTTCCGAACCTGGGTCCGACGCTTGCGCGTTTGAGGAACGAAACCGCGCTGACACAGGAGGAATTCGCCAACCTGCTCGGCATGGGCACAAGGAGCTCGATAAGGGCGTACGAGACCGGCGCCAGGGCGCCGTCCAAGAAGGCGATGCTGGCGATGGCTTCGAGGATGGAGTCCGGCCTTGCGAGGCAGTTGGAAACGCTCGCATCCGCGCCAGTTAGGTGGGCGCGCGTAAAATCGGCCGAAAAGACCGCCTGTGAAGAAGTCTACGACCTTACGGTAGAGGACAACCACAATTACATAGCAAACGGGCTGGTCGTGTCAAACTGCTTCGGGACAATCCACGCAAACTCGGCCCGCGAGACCCTCACGCGCATCACCGCCCCGCCAATCAGCGTGCCGGAAATCATGATTGGGGCGCTCACGTTCGTGGTGGTGCAGAAGCGCATCCACGACCGCAGGAAGGGAGTCATTAGGCGCGTGACCGAGATCGCCGAAATTACCCAGGCAAGCGACGAGAAGAACGACATTGAGATAATCTACCAGTGGGACGCGTCCAAGGACGTGCTCGAGCCCACCGGCGTGCCGCCGCGCTACATGCAGACGCTGTCAAGCTACACCGGGCTTTCGCGCAACGCCATCCTTGACGAGCTTGAGGAGCGCAAGGCGATACTGACGGAACTCAAGAACAAGGGCATGCGCAGCATGGAAGAGGTGTGCAAGCAGACGCAGAGCTACACACTCAAAAAGGCGCGGAAATTCTGAAAAATTGGACGGGACTGACTTTGGCCAACGATCGCATCGAAAAGATACGCAAAGTGATGCAGTCAGACGAGGACAGCGAGGCGCCCGACGTTGACAAGATAATCCAGAGGCTCAAGAGCGCCCAGAGCGAGGCAAGAAAACCAGTTATCGGGGAAGGCTCACTGCGCGAAAGGCTCGAAGGAAGGCCCGAGAGCGGCGCCGACTTCGGCCACATGTCGCTGTCCCAGAAGGCGCAGGGCCAGTCGGTCGTCCAGAAGACCTCGTTCCTCTCATTCGTGGGAAAATTCTACTCGGCGTTCCAGCACCCGGTATCGTGGCTTGCAAACATAGTCACAAAGATGCCGGGGGTGACTTCACTGCACGCCGACCTCGAAGCGGCAGACATGAACATGTCGCTTGAGACGTACATCATCGCGTCAACGGTAGTGGGCATCCTCGCCGCGTTCTTCACGTTCCCGCTGATGGGGCTCGTTGTCGCCGCGGCAAAGCTCAGCCCCGCGGTGCTGGGCCTCTGGGTGGCCCTTGCGCCTGCGGTGTTCTTCATAACCATCCTCGTGGCACTGTACTACCCCAAGACGCTGATAATGGAAAAGACCACGCGCATAAACCGCGAGCTGCCTTTTGCGCTGCGCCACCTTTCCACGCAAATCAAGGCGGGAGTCAGCTTCCACCGCGCGCTTTCGTCAGTCACCGCCTCGGACTACGGCGACCTGTCGCTTGAGCTGAAGAAGACGCTCAAGGAGCTTGAGCGCGGAAGCAGCACGGAAGAGGCGCTTTTGAGCCTTGCAAAGAGGACGCACTCTACGGGGCTGAAGAAGGCGATAATCCAGATAATCCGCGCGCTCAAGACCGGGGGCAACCTGTCAATGGTCATCAACGACATAGCAGACGACAGCTCGTTTGAGTACCAGATGAGGCTGCGCGACTTCGTCGAGAAGCTCAACATAGTAAACGTCGTGTTCACGATGATCGCAGTTGTCGGGCCAGTGACGATCACAATCATCTCCGCAGTTGCCCAGCTGCCCATGCTTGGCGGCACGATGCCGTTCTCGCTTGTGGTCGCCCTGCTTGGGGCCGACGCGGCCGCAATGGCATTGATAGTATGGTTCATCACCAAGATGGAGTCGAGTGTCTGAGGTAAAAACGGATGGACGAACAAGAGGAGACATTTTTCCAGAAGAAGTGGAAGGAGCTTGAGGAGTTCTACGCCGGCACGGGCTACGCCATCAGCCTGCGCAAGTTCATCATAATGATGTTCTTCCTCGCGCTTGTCGGCGTCGGGTTGACGTATGCGCTTACGCTGCTCATAAAAGTCGAGTCGTTCACGCGCGTGATACTTCCGCTCGTGTCGTTCTTTTCGATGCTTTCGCTCATCGTCGGCCTTCCTTTGTACATAAGGAACTCGCGCGTGTCAAAGATAGATTCTGCGCTTCCGGACGTGCTCAAGCACATCTCCTCGGTGCTCAAGGCGGGAGGGACCATCGAGAGCGCGCTTGAGGAAATCTCGGAATCCGACTACGGCCCCATGAGCACGGTGGTGGCAAACGGGCTGAAGCACCTGCGCGAGGGAAAGACCGTTGACGACGTCATAATCGAGATGGCCCAGGGCAGCGGCTCGAAGCTTTTCAAGCGGACCGCAAAAATCATCATCGACTCCAAGAAGTCGGGCGCTGGGCTTTCCGAGGTGCTTGAGGCGATTGCAGGAAACACCCGCGACATCATGCACATCCAGAGGGAGCGCGTCTCGCGCACGACTATGCACGTGTCGTTCCTCTACATCACTTCAATCTTGCTGGTGCCGTTCATCTTCGGGTTCACCATCGCAATCATCAAGTTCATCTCAACGGGGATGTCTGCGGCTAACATGCAGGGGAACAGCAGCCTGGGAAACTTCGACATCCTGCTCATCGTATTCCAGATGCTGCTTGTGGCGCTGTCAAACGTCGCGGCGGGAGTGATCAGCGAGGGCAAGTACGACAAGCAGCTGGTGTACATCCCGTTCATGATATTCATCGCCCTTGCCGTCTACCAGGGCGGATGGTTCCTTGGCCAGAACATGATAAAGGCGAGCGGCTGATTTAGATGGAAAAGACCACGCGCGGACAGACTGCAATAGAGTACCTGCTGATAATAGCGGCAGTGATAGTGTTCGTCGCGTTCATCGCATTTGTAGTCAAGGGCGCGGTTGTCTCGGCAAGCTGATTGTGCGCTTAGCCTTGCGACGCTGTTGCGCCGGTTTTTGAGATGTTCAGCGGGCCGCATACCGAAAGGGACGACGCCGAGAGTGCGTCCGCAACCGCATCCGCCGAGTCCTCGTAGCAGAACGCAACAAGCCCGCCGTAAAAGCCGGACGACTTTGCCGCAAGCGCGCCGGCCTTCTTTGCAGCTGCGGCGGCGTCAATGCAGAGCTTTGGCACCGCGCCTGCCGTTGCCAGGAGCTCGTGCTCGCACTCAAGGTAGATTGCTGCCTTTTCTGGCGACGGGCTGGCGGATGAAAGCTCCTTTGAAAGCCTGTTTGTGATTGCACTGAACGCCTCGCTTGCCCTGGCGCGCTCGTCCGAGGTCATCTGCGCGGCATCCTTTGCCTTGCCTGACGCGCGCTTAACGCCCTGGGACGCGGAAACTTTCTGCTGGATTTCGCTGCTGTTGTCCGACGCGTTCTCAGGCTCGGCGTACAGCAGCACCGTGCCTTCGGGAAGCGATACCTGTGCTTTCTTGGATGAAACCTTGACTGTGCCGTCAAGAAGGAACGTGCGCTCAAGCACAAGCGGCGAGCCCGAAGACAACAGCGCAATGTCGGCGTCAACTATGCTGTCTGCACCGCCTGTTGCGAACGCCTTTGCAAAAGCCTCGCTGGCATCCTCCTTTTCGGCGTAATAAGAGAAGAACCCTGAAAAAAGCGCGGAACACAGCGACGTGGAAAGGCCTGTTGACTGGGGAAACGTCGGCTCGAGTGAAATCGAGAAGCTCGTGTCTGTTGACGCCAAGTCGACTTTTGCCGCCACGAGCGCTTTCTTTGCCGCGTCAAGGTAAGGACGAAGCTCGTCGTCTCCCCGAATGCGGCCGTTTGGCATTAGCGTGGCAATCTTCTGGCCGGAGTATGCGACGAACTTGCCGGGCGTCTCCTGGAAAGCAAGTATTGCGCCGTTGCGCCTTCCCGCGTTCTCAACAGGCAAAGAGAGGGTCTTGGCCCCGAACTCGAATGCGGCCTCGCCGCCCAAAAACACCCGTCCGGGCGCACTTGCAAGAATCTTGTCCATAATACTACCAACCATCGCGCGCTTTCCTGAAAGGAAAAGCAATGTTGTTATGCAATCAACATTAATATTCCAAACCGGCCTAATGTCTTTTGCCCGGGACGGCTTTTGCGCCCCGCGGCGGATTCTGTTTTAGGGTGCGTTCGCATAGCAAGGGACATTGACAGCATTCTTGAAAGTTACAAGCCCATAGTTGACGCGGCAATAGCGCGCCACATACCCAGAAAGCTTGACGCAAAGTCGCTGGAGCGCGGGGTCGGAAAACCAACGTACACTTTTGATTTGGACGCGGCGACGAACTCAGTCAACGTCCCGATTTGGGACTTGCTTGACCGCGGAGGGAAGCGCTGGAGGCCTGCGCTCACGATGATTGTCGCGGGATGCCTTGGAAAGGACCCCAAGAAGTTTGCAGACATAGCAGCTGCCTCTGAAATCATACACAACGGCACGCTCATGGTCGATGATGTCGAGGACAGCTCGGACATGCGGAGGGGAAGGCCCTGCACGCACATAAAGTACGGGGTGGACGTTGCGGTAAACGCCGGCAACGCGATGTACTACCTTTCCGTCCTCCCACTGCTGCGCGACCGCAAGAAGTACGGCGACAGGGAGACGCTGAAGGCGTATGACGCGTACCTTGAGGAGATGGTGCGGCTTTCCTACGGCCAGGGCATGGACATTTACTGGCACCGCGGAAAGGCGGGTGCTGTGACCGAGGGACAGTACCTGCAGATGTGCGCATTCAAGACCGGCACCATCGCGCGGCTTGCTGCAAAGTGGGGCGCGATTTTTGCAGGCGGCACTGACAATCAGGTTGACGCTGCGGGAAAGCTTGCAGAAAGCATCGGCGTGTCGTTCCAGATACAGGACGACGTGCTCAACTTGCTTGGCGAGGAGGGAAAGTACGGCAAGGACCCCGGAGGGGACATCTCCGAGGGCAAGCGCACGCTCCTTGTCATTTACGCGTTAAAGCACTCGGACAAGTCGGACGGCCAGCGGCTCGTCTCAATACTTGACTCGCACACCAAGGACGGCAAAAAGATTGCCGAGGCCATCGCAATAATACGCAATAGCGGCGCTTTCGCGCACGCAAACAAAGTCGCAAGGAAAATCGTAGTGGACGCGTGGGACGATTTCGACAGCGCGTTCCAAAAATCCGAGCACAAGGAAGTGCTGAAGCTTCTTGCAGACTACGTGATAGACCGGGCGGTCTGAAGTTTTGAGGTATTGCTTATGTCATCCGGATTGCAGACAAAGAAACGCAAGGGAGAACACGTCGAGATAGTGCTCAAAAAAGACGTCCAGTACCTGCAGGGCACCGGACTTGACAAAATAAAGTTCGCCCACTGCGCGCTGCCGCACGCAAACCTTGACCGCATCCAGTGCAGGACGCTGTTTTTGGGAAAGCGGCTCGAGCTGCCGTTCATGGTCACCGCGGCAACCGGCGGGTACCAGAAGGCCGAAAAGATAAACCGCGACCTTGCGGCTGCCTGCCAGGAGAAGGGCATTGCGTTCGGCCTGGGCTCGCAGCGGGCGATGATTGAGGACGCAACCCTTGCAAGCACTTACAAGGTGCGCGACGTTGCGCCCGACGTGTTCGTGTGCGGAAACATCGGCGCGTACCAGCTCGCGCAATACCACAAAAACAGCGAGTTTGCAAAAGTCGAGTCTGCGATGGAACGCATCGACGCTGACGCGCTTTGCATCCACCTCAACGCGCTGCAGGAAGCGATACAGCCCGAGGGAGACCGCGACTGGTCCGGCGTGCCCAAGGCAATCGAAGCTGCGTGTTCGAAACTTTCCATTCCCATCATTGCAAAGGAAACCGGCGCAGGCCTGGACGGCCAGACTGCAAAGGCGCTTGAGAAGATGGGCGTGAAGGCGATTGATGTCTCCGGCGCAGGCGGCACTTCGTGGAGCGCAGTTGAGCTTGAGCGCCACCTTGAGCAGGACAGGATTGCTGAGTTCCGCGACTGGGGGCTGCCGACTTCGATTTCAATCGTGGAGTGCGCTGCGCAAGTCAGGATACCGATCATCGCGTCCGGAGGGATACGCAACGGGCTGGACTGCGCAAAGGCAATACGCCTTGGCGCGACGCTTGCGGGCGCGGCATACCCGTTTGTCAAGGCCCAGAACGACGCTGGAAAGAAAGGCGCGGTTGCCGAGATTTCGCGCTGGGAGCGCAGCTTGAAGACTGCGATGTTTCTTACAAACAGCCAGAACCTCGAACAGCTGGCCAAGGCAAGGCTCCTTACGTACTGAAAGGCACCTTGCACCCGCAGATGCAGTGGCTACTCAGGATACAATAGGAACAAAAGCGTTGTTTTGCAGTTACTAATAGGCTGGCATTCCGCAGGCAGCGCTGCTGAAAAGAAAACCTCGAACGGCCACAATAACAGTGAATGAAACATGGATGAAAAAACAGCTGAAACCGTTTCCGCACTTGCAAGAAAATTCGCGCTCAAGAACGCCTTCGACTACGGCAAGGCAGACGCCAAGGCAATACTTGGAAAGATTCTGGGCGGCTGCGCCGATGCAAAAAAGGACATGTTGGCGACGATGGAGATTGCGACTGCTGCTGCGTCCGAAGCAAACGCAATGGACAAACCGGCAATTGAGAAGGCGCTTTCTGCTTTCGAGTTTGAAAAGCCCAAAAAAGAGGAGCAAAAGAAAGTCGAGCTTCCGAATGCCGAGCAGGGAAAGGTGGTCACGCGCTTCCCGCCCGAGCCAAACGGCTTCATGCACATAGGCCACGCAAAGGCCGTGCTCTTGGGATACGACGCTGCCAAAAACTACGGCGGCAAGTTCCTGGTGCGCTGGGACGACTCAAACCCGGAGAAGGAAAAACAGGAGTATGTTGACGCAATCCGCGCAAGCCTGCAGTGGTTAGGCATCACACCGGACGGCGAGAGCTACGTATCCGACGACATGGAGAAGCTCTACGGCTATGGCCTGCAGATGATTAAGGCAGGCAAGGCGTACGTGTGCTTCTGCCAGCAACCGGTTATGAAGGAACTGCGCGCAGCTGGCAAGGACTGCGACTGCAAGAAAAAGACCGTTGACGAGAACGTCGAGGAGTGGCAGAGGATGCTCAATGGCAGGTACCGCCACAACCAGGCGGTTGTGCGCTTTGCAGGCGACATGGCAAGCCTCAACACCGTGATGCGCGACCCCGTGCTTTTCCGCATACTTGACGCTACGCACTACAGGCAAAAGGACAAGTACAAAGTCTGGCCTACTTACGATTTCGAAGGACCAATTGAGGACTCGATTACCGGGGTCACGCACGCGATGCGCTCCAAGGAGTACGAGCTTCGCGACGAGCTTTATTATGCAATATTGGATTGCCTTGAACTGCGCAAGCCCACGCTCGTGGAATTCTCACGATTGTCAATCAAGGGAATGCCAATAAGCAAACGCCTCCTCAAGGCGCTGATTGAGGACGGCAGCGTGATGGGTTGGGACGACCCGCGGCTGCCCACGCTTGCGGGACTGCAACGCCGCGGCATAACAGTCGAGGCAGTCCAGAACTTCGTACGCGCCTTTGGCCTGAGCAAGGTGGAAAGCGAGCCGCCCATTGACCGGCTTCTTGTTGAGAACAAGAGGATCGTTGACCCTGCTGCTAACCATTACTTCTTCGTCCCCAGCCCAGTGAGGCTGCACGTGCGCAACGCAACAGAACGGCAAGTCAATCTCAAGTGCCACCCGTCCGCTGAAGCGGGCGTGCGCACGCTTGTTGCAAGAAATGACTTTTACGTTCCAAAGCGCGACGCGGACTTGCTTGCAAAGGGCGAGATGTTCCGGCTCAAGGACCTGTACAACTGCAAAGTCGTTGACTGCAGCACCAACTTCGTCGAGGCAGAATACGTTTCCGACGAGGGCGCGGTTGAGAAAAAAATACAGTGGGTCCCGCAGGGCGAGCAGGCGGTTGCGGCAAAGCTTTTGGTGCTTGGCGAACTCCTTGACGCGGATGAGAAGTACCGCAAGGAAAGCTTGGAGATTCTTGAAGGCTACTGCGAGGCCGACTGCAGGAAGCTGAAGAAAGGCGACATCGTGCAGTTCGAGCGCCAGGGCTTTGCCATACTTGACGACGAGAAGATGGCGTTCATACTGACTTCGAAATAAAAAATAAAGAGCCGAAAGAAGAAAACAAAAAAAAACGAAGCCCGGTTGCACCTACTTTTTCTTTATTGAAAGGGTCTTCGTTGATTTTTTCTTTTTCGTCCGCTTTGAAAGGTACGCCTTGTACTCGCTGATTTTGCGCTGTGCTTTGTCCGACACGACTTTGTGCGCCCACGAAAGGTGCGCCTCCTTGTCTGCCGCCCACCTGGCGTTCTCACGCAGCGCCTTGACGTTGGTCTGGTACTCGCTGTCGGTGTTGTCGAGCTTGCGGAGTGCCGCGGAGAGCTCGTTCTCAAGCCGGTTCATCTGAAGCTTCAGCTCCGAGATGTCGGAGTCTGATGCAGAAAGCACCTTGACTTCGGCGTGAAGCTCGTCAACCTGGCGCTCCAGGCCCTTCTGCTTTGCAAGGAGGTGGTAGCACAGCTGGGCGAGGTCTTCAAAGGAGCGTATTGCTGCAACTGCCTCTTCGCTTGAACCGGACTTCGTGGTGCGGGTTTGTTGCTCTGATGCTGCGCTCTCAAAAGCCACAGAATAGCCGTCGGCTGCTGCAACCGGCTGCGGCTGCGCCTTCGAACCGGCTGGCCAGAAACCCGTCTTGTCTGGAATGACGCGGCCTTCAAGATACAAGCCGCGCAGCACCGAGCGGCACAGGTAGCGGTTAAGTCCGGTTTCCTGCGAAATTTCTGAAAGGGAAGTTCCGGGCGACTGCACAACTGCGTTGTAAACCGTGCTTTCCACGGACGCGCCGAAGTAGTGGGCTGCAAACTCTTCCGGCCTGCTGGTTGCTTCGTTGCTTGCTGTCATCGCCGCGGCCTTTAGCCCGCACAGTAGGCGCTCAACTGAAAGTGGGGAATAAAGCCCCTTGAAGGATACTGCGGTTGCAAACCCCTTGCCGTCGTTGCCGTGGATTACGAGCGCGCCGTCGTGGCGTGAAATGAGCGCGTCGGAAACCGCGACTGACCCTGAGGCCTTGCCCTGCTCGAAGGACAACGCGCGCTGTGTTGTGAGCGTGCTCGTGCGGCCCTGGTGCTGTGCTACAAAAATTATCTTTTCGCCCGGGTAAAGCGCGGCGCTTACGAATGAGGGGACCTGCGGGTTTTCCTGCAGGAACACGAGGGGGACTGCGGTTGCCTGCGTCCCGTCGCTTTCAATTATTTCAACAAAAGCGGCGGTGCCAAAAACCAGGCCGGGAACGGTGACTTTGAACTTCTCGGTTTCTGCCACGCCCGCAGTCTTGTTGTCGCCAAGCGCCGCAGTCTGCTGCACCCGCACGTCAAAGCGCGAGCCTGCGGAGAGCTCGAAGACTTCGCAGAAGTCACGGTGTGAACAATACTGCGCCCACTCGACTATGGACGCGACCTCGAAATCAGCAAAGGCCATAAGGGTAAAACCACCACCAAAAATATTCTTTACAACGCTTAATCAAGCCCTACGGTTGGGCCTGTTTTCAGCCGTGCACGGGGCAGCCCTGCCGCCGCTCAACGGTAAAGGCAGTCTGCGTGTTGCGGACCCCGTCGTAAAAAAGGTATTTTCCTGCAAGCGTGTTGTCAAAGAGCCACTTGGCCTGCTCAAGCCCGCTTTGTGCGTCCTGCTTTTTGCCGACAATTTTTGGCTGGTGCTTTGACGCGTCGCTTCCCATGCTCGCGGCGCAGTGCACCAGTTTTATCATCTCGTTGACCTGCAGCGCGGCGACTATGCTGTTTGTCGTCGAAAGCGCGGGGGTCTTGGGGTCTATGAAGTCAAGCGGGTCGCCGACGCACGAGTACTTGCGCCAGAGGAACTGGTAATCCTGCTCGCTCATGGCGCACTCAAGGCACGCCGACGGCGAGATGACAACCTGCACCTTGCCGAAGAACCCGGTTGTGCCGCCGTCAATCAGCGGGACCAACCCATAGCAGTGCGAGTTTAGGTGGAGCCTTGCGCCCAGGTTGTCAAGGCAGGAGAACGCGTAGTCGAATTGCGAATAGAAGTCCTCGGGCAGCTCCTCTACTTTCTTGAGAACGGGCGTGACAACAAGCTTCTTGTTTATCGAGCGGGCGCGCGTTGCGATTACCCGTGCTTTGTAAAGCCCGTTGGCTGCATCCATGGGGCAGAAGAACACGCACCGGTTGAGGTTTGCCTTCACTATCTTGTCAAAATCCACGAGCGTGATTTTGCACACGCCGATTTGCGCGAGGCCCTTGACGACCTCGTTGCCGAGCGCGCCCGCGCCCACCACGAGGACGTTGAGCTTTGAAATCGAGTCCTGGTCCCAGCCTGCTATGCGCTTCTGGCGGTCGAACTGGTCGGAGTCTATTGCCTGCGTCGAAAGCATAGGAAAATGATGTGACGAAAAGGATTAATTTGGCGAAGTTGCGCCAAAACGCAAAGGGAGTCTGCGAAAACGGGTTAAAGGGTTTGCAACACTATTGTTCCTGTGATGTTTTTTGCCTGAAACCATTTCGCCAACGCACATACTAAGCGTCGACCCCCGCATCCTGGAAAAGGAAACGCACAAGCAGGTAATCCGCACGCTGAAGGAGCAGCACCCCCAAATCATCGTGGATTTCCACAAGGAGCTGGGCCATTACAACGACGGCCACAACGTGCACTTCCTGAAGGGAAGCATCCCCGCGGCGTTTGCGGTCGCGGGCGATGTGAAGGACGTCGAAGTAGTCAGGGGCGTGCTTGAGAAATACGACATAGAAGTGAAAGAGACGCTCTTATGCAGGCCCATACACGGATTTACCCGCGGGTCGCTGCACTAGTCGAACAGCTTCTTTACCGCACGCACAGCGTCCTCGGATGCGCGGTCCATCCGAATCTGGAGCTTTTTCCCGCAGCGCACGCACGAGCTGCGCGAGTTTACCAGGTGCTCGTAGCAGTCCTTGTGGTAGGATGCGCCGCAGAAGCAGTAGCCGTACTTGGGGTTGTTCTCAAGCGTGTTTACCGAAAGGTGGAACGGCGCTTGGCATAATTCGCACACCCCTGCCTGTGTTGTTTTCTCAATCATTTCCTTGACCGCATCGCGTCCGCCCAGCGTCTCAACCTGTTTTTCAAAAGGCATCTGCTGGCCAACTGGCGCGGAGGCGATTGCGGTCTGAATTTTTACGGCGACACCGGTTCCGTTGCCGTTGTATCCGACGTTACTTTCGTTACCCGTCTTTGGCGAGCCCTTGCGCAAAAGCTCGAACAGGTCAATGTCGGTTTGCTTTGCCGGCTTGTGCTCCGGGCCGGGAAGATACACGAGCGGGCTGTCCCTTTCTGTTAGCTTGGAAAGGGATTGGAGGGATCCTACCGGCAACTGCTCGGCGGCATTTGCGGCAACGTGCTGAATCGATGGCGCGCCTGTTTTTTTGGACTTCTTTTCTTCTGCTGCTTTTCTTTTTGCAAGCTCGTCGTAACCTGAAATGCCGAGGCGGAACACGCTGGGGTTTGCGCTGTCGCGGCACAGGAAGCCTTTTGCGCACAAAAAGTCCGCCCGCTGGGCGAATTGGAACGGGTCAACTCCGGTGAGCAGCAATAATTTGTCCTGCGTGTTGCTTCCGGACTTGACTGCCTCAAGCAAGTCAATGTCAAAAAGCAGGAGCTTCTTTGGGAGCTTGGATGCCTTCGCAGGCGCGGCCTTTGCAACCCGCGCTTTCGCTGGCTCGGTTGTTTTTTTCTGCTCTTTTGTGGGTGACTCCATGACGCTTAACTCCTGTGCGGCGCGCGTCTTTTTGACTGACAAATAAGACGAAGGCAACCAAGATAAGCGTATTGTGTTTTGGCCGGCTGCTTGAGGCAATTGCGGGTGGTTGCGGCAATCGTGCGGCGCAGACTGTGGGGCATGGCCGGTTGGGTCAGGGCACTATTGCGTACGAAATTTCGTGGTAGCGCGCTGACTGCGGCGCGTCGAGCCTATAGACGCGCTTCTTTTCCCCACCTGCAGACAGCGGGTCAACAACTGCTGCTATTGCCTGCGGGTGGTCGAAGTAGCGCTGTTGGGTGGAGATGTCGGTTCCTGAAAGGAAGCACCCCAGGCCTGGGTGCGAGTGTAGCCAGCCAACCACTACTTGGTTGGAGCCGACTGCGGAGAAAAGCTGGGAGGACAGCTCGCCGAACGAGGACTCGGAAAAGCGCACGGACACGGAGGAGGCGACGTTTGGCGCGGTAACGTAGCCTTCGACTTGCACCCAGTTGCGGCCACGGCTCTTGCAGAACCTGCCGACAAGCAGGCCCATGGTCTCCTGCTGGCTGGCTGCACCGCGCCTTGCGTGCGCAAGAGCGGAGTCGAGTGCGGACTTTTTGAAGTAGACGTCGTACATTGCAAGCAGATTATGGAAAACCAAAGAAGAAAAAGAGTTTGTAGGGGGCGTGCATTGGCCGGCGTTGACGCGTTGCACGCTGGCCGCGGTTTGGGAGACTAGGAAACTATTGCGTTTCCGTTTCATCCGCCGGTTTTGACTCCTTCTTTGCAGGCGCTGGCGCCTGTGCCTCGTCGCCAAGCAGCTTGTCGCGAAGTTCCGCCATCAGGTCCATCGCCTGCTTGTCCGCTTCGGTCTGCGCTGCATCGGTGCCTACGCTGATGTTTGGGGCGTTGCCGAACTGCGGCACGTTCTGCCGCGGCGCGGTGCGCTGTATCGGCCGGATGGAAGAGGATATGGTGCGGGCCGGCTCGCGGCGGACCTGCTGGTCGGGCTGCGGGGCATAATATTCCTGGCGAGGCTGCGGCCTTGATTGCGGCGCAACTTGCGGCTGGGCGGCATACTGCGAAGCGGGCTGCTGCATGGTGCGCGGCTGCGGGGGCACGTAGGGCGTCGCAGTCTGCTGCGCATGTGCCTGCTGCTGCGGCTGGCGCACGAACTGCTGCCTTTGGGCCTGTGGAGCTGCGGGAATCTTTGAATCGATTTCCGCAATCGCCTTCTCCAGGTCGGCAAGGTTGGCCGCAAGAGCCGCCTGCCTGGACTTTGAATCGGTGGCGTCCGGCGCGGATGGCTGTGCAAGAAGCTGCTTCTGTGCATCCTGTACCTGCGCAACCGCCTGCGCGTTGAACGCCGAGCGAAGCTCCTTTACGGTGTTGCGCACTTCGGTGCGCTGCAAGTCAAGCTCGCGCGAAAGCGCGGCAACCGTCTCAAGCGCCGCAAGCACGCCGACCATCTTCTGGTCCAACGCCGCGTTTGCCGCCTTGACTGCCGCAAGCTCCTGCTCCTGGCCGAGTTCGCGCGCCTCGACTGTTGAGCGCAGGGACGCAACCGCCTTGCTGGTTTCGGATATTGAAGCGGTAAGCTGCTCTGTTGATGATGCTGAACGTGCCGCAAGCTGCTCTATTGACGCAGTTGA
>Ga0074195_1001768_pt1 | contig 27715 bp, 23 predicted proteins | sample EPASupsiteHSE623_FD_64525 | JGI IMG/M metagenome (GOLD analysis project Ga0074195, IMG submission 64525) | Bioremediated contaminated groundwater from EPA Superfund site, New Mexico - Sample HSE6-23 | ecosystem: Environmental > Aquatic > Deep subsurface > Groundwater > Contaminated ... | reverse complement strand
TCTCGGCCATGGCCAGACCGGGCAGCAGTGCGACCGCCAGCAAGAGGCCTGCCAGCAACGCCTGTCCTGGTTTCGATTTTTGCAGGGGTACCCTCATTCCATTTTCCTTTATTTTCAGACCAAAAAAACGCCGGGCCTTATCGTGTATTTAGGGCCCGGCGCGGAACACTCAGGCGCCCTTTTCAGGCGCTGACATCATTTATTCAACAAGGTCATTAGCGGTGATTGTTGCAGAACTGGAAGTTTTGTACCCGCCGTAGTTATCGGCAATAATCGCTTGCGGAATGGTTAAAACGCCGCCGACATAAAAGGTTGAGGAACCGGACGTGATCGTAGTTGTATTCGGAACGTTCAGGGAGGCGGTCATGCTGGCCGCAGCAGTGGCCGCATCGAGGCCAACGTACCCTGTTGTAGCCGCATTGGCGGCTGTAAAAGCCATGTCCGTGTTGCTTGCAATGGTGATAGTCGCCGCTGTTGCATCAGCTGCTGTTGATCCTGAAAGCGTGCACTCACCGCGGCTATGGTCCCAAGAGATGTCTGTGTTGGATTGCGCCACTCGGGTAGTGTTCCCAGAGGCTGCAACGGTATCGTTGGCTCTGTCGAGAGTAATGGTCGTGGTGCCGCCGGAGGACCGGACCGGCACCCGCCAGACGCCAAAGGATACGTCGGTGCAGCTCAGTTCGAGCGCTGGTGCCAGACCTGCCTTGGCATCAACAGAGTCGCTCGCTTGTTCGGCGAAGACGCTGCTCGCGGTCAGCAGGGACAAAGCGGCAATGCTAAAGATTTTAGTAGTGGTTTTCATGGGGCTCCCTCTTATGTAGATTTTAGTTATGATGTGCAGCGATAACGTTGCACATGTCCGTAAGGCGCGGCCTGGAATGAACCGCAACAATCTTACTGCAGATGAGCAGTAATTGTGTCAGATGGTAAATTGGGATGTAATTGTGACCATCATTCTTTTTTGGAAGAGATAGTTCTTTGTAATAATGGAGAAAAAATCATTGTCGTTATTGATGGGGCTCTTTGTGAGGTGCCTTCTATTTAAGGTTTTGATCAGGACGCGCGACTGCCAGAGGCCGATCAAAATGACAATGGCACTCTCAATTTGACAGGTGGGCAAACGGTTAAAAGGACGCAGAAATTCGAATTTTCGGTCTATCCGGCGGACAAGGGAGAGTCTGCGGTAGCCGCATGGTTTTCCTGCCTTGGTTTTCGGTGACAACCGGTGCCTTGGGGGCCTCACCCTGACAAGAAAGTATAAGGGATTTGGTGTTCACATTGGCAGTGACTGCGGGTGTGGAAGGGAGGGCGGACGCCACTGGGTCGTTGCGAAACGGGGAAGTGCGCTATTTAAACTCTCAGGTGGTTCCTGATGTGGAAAATTGAGCGCCGGCGATTGAGCGGGAAGCTGCTGTTCAGTGGACTGAAGGTAAAAATTCTACGAAAAAATCATAAAATGGGGGTGTAAGCCGGAATCCCAGAAATTTCCGTCCATCATCACTTTCATCCCACTATGCAGCTGCAGCCCCGTTCTTGAGACTTTCATCATTGGCCGCACAGTTTAACCCAGAAGAGTTCGCTGTGCGCCTTGCATGCTTGACGGCTTTACTGATGGTACTGCGGCTACATCCCACTGTTTTTTGAACGATGCTCCATGAACTACCGCTGGTGAGCAACCGGTTAATGGCAGCATACCGCGCTTGATCGACCTGACGCCCCCGGTACTTGCCAGCTGCTTTGGCCTTGTCAATGCCTTGAGCCTGTCGCCGTCTGCGTTGTTCGTAATCACGCCGCGCGATGGCCGCCAGCATGTCCAGGAGCATGTCATTGATTGCGCAGAACATGCGAGCGTCGAATTCGTTTTGCTGAGAGGCAAGATGTTGCCAGGTTGTGGGGACATTCACCGCGACGATGCGCACCTCGCGTTCCCGAATGAGCCTTTTTAACGTTTCCCATTCGGTACCCGCCAGACGTGACAGGCGATCCACATCCTCGATCAACAATACGTCATGCGGTCGACTGTCGGCGAGCAACCGGAACAGTTCAGGACGATCTAGGCGTGCACCAGACTCATTCTCTGCATAGTAGTTGCAGACACTGACACCTCGCTCACGTGCAAACTGATCGAGGATACTGCGGGCACGTTGAGCATCCTGTTCATCGGTTGATGCACGCAGGTAGGCTCGGACAAAGAAGGGTATGGGTACTATTAGGGTCATTTTAGCAAACCAGTCTGTTTAAGGTCTATTAATACTCTATAGTGTACCATATTCCGCTAGTTCGACAAGGGGACACTCTATTCGAACTTGACAATGCTGCGGACTATATTAAACTAAGTTTATTGAATTTAGTCTAATTAAGGAGCCACTATGCAGACATACAATATTCACGATGCAAAAACCCATTTATCTCGGCTGGTGGCGCAAGCCGCTAAAGGTGAGCCGTTCGTCATCGCCAAGGCCGGTAAGCCGTTGGTTAAGGTTATTTCGCTCAATGCACCGGAGCCTTCCCAAGTCAAACGGTTTGGCTTTATGGCTGGACAAATCAGCGTGCCGGATGACTTCGACCAGATGGCCGAAGGGGAGATAGTGAAGATGTTCGAAGAGGGCATATGAAGCTGCTACTGGACACTCGCCTGTTGCTATGGGCAGCACAAGGAATTGAACATCTACCAACGAATGCCCAGATGCTGATGAGTGAACCTGAAAACGAATTATTCTTCAGCGTCGCCAGTCTGTGGGAAATCGTTATAAAATGCGGTTTGGGCCGCGAAGATTTCAAGGTGGATCCACGCGTACTGCGACGTAGCTTGTTGGACAACGGCTACCATGAATTGCCGATCTTCAGTGAGCATGCGGTAGCCATCGGTGCCTTGCCGCTAATCCATAAAGATCCCTTTGATCGCCTACTCGTCGCGCAGGCCATTGTCGAGGGCGTAACGTTACTGACGGCGGATCTACAGGTTGCCAAATATCCCGGTCCGATACAACGCGTCTAACTTCTCAGCGGGAACGGCGTAGTCGTTCTGCTGGGAATACTCGATCAACGCCGCAGTCTAGCTGGCAATGGTCTGCTCTTCCTTCTGTCGGTCCGATGACACGCGCGCATAGATCGCTGCAGCCTTCACGCTTCCCTCCGGATTCTTGTCTAACAGCCTTATGCTCAGAGTTGGTACGCCAAAATTTTTCAGGGACAAGAAGATGGTAGTGTTTCGAGTTTCTGTATGAATTGACCATGTGGGGAGCCGTGTGCGTTAATTGCGCAAGCACGGTTCTGAGAGAGGCCGGCTACAGAGGCCGGCAACAACGATGGATACAAAGTTTGAGCACAGAACTCGCAGTAGCCGCCTGCGGCGAGGCGTCACTAAAGGGCTTGCGGCTAAGCGTTGATTCCAAAGGAGGAGCCGGTCTACTCGCACGTTAAAATTATATTATTTCAATAAGGGGTCGATTCAGAATTCGGAAAAAATCGTACGTATACGAAAAATAAATGTAAGCATTACAGGCTTTTCCTGATTTCGCGCTCAGTACTCTATGGGTTTGAAAAGGTCGAGCATATAACAGGTTGTTTTCTCAAAATTAATTTACCTTACCGTGCTTAAATTTCCCTTTTCTGCGGCGACCCCTACGAGTCCCAACTTGCTGTAAAAGAGCAAGCTGTACGGCTAACGATGTGAGTATCGAGAACGAGGTTGCTGGTGCATCTTGGGATAAACGCCAATGGTGGACGGAAATTTCTGGGGCTCCGTCTTGCAGCCCCAAAATGAAGGTTTCGCAAAAAGTCGATTCCTGTCAATTTCGACGAGCACAGCGAGGAGAAATCTCATAATAATCCGAGAGTGTTCTCGCTACGCTCGAAATTGACACAACCAAGTGTTTTCCCTCTTTACGAGTTCATCAAAAATCCTGGTCGGACAAAGGGAGCCATGTGCTACCACTATGGCTCTGTTGTCAAGGGCAGGTTGTCATTCTTTGGTTGAAAGGGGGGGAAAGGTGGCTCGTTCCAGGAGCGCCGCTTCTTTTCATTTCTGACCGTCCTTCCAGGCGCATCGGGATGCCGGTCTTTATCGACAGGTCGACAATCGACTTTATGCATAGGTGTTAATAAAATTGCCGCCGGTATTTATTGCAGTTGGTTTTCGTATTCTATTTAATAGCGAAGTGTCTACGGTCTTGGTTATATCGACATAAAAAAAATCGTCGACATACCTAAGTTCCTTTTTCATGGGTGTTCTTGTTTTTAATGACTCTGAGGTTGGCCAATAACACCAATCGGTCACTACCCATTCATTATCTGTCTCTCGTTTATAGGCAGTCCAGGCATGTCCTGCCAATATGGGTATGCCTTCTTCGAGTTCAACATATCCCCCATAAGTGCGTAATTTATTATAGGGGATACCGGCTGCAATCGCGAGACTGTGCATTAAATAAGCACCATCTTCGCAATCTCCTGTTCTTTTACTTAACGTGAGTGTGGGGTATGCCCAATACTCACTCATCTTGTAATTTTCTTCATCAGTTTTGTATTTAATATTGTTTGTCACCCATTGCTCAATTGCATACATTTTTTGATCGTTTGTTTTAGCATTTGCTTGCCTGGTAATTGTATTGGCGATAGATTTAATAGAACTGTTTCCAACCTGCAAATATTTCTCGTAATTATAATTTGAATTATTGTCTATACCTACATTTTTATTGAACTCAGTTACCATTGTTTGGAGTTTAAATTTATTTAATAATAAATCCTCTATTGGAAACTGATTTTTCGATTTTGGAGATGAAGGTAAAAGATTTTTTACAGTTATTTTTCCATCGTTAATTACATTAATATTTTGCGGTATTAAATAAGAAACGAACATATCGCTATAAGTTATCATTTATAGACTTTTTTTATAAAAATTAAATCGTAATTAATTTTAACAGTCTGATTTTTTTTATTTAAATTGGAAAAAACGTTAAAAAATTATTTTTCTTTATTATTTAGTGTATGAAAACTTGCAATGCTATGACAATGGCTTGTTTGATGCAATCATCGTACCATGGTAAAAATTCGCTATTTTGCTTGTTTTTCCTTTCGTGCGGCGAGAGGAAACTCTCATTTTGACAGTGTTGCTGTGATGGAAGATTCAAAATGAGCGTCTTTGTTGAAAATTCCATACTAAGGGGCACCCTTAATCAAGAAATGGTAGCGCCAGATAATGGTTGGGAGATGAATTGCGTGGGCGGTTAGGCTAGTTTTTTTGGGGGGGGTGGGTAACCGTGCTGTCCGAGGTCGCTGCGTGGAGGCGGTATTGTAAAGACGGCGCCAGGGTTGCCGGGCGCCGGTGCCTTGCCGGGAGAGGTATAAGCTTTTTAAGGTGAAATTTTTGGTGGAGCTGGACTTAAAGAAACAAAGCCGTACGGACCTGTTGAGCCAAATCCCATGGTGACAGTCTCTTTCTGTTTAAATACTTGCCTTTGCCTGGAGACAGATTCAGCGGAAAGCGAATAAGTAAATCAGGCCGGCGATGGTGATAATGTCGCCAACAAGCAGGTAGGTGATAAGCATGGGGCGTTCCTTCTGATGGTCTGTGTTATCGGTAACACCTGACAACAAACCGGTTTTCTCTAACTGCCCTTTGAAGAAGGGGGGTGATCCGGCGGTCGTTGTTTGATTTCCCCGCCGTGGATTCCTGCGCAACGGTACCTTTGGCGCTTTCCCGACAGGCCTTGCTATCAGGTCTGCTCAAGTCGACCCCGTCAAGTGTGCCGGATAGCGCCTGGTCGTATCCTAGGAGAAATAGGAGGTGATCGCCATTGCCGCTACCGTCATGGATACCAGGTATGCAATCCAGAAGATGCCGGCATCGGTGAGCTTGCTTCTCACATAGAGTCTGAGTCGTTCGTGGAACCCGGGAACGGCCAAATAGCCAATGATCCTCTCATCCGTATTCTCTGAAGTCGCGTTCATCATCTCGCTCACCTTGTTGAATTTGGTTGCCTGCGTACTCGAATGCCGCCATTCCCATGGCCAACGCACTCGGTTTTTTCCTCCGCCGACTCTTGCCGCTGGTTTAACCAAGGCAAGTGGGCTGTGATCTTTCATATGCTAAATACGTGCCAAGGGTTTTTTTTGTATTAAAATATGGAAAAACAATATATTGGGAGTGTTGCTGCTAGGCGGGGAGAGGGTGGGCCTCTTTAATTGAGAAAAAGATGATTGCCGCAAGGGGCTTCGGCTCTCATATTGAGTGACCTGGCAGGTGCAGAAGGGAAGGGGCTTGCCCCTGGATCGTGGCGAAGTCTGGGCACGCGCTATCTGAAGACAGTTAAATAGGGATGAGTCGTGTTCTGGAAAACAAGCCCGCCTGGGTCAATATTGTTGATGGTATCGCCAGATGGAAGGGGGCAGCCGCCGGAGGCGTTTAGTCGATAGAGGAAGGGGCGTCCGTGCAGGGTGGGGCCGCGACCAAGCGGTTGCGGCCGTTTTGTTTGGCCCGATAGAGGAGCATGTCCGCGGCCTCGATCAGTGAATCGGGTCTGTTCGGTTTGCAGACTAAATAGGAAACCAGGCCGATGCTCACCGTAACGATATGGGAATGCTCCCCTTGAAGGTAATGGGTGTTGCGGCACATCTCCAAAATCCGATAACCGAGGGGGATGGCAGCCTCGAGACTGGTATTCGGCAGGAGTACTATGAATTCTTCGCCACCGTAACGAAAGATTACATCCGTATCGCGAAAAGTTTCCATTGCTCGTGCGGCAAAGGTCTTGAGGACGTAGTCGCCGAAACCATGGCCAGAAGTATCATTGACGGATTTGAAATGATCCAGGTCGAGCATCATAAGGGAAAAATCGGTTTGGTATCGCTGGCTTTGGGTAAACTCACGGTTGAGGAAGATGTTACATTGCCGCCTGTTGTAGATTCCGGTGAGTTCATCGGTCATGATCAGGGTTTTGAGCTGCTCTTCAAGCAGATTTTTTTCCTTAAGAACCAGCTCCAGCTCGTCTTTTTTTTTCGATACGTCCTGTTCCCTCTTTTCTGCCGCAGCCAGCGATTGTTTGAGCGCCTCTTCCATGCGAAGGCGATAGGCGCATTTATAAAGAGCTGTGCAGAGTTGGCTACTCTCCACCGGTTTGGTGAGAAAGCCGTCTATGCCGATATTGATGCTTTGCCTGAGGTGATCGACTTGATCAAAAGCCGTCAGGATGATGATGGGGATAGCATCGTCACTCTCCCGGATCTCGATAGCCATGGTTATGCCATCCATGACCGGCATCCGGATGTCCGTGATGATAATGTCGGGCCTGTGCTGATGATAGACTTCCATGCCGTTTGCGCCGTTGCTCGCAGTGAGCAAAGACCCGCTGCACCTTGATAAAAAACGGCAGGCCTGCTCGACGCTGTCTGCATCGTCGTCAACGTAGAGTACGGTCAGTTTTTTGAGATATTCCTGATCTTCCGCGACAAAATTCATGTAGTTCTCTTTTTAAGGTGCATGCTGACGTTCAGGCCCCAACAGGATAAAACCCAGTGCTTAGGCACGGTATCTCAGTCTTCGGGCAGCGGGGTTCCGGTGGAAGATGGCGCCCTGCGGGTTCTTTGTCGGGAAGGCGTTCTTGGCTGAATTTGTGATGCCCCTCAAGTCTGCCTCGCTGGTATCGCTAAACAACTTGGCAAGGGTTCACTCGAGCTCAAGGTTTTGAGCTGCTCCTGAGCCAGATTTCTCTCGTCAAGAGCCCGTGAAAGTTCAATATTTTTTCTATGAAGCGCTTCGGTGAGATCGTTTTTTTCAGCTCTTAAATTGACCAGTTCAATGGCGTCGTTGATTGAGGTTATCAGTTCGTCGGCACTGAGTGGTTTAGTGATGAAGCGGAAGATCTCTCCACGGTTGATGCAGGGAAGCAGTTGGGCGGTCTGGGAATAACCACTGAGCACCAGGCGGACAATATCTGGATACTTTTCCTTGACCACCATGAGCAAGGCCAGCCCATCCATACCCGGCATTTTCATGTCGGAGACAATGATGTGGATTGGTGCGGAAGCAAGAATTTCAAGGGCTTCTTGGCCCCCCAATGCAAAGTATTTGCCGTAGTTCTGTTTGCTGAGCAGTCGTTCCATGGAATGAAGCGCAAACTGTTCGTCATCCACAAACAAGACATTCAGGTTTTTCATTATGATCCTCGATGAAGCTGGTGAAATCCGATGAGGCCTTTTTTTGTAAGTACACAAGTTTTCATGCGCGGGTTGTCTCCTGGGGTGCTTGGATGTTTCCGGGTGCTTGCTGAAAGAATAAGCAATTTTCAGGCCAAGTACTAGCGAGAAAAGGGTTTTGAAGCCTTTGTCTCAGTTGACGGGTAAGCAAGAAATCTAAAAAATAAAAATGATGCCTTGTAATATCAATGAGTTGCTGGTGAGGGTGAACGAGAGCGGGCTATTGGTGAATCATTCAAAATTATACCTGAAAATCAATGTCTTTAACTCAATCCACCCAAGTGATGCCTTGCCCCTGGGGCGTGATTCCCGCGTTGGCCATAATCCAGTCATTGCAATTTTGGTCCACGGCCTTCGCCTGAGTGACGGCATCGGGCTGCGAAATTTTTCACAAGTTAATGACACTTGAGCCTGTAGCAGAATTATTGAAGATATTTGGCAGTCTCAGGCCTCAAGCTGGTCGCTCTGCATAATGAGTGTCGTTGGTGATCTCGTTTGTATCCCGAATCTTGCACTGGACTGCGCTTTTACTTTTCAACAATGATCAGCCGGAGATTCAAAGTGCCTTCATCGCCACTTCTCGTTGCTCATTAATCCCCATGAGCCGCACTGTGCAGCTTGCGGAGGTTGAAGTAGGTGCAAAAATCAGTGACCACTACGACAGCACTGCTTTGGTTCGCAGCTTGCTCGTCATACGCTGCTTCGGGGTGATGTTCTCGGGAACCGGCACTTGCGGAAACCTTCCGCCTGGTTAGCCAGCGCCTGGGCATTGACCCCCCTGCATGTGCCTCTGATGGGTTTTCGTGATCCGGCGCGCTGGATCCATAGGGTTCGCCTTGCGATCATGGTTGACCACCGCATCCGCACTCGCCGGTTTGCAGCCGGGTTTCATCTTGCAGCTCTGTTTTTCTTCGTCCGCCTGCGTGGCCAGGCTTCTCGTGCTGAAACCGCGCCAGGCGCTCGTGTTTTCTTTGCAATTCAGGGGTCAATTCATCGCCCCATCGTTTTTTGCCATGCCCCGCATCTGCGACTGCATCCGCCGCTTTCATTTCCTTGTGCATCTTTTCAATCTCCTGTTCCAAATGTGCAAGCGTTCGGTTTGCCGCCAGGGAACCATTGATTTGCACCTTGGTCCCGTCCAGGTGGGCCTTGCCCACCTGGGCCAAGCCCGCATCATAACAAAACGACAACACCTGATGAAGAGATGGTTGATCACTTCCTCATGACGGCTGCTGAAACGTTCAAAAAAAGCGCAAGCTCGCAAGTATCGGGCCGGATATTGCCGGTCAGCCATTGAAACGGCACTTGAATTTCGCAGGCATTGGCGATCCGCCGAGACGAACGGATGCCAAGGCACCAAGCGTACAGCAAGGTGGCCAGAGTATCATCTTTGGATCATAAGGAGGGGCTCCTTCATCGCCATTGGCTGCGTAAAACTGCCCCGGATTGAAATGCTCCGCACAATCCCAAAGAAACCGGGTAAGCTGATTTTCCTCTACCTACTGATTGATTGAGATCGGCAGCAGGTGCCGTTGGCCCCGGTTGGTTTGTGAAATCGTCGGCTCATGGTTTTCTTCTTCGGCAGAGAGAGCGATTTAAAAATTAAACTAAGGCTCTTAATTCAATGACATATTTTGAATATTGTCGCATGAACTTCTGTGTTTTAAATAGATACTGTTCGGGATGTCGGGCACGGTTGGTTTTGCAGGAGGGGGGCTTGGTGGCTCGCTGTATAGTGATCTCGTATTTGGGGGTGAGTTGGATGCATTTGACTGGGGCGACCGGTCTGCGATCTGCTGCGTCACTTAAACTAGATGCTGGCATGCGGAATGCAAAATACAGTGTCGAGATATTATTTTTATGAAGAACTCTCCGCTACGCTACCAAATGGAGCCACCCATGGAAAATGCCTTTTTGCAAAGAGTCGTTCAAGCGTTTCTTGAAGCTTTCCCATTCGAAGACCACAACGCTTTCCAAAATGATTGGGATTATGTTCTTTTTCGACATGATCACCAGTGGAAAGCCGCGGGGCCAGTGGATTATTCAACTGCCAACACCCTAGTTCAAACCTTTAATTCTCTGGATATCCGTTGCTTTATTTGTTTGGAGGAAGAGTTTCAGGAGAAAGGGGTGCCCAGCGATTTTATGGCGGCCAATTATTTTCCCGAGAATGAATTAGATTGGGAAATGGTGTGAGGTGAGGATGTGGCGGCAGGAATAATGCTGGACAATATTCTATTGCAACCGGCGTTCATATTGAGAGTTGAAAGTCTTTGCGGCATCAAATTGAGAAGGTTCGTGTGGGGGGGGCTGATATTCTACGTCTGATTCCCATAAAATATAGATAAATTGGTGTTGCTTATCTCTGGGGCGCTGGTGGTTCGGTTCTTGCTTAGTTAAATGCGAGTGTGCAGGATGTGGCAGGAACATTGAAAACGATTGGGTATCTGCGGGGTGGCAGTGGGGAATCAGGATAGAGGGGATGGACACTTGGAGTCGGCGGGGGATGAGGGTGCCAAAGAGGTAGGTGCCGCCAGGAGACTGGCCTCTTGGTACTTCAGTAACAACGATTGCAATCAGGCCGTTATTGCCGGGCTTAAGGATCTTTATGTATCCCGTATTGTGCGCGAGATGCGGGAGCAGGGCATTGAGCAAGTTCAGGCCCGTCACCAGCTACGCCTTGATTTCGTTCTTTCCGCAGAGGACCGTATTGAGCTGTCCAGCGAGGGGGTCGACGAATGGCTGTCGCGATCGGTCGCTGGTTCTTCGCTCCCGGAAACTATGGCGGCGCTGCTTGAGGCAGTTCGGGGACAGTATAATTCAGCTGGAGCTGTTGCCGATTATATCGCAGCCGATCCGACCTTGGCAGCCATGGTTCTTAAATTGGTCAACAGTTCCTTCTACCGGTTTCCCAGACCCATAAATTCCTTGGCCAATGCAATCACTATCATAGGTCGCCGGCAGCTTCGTTTGATGGCTATCGGTATAACGGTAATGTCGTTCTGTCGCCATATCTCTGAAGAATTGCTGGATATGAAGGCATTTTGGATGCACTCGATAGGGTGTGGTGTCATCTGTAAAAATATGATGCAAGGGGTGGAGGGAGCGGACGCTGAGCACCTTTATCTGGCTGGTCTGCTTCATGATATCGGCCATCTTTTCATGCTGCAGGAAAAACCTGCATTAGTTCGCGCAGCGATGCGGTTATCCGAGACGGAGGATTGCCCTTTCCATGAGGCCGAGCAGGTAATCTTTGGATTCGATCATTGTGAATTGGGTTCTAGGTTGATGAGTTTGTGGAATTTTCCGCCATTTCTGATTGAATCCGTGCGTCGTCATCATGACCAGCAAGGTGACAACACGGAAACATGTATCGTTCATGTGGCGGATGCTGTCGCCCACGCGGCCTTTCCTGGGAATAGCGGTTCGCTGCGCCTTCCTAGATTGGCTACGAAAAAATGGGAACGGTTCAGGCTTGACCAACAGGAGATGGAACGGATTGTCAGGAAATCCGTACCGCAATTCCAGGACTTGATGGGAATATTTATCTGAATGAAAGGAGTGCTGCGAAATGATAACTGCTGATGTAGCAGAAAGGCCGTACACGGAAAAGTTTTCCCGTCTCGAGAGCCTTAATAACAAGCTCAACAATGCGCTGGATCAGATTCCGTCGTTGCTCTCGTTTTATCAACTCGGTACCGGTAAAGACTATCTCGCCAGCGAGATTTATGCTGCCGCCAGCGAACGTATAGGGCAGTTGATTCCTTTCAAGGTCAGCGCCTTTTTTGAGATGACGGGTTCCGGGGCAGAACTTGAAGTTTCCTATACAAGCTGTAGCCAGCAGGTGATTTCGCTCATACTTGAGGTAGGGCGCCTTGTCGAGGATAAGGTTATTGATTGGGTTGTTGAGAGGCGGTTGCCAGTCATCCTCGAGAGTGAAGAAAAAGATGAGAACCTGATTTTGCATGCATTGGTGACCGTCACCGGAGTACGGGGGCTGTTTGTTGGCGTGCTGGTCAATAATGACGAGCAGATCGCGGACTGTGACCTGTCCTTGCTCTCCATTCTCCTCTGTAACCTCGCCAATTCGATTGAGTTGTGTGAAATGGAAGTCGTTGGTAAACGAAAAAGCTTTAATCAAGAATTTAAGGGTGATCTGGTATTCAATGGTAAATCTTGTGCAAGAATAATTAATAAAGATTTCGCTTGTAATGAGAAATTAAATCATCTTGATGTTGTAAGTCAGGAATCGTTTGATTTCAATATTGAATTGTTGAGTAATGATGACAAAAAAATATTAAATAATAGCAATATATATTTCGATAGTAAATTCATTATAAATGAAAAAGTTAATTCTTTTTTAAATCTTGCTAATAGTTTAAACGAATTAAAAAATCCTATAAATTTCATACGTGTAAATTTAGAATTTTTAAAAAAATATATTTCAGATGTTGATAAATATTTAGATAATTATGATTTTGTTGAAAATGAATTCAACCATAATGGAACTGATTCAGATAAAATTTATTCAATAAAAAATAGAAAGAAAGGATTTTTCGATAGTTCTACTAGAGATGATTTAGATAGTATATTTTTAGAGTCTGATAATGGGTTAGAGAAGATTGATACTTTTATAAGCTCAGTAGGAAAATTTTATAAAAATTGCGAACAGGATGCACCTGTCATCTTCAATATTAATAACCTTGTCGAGGAGACTTTGACCTTTACTGAAAAGCTTTTCCAGGGAGAGATCGAATTTGTTACAGACTTTGGTAACGTGCCGTCGTTACTTGGATATCCTCTTTTGTTGAAAGATGTTTTTTTATCTCTGTTCCAACGTAGTATCGTTACCTTCGATAATCAGGTCAGGTCAGCTCCCGGTTTCATTGTTATCAAAACATGGGTAGATCAGCAAAAAATATGGTGCACCATCAATGATGATGGGCCTGGGGTCATCAAAGACGACCGGCAGTCAGACGGCAACTTTTCCCCGTATTCCTTAACTGACAATTGGCATCTGACCAATGCGAGTCTCGCCATAGTGCAAGATGTTGTTGTCAATAAGCACAAGGGCGATCTAGGTGTCGCCTATGGAGAAGGCAGCGCTTCGATCATCACGATTCAACTTCCAGTATGGGATTGTGACAATGATTTTTCTAATTCCTGCCTCGTCTGAGGTTGCCAAATGCTACGTCTGCTCTTGCGATCGTGTGAGCTGACAGGGCGAAATCGGAATTAAGTCGCTCTGTCAGCGGTAGCCTGAATTCCATCCGAACTGGTCGATGAGCAGGTGGAGTTAAAATACCTGGAAAGCTTTCAGGGCTTGAGAAAAAACTCCCGTTGATGCGATACGTTGGTTGATACCATGATCGACTGATCACGATAGTTAAAATTAGCGGTCAATCGCTTTTTGTCGATGTCGAGATTATTCTGCACCAGCTTGGAACGACTTTCCTGCAAGAAATTGCGGGGGGCTCTTGATCAAGTGCCCTGTCATGGAGTTCCTTTGAGTGCAGGGCACAAGCTGTATGCGGAGTGATAAACTCTTGCATACCAACGACTTTCACTGGCATCGGTGCGGCGCTAGGCAGTTGAGATGCATCCTCGCAGGCCTTTTGCTGTCGCTAGAAATGGCTGGCTGCCGTGTGGTACCCTGGCACGATGAAACGGCTCTCAGAGGTGGTTCCACTTGTCTGAACAAGATTTTCTGATTTTTAAGTGGAATCTCTGTCCATAGTTACGCTGCCTGTTGGACCGTCGGCAGTATCACGGTGTAGGCCTCGTCAGGCGTTTTTTTCTTTATTTTGGAGTGTGGTCGGAAGCGGTTGTACCAGTCCAAATAGCGCATGATCGATCTGCGGGCCTCGTTGACTGAGTCATAGGCGTGGAGATACACCTCTTCGTACTTGACTGATCTCCACAGTCGCTCCACGAAAACATTGTCCCGCCAGGCTCCCCGACCATCCATGCTGAGCCTGCAACCTCCGTCATGGACCGCCCGGACGAACTCCTCAGCGGTGAATTGGCTTCCCTGGTCGGTATTGACAATCTCAGGCGCGCCATGGCGGGTCAACGCCTCTTGGAGAACATCGACGGCATGGCAAGCCTCCAGGGTGATGGCGAGCTTGGCTGCCAGCACCTTCCGGCTGGCCCAGTCGACCACCGCCGTGAGATAAACAAAGCCTTTAGCCATCGGGATGTAGGTAGTATCCAACGCCCAGACCTGGTTGGCTCGTTCGATCCTCATTCCGCGCAGGAGATAGGGATAGACCTTGTGACCAGGGTGTTTCTTGCTGGTTCCCGGTTTCCGGTACAACGCTTCGATGCCCATGCGTTTCATCAACGTACTTACCCGCCTGCGGCCGACTTTGATGCCAGCCCTGTTCACCTGATCGCGCAGCATGCGTGCGCCCATGAATGGACGCTCCAGATGCAACTCGTCCAGGCGGCGCATCAGCTCCAAGTCGGCTTTCGCAACAAGCCTGGGACGGTAATAGAGGCTGCTGCGACTGATGCCGACCAGTTTGGCCTGTCTTGTCAAAGATAGTTTGTGCTTGCGGTCAATTATCGCTTTGCGCTCAGCAGCCCCACCCTGGTGAGCGCGCTTTCTAAAAAATCGTTTTCCAGCGTCAATTGCCCAATCTTGGCGTGCAGTGCCTTCAGGTCAACTTCCGGCTTAGCTGGGGATTTATCGAAAATATCAGAAGCGCCCTCGCTTAACTGCCGCTTCCAAGTGGTTATCTGATTGGGGTGGATCTCGAACTGCTGGGCCAACTCAGCCAGCGTCTTGTCGCCGGCTATCGCTGCCAGGGCCACTTTTGCTTTGAATGCCGCTGAATGTTTCCGTTTCGTTCCTTTTGCCATTTTCTGCTCCATATTGTGCCCATCGTTGGGCGTTAGCGGTAGCAGATTTTCCACTTAACAGCTTGTCCAAATTTACGGGACCACCTCTCTCTTGGCTATGGAGCGCCTGAGGATCTGCTTCCCTAAATTCAGGGACGAAGAGCTTCAATTTTCAATAATATAATAGCCATCCTTGTCGCGAGGGGGAATGGATGTAATGCCTGGATAGCTTTTTTCAAGTTCATGAAGAACAATGTCGCGCGGACGCAGCAAATCCGGGTTTGAGCGCTGGGCCTGGTTTGTTTCCGAAGCCTCCATCGCTCGTTTTATCGTTTGTTTAAATGATGCGAACTGTATTGGTTTAAGGAGAAATTTGAAAATTCCTAATTCGTTAATGGCCTCAATGGCTACATGAACGTCAGACACAGCGGTTAGCATAATGAGTATTACGTGGGGTTGCTCAAGTCGAATCTTTTTTAAAAGGGTCAAGCCGTCCATTCCTGGCATACGATAATCGGATACAACCACGCTGATTTCGTTGTTTTTAACTAGTTCAAGCGCGCTATGGCCATTATCGGCAGTCAGGAGGCGGTATGGTTCCAGTCTGAGTGTCCGGCTTGCACTGTTGAGAAAAGAGGTCTCGTCGTCGACTATCAACAGGGTTTGTTTTCTCATCTGTGTGCCACCTTGCATGCATAGGGTTTAATATGATCCTTAACTCTGAAGCTTATGTTTGTTAGGACCGTTGGTCGGAATGTTGCAAAAATTATGCAAAATAAGCGCCTGATTGAACGTTAAAATAAATGTCAGAATGTCGGGTAGTTAAAAAAATACTCTCGGAGTTAAGCAAAATAAAATTCTCATTATGAAAACTTCTTTTCGTAATAATGTTATTTTGACGTAACATTTATTTGAACGAAATTTCAGAAAATGAAGCGGGGAACGTCATTCAGGGAGCACTCATGTCCATATTGTGACTTGAACCATATCGAAAGTTCATCCTTGATTCCCCATAGTTACAGGATGAGCACGGGGCTCTCACTCAAATTGTCAACTTTTTCAAGGATCACTAAAAATGATGGGTAGTACCATATCTGATGCGGCATACGGTTTCTCCATTCTTGTTGTAGATGATGAACCGGCTATTTTGAACTCTCTCAAACGCTATCTTGCCCGGAGCGGCTATCGGTTATTGCTCGCTGAAAATGGGGAGAAAGGGTTATCGATGCTCGAGGCTAATGAGATCGACTTGATGCTGCTTGATCTAAAAATGCCCGGCATTAATGGCCTTGAGGTGCTTGAAAGAGCTAAACGCATGCGTCCCAACCTGAAAGTTATCATGCAAACCGGACATGGCGGCGTTCAGGAAGCTGTCCTCGCCATGAGGAGGGGGGCTCTTGATTTTCTCATAAAAGGCGAATCTGTTGAAATTCTCCAGAGCCGAATCCGGCAGGTATTTGAAAATTGGAAACTCGAGCGCGAAAATTTAGTCTTACGTAATAATAACAAAGAATTATTTCAGTTTGACGGTCTAGTCGGCGCTTCTTCGCCTATGCAGCGGCTGAAAAAGTTGATCGTCAGAGTAGCGCCCACGGATACTACCGTTTTAATTCAAGGTGAGAGCGGAACTGGCAAGGAACTTATCGCCCAGGCATTGCACCACCATTCTGAGCGGAGAGACAAGCCTTTTATAGCGGTCGATTGCGCCTCTATTAGTGAATCTATTCTTGAATCAGAACTGTTCGGCCATGTAAAAGGTGCATTTACGGGGGCCGACAGTGCCTCACAGGGGCTGATAAGGTCCGCTGACTCCGGTACCCTTTTTCTCGACGAAATAGGAGAGATATCACTTGCTGTGCAGGCCAAACTGCTGCGAACTATTCAGGAGCGTTTGGTTCGGCCTGTGGGTTCTACCAAAATTTACCATACCGATGTGCGGATTATTGCGGCTACAAACAGGAATCTGCTTGATGAGGTGTCTCGGTTAACCTTCCGGCAGGATCTATATTACCGAATAAGTGCCGTCACGCTGACCGCGCCTCCTCTTCGGGAACGTAGTGATGATATTCCCTTGCTCACAAAATATATTCTTGACCAGTGCGCTACTATTCAAGGAGGACCGGTCATCGCTTCTCCGGAAACTCTCCACATTCTTTCTCGATACGAGTGGCCTGGCAATGTTAGGGAACTTGAAAACGTTCTTCGTGGAGGCGCGGTATTTTCAGATACCGGCATTCTTCAGCCGGAAGATTTACCCCCGATACTGCAGGTTCTGACCGAATCTAAAAATCCTGTTACCAAGAATACCACAGTCATGGCGTTCGAGAAGGAGGCAATTATTAACGCCTTGGCCTTAACCAAAAACAACCGAAAAGAGGCATTGAAAATGCTTGGGATATCAGAGGCGACGCTGTATCGAAAAATTAAGAAATACAAGCTGTAGGGAGTTTTTTTTGCTGAGAGCAACCGGAAGTTAAGGCAGCAATTGCGGCGATGAGGTGCGCCAGCAGGATGGTAATTTCACCCCTCCGCAGTGTTTGGAATGGTTATTCCGTAAAATTGCGGCACTCTTTAGTTTGTCGATGGGCCTTGGCAGTTGCAGGATCTATCCGCTCAAAGTTGCTGCCTACCGATGCCTTAAGCGCATAATGAAGGCCCGGTCGGTAGAGAAGACTTGAGCCCAAGTCTGGCTCAACGTCTGCTGTAAGGGATCGCACTGTTACCCGCCAGTCTTGACTGAATAGTAACCCCCAAAAAAGAAGGAAAAATATGAAAAAAATTGGCACATACCTCGTCATGATGGTGTTTTTGATTTCAACCGGCCTGGCCATGGCGGGTGATGACTTCGTCATCGGCATAGCCCCGCATACGAGTCCTCGCATAATCCTGGAAATGTATTCCCCGCTGCATACGTATCTTGAGAATACTCTTGGTATACCGGTAGAAATCGTAACAGCACCCAACTTTGACGTCTTTGCGCAGCGTGGTTTGACTCAGGAATTCGACATAGCGGTGACCACTGGCCATCAAGCTCGCCTCTTGCAACTGGATGCGCACTATATTCCACTCCTGACGTACCAAGCCGAATTTAAGGCAATCGTGCTTGTGCCGTCGAATGGGACCATCAATCTACCAGCCGACCTTGCCGGTAAAGAAGTCCTTGGCTTAAGCCCTGCCTCCTTGGTCACACTATGGGGTGAGCAATGGCTCGTCGATAATAAGGTGGCGACCAAATCGATCAAGTATGTAAGCGCATCGGACAGCGTGGCCCAATTAATACTTTCAGGGGAAGCTTCTGCAGGCTTTACCTCGCTGGCAAATTATCAAAAACTTGAACCGGAGGTGCGTGATCAATTACTCGTTTTAGCCGAGAGCAAACCCTTAGCGGGGCGCGTATATCTATTGAACAGCCGCCGGGCTGCAATGCAGGAAAAAATCGAGGCCGCACTTTGGACTTTTGCCTCTACGCCCGAGGGTAAACAATACTTTGCAACCAATAAACTTGAAGGATATCGACCGCTCAGGCCAAACGAACTGGAAGACATGGATATCTATACAGAGAAAACCAGGAAATTAATCGGCAGCGAAAAATAATGAACCTGCGCCCCTGGCAGACCATCCGTGGCCGTTTGCTCTCTTTGGCTATCGGACTGGAAATGATTATGCTGGCCATCATGATCGCCAACAGCATACGCCTTCTCCATAACGCCATGTCTGGACAGATCCACATACAGGCTGAACAATTAAATCCTGTGCTTGCAGCCGCATTGACTGCGCCTTTGGCTCAGCGTGACATTGCCACGATGCAGGCCGTAGTGGATGAAAGCCGAATACATGAAAGCCTGGATTATATCGTCATCATCGATAAAAACGGTCATCGAGTTGCTTCAAGCGGTTGGGAGGCGGACCAGATGTTGCCTGAACCAAGTAAGGAATGGGCATTGTTGGGTGACAAAAACGGACCGCGATTTAATGTAGTCTCGTCTGTAGTATTTCAAGGATTGACTCTTGGCTCGCTTCATTTCGGCATCAACCTATTACCGATTAAACGTGCGATGAGGGAATTGTTTATACAGGCCATGAGCATAGCGGTCCTAGAGATCATCCTTTCCTCCCTGATTTTGCTGTTTTTCGGGTTTTGGTTAACTCGGCACATGAATACACTCACGCAGGCCAGTCTGGCGGTGGCTGCCGGCAATTTATGTCCTCCTGTCGTCCCGGAGAGCACCGATGACGTCGGCCAACTGGGCACTGCTTTTAATATTATGTCGCGCGCCATTGTCGAACGGGTGAAAGAATTGACTTTAGCCAAGGAAACCGCCGAAGCCGGTGAGGCAAAATTGAGCGGCATCACTAATTATGCCAATGACGCCATTCTGATGATGGACCCGTTGGGCGCCATTTCTTATTGGAACCCCGCCGCGACGCGGATCCTGGGTTACAGTGCCCAGGAGGCACTCGGTCAGCATCTCCACAACTTGCTGGCACCTGAAAAGTATCATGAGGCTTATGCAGGAGCCTGCCCTGAATTTTGGCGTACTGGTCGCGGCAATATTGTCGGGAAATCGCTTGAAATGTACGCCAGAACAAAGAACGGTTCTGTTATTCCAATTGAGCTGTCGATGGCTGGGGTGTTACTCAATGGGCAATGGTATGCCGTCGGTATTCTTCGAGACATCAGTGAAATCAAGCAGGCACAGGAGCAACTTGTGCTGAAACAGGATCAGCTGGAATCGCTGAACAGATCGTTGCAGAAGCGTGTTGATGATACGGTATCTGAACTGAGGCAAAGGGATCAGGTACTTATCAATCAGTCACGTCAGGCGGCTATGGGTGAAATGATCGGCAACATAGCGCATCAATGGCGTCAACCGTTGAATGTTCTTGCCATGGTGATCGCTAATCTTCAGTGTGTCCAACAGGACCAGCAGTTGACCGATGCCTATATGAACGAAGCCGCAGCGACCGCCAACCGGCTTATAAAAAAAATGTCGACCACAATCAATGATTTTAGAGATTTTTTCAATCCGAACAAAAATATGGTCGACTTTTCGGCAAGAGAGCAAGTCGCATTAGTGGTAGACATGGTGGACGCGGCCTTTAAAAACAACTCGATAACCATTGTTACGGAATCCGGAAGTGATTGCATCCTTCAAGGCTTTCCCAATGAATATTCTCAGGTTGTACTTAATTTATTGAATAACGCTAGGGATGCAATACTAGAGACTCGAGCCACGCCTGGACAGATTGCCATCGCTTTCCAAGAAACGGACGGAATGGGAGTTGTAACCGTGCGTGACAACGGTGGGGGCATAGCAGAGAATGTTCTCAGTAAAATTTTTGACCCCTACTTCTCGACTAAAAGCACAGGGACCGGTATAGGCCTGTATATGTCAAAAATGATCATAGAGCGTAATATGAATGGACGAATTGAAGTGGCCATTTTTACAGGAGGCAGCGAATTCTCGATCCGCACCCCTTTAGCCGTGAGGAAAATATGAAAGACATTGCAGAGGATCAGCAATATCTGAAGAAACTGACGGTGTTGTACGTCGAAGATGAAGCAGATGTGGTAGAGCAGACTGTCAGGTTTCTTTCTCGTTACAGTGGGACTCTGCTGACTGCGAGCAACGGAGCTGAGGGTCTGGAGTTTTATCGTCAACACCATCCCGATATTATCATCACCGATATACGGATGCCGGTTATGGATGGCTTGACCATGGCACGTACGATCCGTGAGAGTGACAACTCGATTCCGATCATTGTTATGACCGCCTTTGATCAAGCTGATTATCTGATGCAAAGTATCAATATCGGCATAGACGGTTACGTCACAAAACCGGTGGAGAGCGCTTGGTTGCTGACGACGTTATATAAATGCGCCCATCGCCTTCGGGTTGATCAGGCGCTCAAGCAATCGCTGATTGAGGCAAAAAGAAGAGAACGAATAATAACGGAAAGTAAAAAGGAGTTTGAGCTGGTTATTACGGGAGCGCAACTCGGTACCTGGAATTGGGACATCACCACCGGAGAGGTTCATTTTAATGAACGGTGGTTCAACATGTTGGGTTATCAGTCGGAGGAATTGAAATCCCATGTGTCCGTTTGGAAGGAGTTGATACATCCTGAAGACGCCGATTTTGTCATGGCCGCTCTCGAGGAACATTTGTCAGGCAAGACCGTTATGTATTCCACGGAGCATCGTCTGCGCCATAAAACAGGTCGCTGGATCTGGGTACATGACATCGGCAAGGTCCTGAGACTAGATGCAGACGGCAAGCCTCAGCGTGCTTTCGGCATCCATCTGGACATTACCGAACGAATGGATGCGGTAGCACGTCTGGCAAAAGCAAAAAATGAGTCCGACGCCATTATTAACGATTTTCTCGACACCTTGCTTGTTGTCAGTGCCGACTTAACAATCGTCCGCATCAATCAGGCGACCTGCGATTTTCTCGGCTACGAGGAAATGGAACTGCTGCAAAAACCGGTTGCCGTACTCTTCCATGATGACGAAGCCTCTGTGCGCGCAGCGTTCGCTTTTTATGCCGAGCAAAACCGGGCCCAGTTTAACTCAACGCGTGAATTACGCAATGTCGAACTCTGTTATCGCCATAAGAACAACGACAGCTTGCCAATGTCGTTCAATATCAGAACGATATTAGGTGAGCAAGGTCAGGTCACCGGTGTGGTCGCCGGGGCAAAGGATATCTCCACTCTCCGTTTTTCCTTGGATGAGATTGGCCGCCAGAAGGAATTTATCGAGACACTCTTTGATGTTTTCCCCGTGGGACTTCTGACGCTTTCGACATCAGGGGAGATTATGACAAGTAATCAGAACTTCAAAACGATGCAGGAGAGCTATTCTGAAAGATTTAGTGTGTCCCCGGAAGAGTGGGCCTGTGGGTTGATTGAAAAAATAATGCCTCAACAAACCAATCAGGACGCCTTCATTGTCCACCTCAAGCACGGGAGCGATTCGGCCTATTTTAGGTGTCAAGTCACCTCGATTTGCAGTCTTGAAAGTGAGACCGTCATCGTTTCCATTATTGACATCACCAGAGAGTTGCTCATTGAGGAAGAAAGAGCGATGTTGGCCATGGTGATAGAGCAATTCAATGATTCCGTCACCATCACCGGAACCGACGATGGAATCGTTCGCTATGTCAATCCTGCCGTCGAGGAAAGTAGTGGATACAGCAAGCAGGAACTGGTCGGTAAACCTCCGTTATATTGCGGGGAAGGTTTGTTTGATGCCGCAACCATCGAGGAAGTACAAAAATCACTTGCCAAAGGTAAGGTATGGTCCGGCCACCTTAAAAGTTCCCAAGAGGATGGAATCGTTTTTGAATCCGAGGTCACTATCTTTTCTGTTCACGACAATGAGGGTAGTTTTAATTATAATGTAGAAATCAAAAAAGATGTCACTGAGGTCATCAATCTGCAATGTAAGTTGGCTTTAGCGCAGAAAATGGAAGCCATCGGTCAACTGGCGGCAGGCATCGCCCATGAAATTAACTCTCCAATCCAGTATGTGCTTAATAACATAGCTTTTATTGGTCAGGCCTTCGGGGGGCTTAATGATTTGCTCGTCGAAATCGGTAAAACAGAAAACCTAAGTCTGCCTCCAAGGGTTTCGTCACTGCTGGAAAACAGTCGCCTGGATTTTCTTTTGCAGGAAATTCCGGAAAGTCTCAAGGAGACGGAGGAGGGGATTGATCGGATTGTTAAAATTGTGGCTGCAATGAGGGAGTTCAGCCATCCCGGTAGTGGTGAAAAAGAACCCGTCGATCTAAACCATGCCCTGAAGAATGCCCTTATCGTTTGCCGTAACGAGTGGAAGTATGTGGCAGAAGTGGTCACCGATTTAGCCCTTGATCTGCCCTTGGTTCACTGTTTTTCTGATCAAATGAATCAAGTCTTTCTCAACCTGATCATCAATTCCTCGCATGCAATTGAAGCGGAAAAGGCGATAAAGCCAGATAAACCAAGCTGTATCACCATCACAACCCGTCGAAACGGCCAATGGGTGGAACTCCGGGTGAGTGACACCGGTTGCGGCATTCCTAAAGAAATCCAGCATCGTATTTTTGAACCTTTCTTCACCACCAAAGAGGTGGGGAAAGGGACGGGACAAGGTCTGGCCATTGTGCACGATATTGTGGTAAAAAAACATGGCGGTCGGATTGATTGCATATCGGAACTCGGTCAGGGGACCACTTTTCTTCTCTCTCTGCCAGTCAATGCATGAACATGAGGGCTTCTACGCTCTACAGACGTTACAATAGCGCTTTTTTGCTAACTGTTATCCTCGGATATGCCGAGAGTGTTGGACCTTTCGGAAAACAACATTTTGAATTTGAGAAAATCTTTGTAACGGCTAACATCTCTGTTGAGTTCGTCCGTCAATTACTGGCCTTTTTTCGACCCGCAGACTTTGGCCGCGGATGTTCTTGACCTGAATGACGTCGTTGAATGAATGCAGGAGATGTTGCGAGGTTTAATCGAAGAGGACATTGAACTTTCCTGGAAGCCGACTGCTCAGTGAACTTCAATAAAGCGAGATTCCTTTCAGGGGTTTGGTCTGAACAGCTTGATGATGCAGATGGAAGTGACGGGGTAATAGGGGCGTAAAGATGGCTATGCTATATCTACTTCCTGTTGAATAAATGGATGATCTGGTGTCCATTAATTCCATCGTTAATTTGAAGAACTGAACTGCGACAACGCGTGAATCATACAGGGGAGGGAACGCGATGCCCCGCAAAAATAAATTAATCCAGAAATCGGAAGTTCCTCCATCCTCGGTCATTCCAATTGGGCCTCACGAAAAACCTTTTCCTGTGGTCGGTATTGGCGCGTCTGCAGGGGGATTAGCGGCCTTCGAGGCCTTCTTTTCCGGCATGCCTGCGGACACCGAACCGGGGATGGCTTTTGTCCTTGTGCAGCATTTGGCCCCGGATCACAAGAGTATCCTTCACGAACTGGTACAACGCTTTACCCGTATGCAGGTTTTCGAGGTAGAGGACGGGATCGTCGTTCAACCAAACTGCGTTTACATTATCCCACCCAATCGTGACATTGAGTTCCTGAATGGCACGCTTCATCTGTTGAAACCATCTGCACAGCGCGGTCTGCGTTTACCCCTTGACAGTTTCTTTCGCTCTCTGGCACAAGACCTGGGCGATCTGGCTATCGGTGTTATACTCTCCGGTACCGGCAGTGACGGCACTTTAGGCGTGCAAGCCATCAAGGGAGAGGGCGGCATGGTTATGGTCCAGTCCCCCGAATCCTCAGAATATGAAGGGATGCCGCAGAGCGCTATTGCCACCGGCTTAGTGGACTATACGCTGCCACCTGCAGAAATGGCCGATCAACTCATTTCCTACTCCGCCTATCTCTTTGATAAGTTCCCGAATGTAACTGCAACCCAGGCACTCAACAACGAGAACGCCTTGAAAAAATATTTATCCTTTTACAGTCTCAAGCAGGCCATGATTTTTCCCAGTATAAACTGGGTACCCTCCATCGTCGCATCGAACGTCGTATGGCCATTCATAAAATCGAAAAAATAAACGCTTACGTCAAATATTTACAGAAAACACCGGGGGAGGTGGAGGCCTTATTTAACGATCTTCTGATCGGAGTTACCAATTTCTTTCGTGATCCTGAGGCATTTATAGTTCTTGAGAATCAGGTCATCCCCAAACTCTTTGCCGGTAAACGCGCTGATTCCGTGATCCGCGTCTGGGTGCCAGGATGTTCTACTGGCGAGGAAGCCTATTCTATTGCTATTTTGCTTGCTGAACGACAAGAGGCAATGAAGCAGCGTTTCAAGGTCCAGGTTTTTGCTACTGATATAGACAAGCGCGCTATTGCCACTGCCCGTAGCGGGATCTATCCGGCCAGCATCGCAACCGATATCTCCCCGGAACGACTGAAGCGGTTTTTCGTAGGCGTACCCGATCGCAACGCCTACTGCATCCACAAGGTTATTCGTGACATGCTGATCTTTTCCGAGCATAATCTGATCAAAGACCCGCCGTTTTCCAGACTCGATCTGATTAGTTGTCGCAACCTCCTGATCTATCTCGACAGTGATCTGCAGAAAAAGATTGTTCCGATGTTCCACTATGCTCTGAACCCAGAGGGTTTTATCTTTCAAGGAACCTCTGAGACTGTATCCGAGTTTGTCCATCTCTTTGCCACGGTGGATAGAAAATTAAAATTGTATCAGCGCAAAGAGAGTGCTTACACCCTGCAACCTATTGTCCCGACACGGTTTTCAGTCCCCATGACAGACGTAAGCCTAGAGGGTGGGTATCGCTCACCGCATGCAAAAACACTTTTCGATGAATTGCCCCTGCAGGAACTGACTGAAAGGGCAATGTTGCAGCGAACCCCAACCGCAGTACTGGTCAACAGCAATGGCGATATCCTGTACTTCCATGGCCGAACCGGAATGTATCTTGAGCCTGCACTAGGCAAGGCAACGGTCAGTAACATCATCAAGATGGCCCGTGAAGGATTGCAGAGTACGTTGACCACGGCTCAGAGGTGGTTCCACTTGTCTGAACAAGATTTTCTGATTTTTAAGTGGAATCTCTGTCCATAGTTACGCTGCCTGTTGGACCGTCGGCAGTATCACGGTGTAGGCCTCGTCAGGCGTTTTTTTCTTTATTTTGGAGTGTGGTCGGAAGCGGTTGTACCAGTCCAAATAGCGCATGATCGATCTGCGGGCCTCGTTGACTGAGTCATAGGCGTGGAGATACACCTCTTCGTACTTGACTGATCTCCACAGTCGCTCCACGAAAACATTGTCCCGCCAGGCTCCCCGACCATCCATGCTGAGCCTGCAACCTCCGTCATGGACCGCCCGGACGAACTCCTCAGCGGTGAATTGGCTTCCCTGGTCGGTATTGACAATCTCAGGCGCGCCATGGCGGGTCAACGCCTCTTGGAGAACATCGACGGCATGGCAAGCCTCCAGGGTGATGGCGAGCTTGGCTGCCAGCACCTTCCGGCTGGCCCAGTCGACCACCGCCGTGAGATAAACAAAGCCTTTAGCCATCGGGATGTAGGTAGTATCCAACGCCCAGACCTGGTTGGCTCGTTCGATCCTCATTCCGCGCAGGAGATAGGGATAGACCTTGTGACCAGGGTGTTTCTTGCTGGTTCCCGGTTTCCGGTACAACGCTTCGATGCCCATGCGTTTCATCAACGTACTTACCCGCCTGCGGCCGACTTTGATGCCAGCCCTGTTCACCTGATCGCGCAGCATGCGTGCGCCCATGAATGGACGCTCCAGATGCAACTCGTCCAGGCGGCGCATCAGCTCCAAGTCGGCTTTCGCAACAAGCCTGGGACGGTAATAGAGGCTGCTGCGACTGATGCCGACCAGTTTGGCCTGTCTTGTCAAAGATAGTTTGTGCTTGCGGTCAATTATCGCTTTGCGCTCAGCAGCCCCACCCTGGTGAGCGCGCTTTCTAAAAAATCGTTTTCCAGCGTCAATTGCCCAATCTTGGCGTGCAGTGCCTTCAGGTCAACTTCCGGCTTAGCTGGGGATTTATCGAAAATATCAGAAGCGCCCTCGCTTAACTGCCGCTTCCAAGTGGTTATCTGATTGGGGTGGATCTCGAACTGCTGGGCCAACTCAGCCAGCGTCTTGTCGCCGGCTATCGCTGCCAGGGCCACTTTTGCTTTGAATGCCGCTGAATGTTTCCGTTTCGTTCCTTTTGCCATTTTCTGCTCCATATTGTGCCCATCGTTGGGCGTTAGCGGTAGCAGATTTTCCACTTAACAGCTTGTCCAAATTTACGGGACCACCTCTCTCTACATAAAGCCGTGGTTGGGAAAGAAACTATTCATCATCTTGGTCTGCGCGTTAAAACCAACGGCGATTTCAGCGGAGTCAACTTAACCGTCCAGCCTATACCAACAGGTTCTGAAACCTCTGCAGAGGCGTTTTTATATCTGGTCATCCTCGAGGCAACACCGGTGCAACCCGTCGTCGTGGTGCAAGGGATTAAGATCTCAGAGAAGGCCGATCCCAGCGACAACCTGCTGAATAAGCAACTCAGACAGGAACTGCTTGCCAAGGAGGAATACATCCAGGCTATCCGCGAGCAGCTTGAGACCTCCACCGAAGAACTCAAATCCTCGAATGAGGAGATGCAGTCGGTCAATGAAGAATTGCAATCCACCAACGAAGAGCTTGAAAGCTCCAAGGAAGAGCTGCAGTCCGTGAATGAAGAAATAAGTTCGGTCAACTACGAATTGCAGACCAATTTAGCCAATCTGTCGCAGGCTAACGACGACATGAACAATATGTTGGGAGGAACAGGCATAGGCACGGTCTTTGTGGATCATCAACTTCACATTCTCCGATATACCCCAACCGCCACCAGGATAATAAACTTGATTCCCAGCGATGTCGGGCGGCCTGTAAGGCACACCGTCACCAATCTTTTGGGTTACGATAGTTTGGTAACCGACACGCAGGCGGTGCTGAACACCTTGATCCCTAAAAATGTTGAAGTGCAGACTGCGGATGGCGAATGGTTTTCCCTGCGTATCCAGCCATATCGCACAAGAGACAATGTTATTGAGGGGGCGGTGATCACCTTCATGGATATCTCCGAGATAATACAGGCCAGAGAGGCGCTGCGTAAAGCCAATG
>Ga0074195_1001767_pt1 | contig 27717 bp, 19 predicted proteins | sample EPASupsiteHSE623_FD_64525 | JGI IMG/M metagenome (GOLD analysis project Ga0074195, IMG submission 64525) | Bioremediated contaminated groundwater from EPA Superfund site, New Mexico - Sample HSE6-23 | ecosystem: Environmental > Aquatic > Deep subsurface > Groundwater > Contaminated ... | reverse complement strand
AGGGGCTAATATTCAAGACAATTGGCTTAGAAAGATACTATCGTTGCGACAGTTTTCTAATGATCAGAAATTTGATACGATTATGAGAAGCTGTAAAGAAAGTAAAATGGGTCAGGTAATTAAAAATAGTAATCTGTTTTCTAATACTGATGATATAGGAAATGTACCTGGTAACCTTAATTATGAATTTAAAAGCTGTGGAGAATCAAAAAGTTACGGTATTTTTACAAATGATACCATGTTTATAAGTGATTATAACGTATCTATAATTGATAATAATTCAAAACCTTTAAAATTAAGTTTAAATTCAAATCAAAATGATGGAATTAAAGCGAGTTATAACTTAACAGGCAAAGATATTAATATAAATCGATCACAGTTAATAAATAAAGCTTTTTATGAAAAAATAACAGCCCAAAATAATGCACCGGTACAGAAAGTTTTAAATTTAAATTTGGAAAGCAAAATAAGGGACGTAATGGATGTTAGAGGCATGAAAATACCTAAAGGCCCTTATGAGTCAATTAAAACAGATGATTATGGTGTAATATTCAATACAATAATTGAACCAAACAGAAAACTTGGTGTTAAAGTTCTTATAAAAGTTGATGGAAAACCATTTGTTCCAGATTTAACAATTAATAAACAAAATAATTTAAACGCCAAAATAGTATTACCTGCCAGGCAAATAAAGAATATAGAAGTACAAGTTATACCGTTATTAAATAATAAGGCATTTGTAGATGGTCAAATAGTGGAAAATATACCTAAAAACTATGAATTAGCATTACAAGAAGCAAATAATAATAATTTGGTTAACCAGGTTACCAAAGTTCAAATTTTAGGTAGCGGATCATTGAAGAATGCACAGGCCATATATGACAGGGCAAATTCAGATTTAAAAATATTAACTAATGCATTGAACGTTGATAATAAAAACTATAACTTTATTGTGGCAGGAATACCCAGATACGCATGCCTTTTTGGAAGGGATAGCATAATTACTGCCATGGAAATGCTCCCTATTAATAAAAAAATAGCCAAAGATATTATTGAATTATTAGCCAAATATCAGGGAAAACATTTTGGGGATAGGTATGCTGAAGCTTTAGCAAAAGGTGAAGTCGATAAAGAGAAATTTTTATCCAAATATAGAGAAAAAGAAGAAGCCGAAGGGAAAATACTGCATGAATTAAGAGTAGGGGAATTGGCCAGACAGGGTAAAATACCTTTTACGCCTTATTATGGAACTGTAGATGCTACAGCACTGTGGTTAATGTTAATTTCTGATTATTATAAGTGGACTGGAGATAAAGAAACTGTAAAAAACCTAACACCTCAAATTGATAAGGCTTTAAAATGGATAGATAGTAATTCATCTGATGGTTTTTTGAGGTTTGTAGGTACCTGGGGTAAAGAATATTGTTTGGATAATCAGGGCTGGAAGGATTCTTCAAACAGTCTTGAACATACAATAAACAAAGATGGTATATTATCCATACCCAAATATCCTGTAGCTTTAGCAGAAGTACAAGGATATGTATATGCGGCTAAACAAGGTATTTCTAGAATTTACAGTGATTTAGGTAAAACAGCAGAATCAAAAAAACTTGAACAGGAAGCATTAAAACTTAAGGAAAACTTTAATAAAAAATACTGGGTGGATTCAGAACAATTTATAGCTATGGCACTTGATGCGGATGGAAAACCTGTACCTTCAGTATCATCAAATGCGGGGCAGTGTTTATTTACCAATATTATTGACCCGGACAAAGCAAGAGAAGTAGAAAAGAGACTAATGTCTAATGAGATGTATTCAGGGTGGGGTATAAGGACGTTAAGTTCAAAATCACCGGCGTATGATGAGATGAGTTATCATAATGGTTCAATATGGCCACATGATACTGCTTTGGTGGCAAAAGGTTTCTCGAATAACTATAATAAAGCAATAATAACCAAGTCTTTATATGAAGCTGCAAGCACATTTGAGCATAACAGGATGCCTGAGTTATACGGAGGTTTTCAAAGAAAGCCCAATGATAAAACTATTCAAACTTATCCTGAGGTTTGTTGGCCTCAGGCTTGGTCGTCTGCCTCTATAATAGAAGTGTTGTTTTCTTCTTTGGGCATTGAACCGGATATTAAAAATAGGTCTTTAAAATTAAATAACCCTGTTTTGCCGGAAGGTATGAGTGGTATAAAAATATCCAATATTGAAATTGATAATCAAAAATTAAATTTGGATATTTCAAAACAACCTGATAATTCATTGATAATAAAAGCGACAAATAAAAATAATGTGCAGCTTTTTGTTAATAAACAGGGGAATAATTATCGTATAGGTTATTAAATTGTTTGAAAAGTTGATTAATTTTGTTTATATAAACATACAATATTAATGTTCTATTGTAAATTTAATTACATAATGTAAATAATTTTAGCAGCTTTTTATCTTTAGGGTTTTTTAAATTCATTAATTAATTTAACGAAATATGTTTATTAGGTATAAATTAATCCAAGAAAGGTAAAAAATGACTATTCAAAACATTGCTTTTAGTTCAAAATTACCATCTATAGAAAAAAACACAACTTCTTTTGCCGGAAAAACAAAAGAAAAAGAACCTGTTGTTGTAAAAAATCAAGATACCCTTGTCAGGTCTTATTATCCGAAAGAACAAGGTGAAAGAGAAGAATATGAAATAAAACAAGAAATTGAAAAAGAAAATGTAAAAAAAGTGAATCAACTTGTGTTGAAAGCATGTGATGAGCCATTAACAGAAGAAAATAAAGAAACATTGAATAATTCATTAACAGAAATGCTTAAAGATTCAAAATTATCCGCTAAAAAACAAGAAAAACTAAAAGAAATGGTATCTAAAACATTGGAAAAATTTCCTGATTTATCAGATGCCCAGAAAAAAGAATTTAAAGAAAAGCTTGAAAATGTAGATAAAAGCCCATTTAATTCAAAAAATTTAGCTTGTGAGACAGTAGGTTTAATCTTTTTAGCTTCTCCTGACCCTGTAACAAAGTTATTAGGAGCAGTATGGCTACTCTGTGGATCTTTTTCTGTTGGAATGGGAATGTTAAAACAGAGTGGTCTTCAAGTAGGTTACGGCATTTTTTAGTTTGATTAAATACATAATTATTGGCATTGATCAATGATCAATTCGCTTTAATACCAAGTTGTAATCAATACCTAACTGTCATGTAAGAGGCCGTCTCATATTGTCTTTGCGAAAAACCCTCTCAAAGCGTCTTTGCGAACCCAACGACATTTTGAGGGTGCGGCAATCTCCTGACCGGAGCGTAATTGTAAAGAACCTGTAGGATTGGGTAACTACCCCATCATAACCCACTGGTCCATATTGCAGGAATAATGTGGCAAATAATTTTATTTGCTCTGTTGTAACCCTGCTAGATCACGGATCGTCGGAAGTCTAATAGAGGTGTAAATAATACTTCCAAGCGTCCGAGATGACAGTTTTAGCTTGATAACTGAACATTAAAAAGGTATTTCTAATACTGTTTTTGCGAACCCAACGACATTTTTCTGCTGGAATCTATCGATTACTTTTATGGAACAGTATATTTCTTTTAAATACTACAAAACCTGTAATTTTATTGACAAGACAAATTATCGTGTCTAACATGTTGTTAAACTTTTATTTTTAATAGTTTGCGATTAATTTACAAATTTAGTTGCATATAAAAGTAGAAAAATTTTTTTAATTGTATTAGATTAATAAAATTATTAAATTTATTTGAGAGAAAAATTGGAGGTTGTATGATTAGTGGTTCTAATATCAATTTCAAAGGACGTATTTGCGTTTATGAAGGTTCAAAAGAAATAAGCAGTTTAGATACAAGCAAAAATAAAGATTTTGATGAAAAAATGCTGGAATTTGTAGAAGATAAATTTCTAAAATCTCCTGATGTCAAACTTGGGAAAAACTTTAATGGTAATGATTGTTTACAAGTCGACAACTTTACCCTTACTGATGGCGTAAGACACAAACCAGCATTAGCCGTTGATCTTAAACTTAATGGTAATTCTAGTGATACCAAAACTAGTATTAGATGGGAAATGCTTAATTTTGAAAAATGCCCTGAATTAATAGACAAATTACTCAAAAAAGCCGACAAAAAAATGAACGAGCTTATTGAACAGAAAAAACAACAACAATTGCAGCCAGAAAGAGCATCAGAAATATTCATGGATGCTATAAGATATTTTTCTCCGAATAAACCCAACTTTTAAACCCAATGCTTAGCAAAGACGATTTGTGACAACTTCTTGCATGGCAGGCAGTTAGGTATTGATTACAACTTAGTATCAGAAAGACGTAGCACTTTGAATATAACTGTATAAATTATAATCAACGCATAAAAAATTTGTACATATTTGGAAAAATACTCGACTCTTTCAATCCCTGATGTGAATTTATTTAATGCGTTTACTATAAGTTTAAGCAAGAAAAAAACAAAAAGAACAAAAAGAACACAGGTAAGTGTTCTTTTTGTTCTTAATTTATTTAAAAAAAAACTCCTGTCTCAATATATTAAAACATTAATATGTTTCAGATTTTTTATACAACTAATTTTTAGCTTTTTATTTTAATTAGACATCAGCAGTTGTAGCATCTTCAACTTCTTCAGGTTCAGCATCTTCATGTTCAGTAGTTTCATTATTAACATTAGGTGCTGGAGCGCCAAAAGATGGAGCGCCTGGTGGTCTTAAAGCTCTTTGTCTTAATTTTGATATAAGACCATAAAGCATTTTCCTGAGTTCGATTACTTTTTCTTCAAAGTTTGAATATTCTTCCTGAGTAATAAATCCCATTTCTTTTGCTAAAAACAATTGACAATCAATTTGAGAAATATCCCCCAATGCACAGTATAAAAACTGTCTGTATTCTTTGGATATTTGTCTTGAATTACCTTCAGCAATGTTAGAGGATATACCGATTGATGATTTAGCCATCAATTCTACCAGCCTGTCATTTTTTACTTTAGGAAAAATCAAATACACATTTTTAGCAAGGTCCATGGATTTTTGCCAGACAAAAAGATCTTTGTAGTTAATAACTCTAGACATATGCAGCTCTCCTAGAAATATTTTTTTAGACACATAAATATAATTTTAAATACATGAGCTAGTTTTTGAAAATTTGTTAACTAATATCAACTTACGATTATAAATTAAATTTTTAAATTTATATACAATTTCCCCCTAAATTTGTTTAGAAGTATTACAAAATAGTTACTTTTTTGATTTTTATAGTAAATAAATTTACTAATCAAGGCTATGTATTAAATAAAAATTACCACTCATTAGGCATAAGTTTAATATAAAGTAATTGTTTTTAATAATGCCGCTGTTTGATTTATAATACAAATGGTTGGCATATTTAAATAATCAGGAATACAAAAAAATTTATGAGTTTAACAAATGATATTTTAAACAAAAATACGCTCAATAAATCAGATATACTGCACCTTTTAAATTTATCTGAACCTTCTGAGCTTGATAGACTTTATAATAAAGCTAATGAGGTTCGTAAACAGTACAAAGGTGATGAAGTTCATTTGAGGGGTATCATTGAATTATCAAATTATTGTGCTCGCTGGTGCACTTATTGCGGTATTAACGCTGGCAATAAGCAACTTGAACGTTACAGAATGCCAGTTGAAGAAATTGTAATTACAGCCCAAAAAGCTTGGGAGTTAGGTTATAAAACAGTAGTACTGCAATCAGGGGAAGATAAATTTTATACTATAGACATAGTTGAAGAAATAATACATTCCATAAAGACTACTACCTCTTTAATTATCACATTGGGCCTTGGAGAAAGACCTGAAGAAGAATTCATTCGTATGAAACAAGCCGGAGCTGACCGGTATTTATTAAAACATGAAACATCAGACAAAGAATTGTATAAAAAATTACACCCAGATATGAGCTTTGAAAATAGGATCAATTGTCTAAAAGTTCTTAAAAAATTGGGTTTTGAAACAGGAAGCGGTATAATGATAGGTATACCTGGCCAAACTTTAGAAAGCATTGCCGAAGATATACTTTTATTTAAAGAACTAAACATAGATATGATTGGAATGGGACCTTATATAAGCCATCCTAACACACCTCTGCATGAAGATTTCCTTAAACTAGGTTACTTTACACCTGATTTTAAAGTTGATCTTGAAGAGCTAGTTTATAAAATAATAGCTACAACAAGGCTTGTAAATAAAACAGCTCACATACCCGCAACAACTGCTCTGGCTACGACAAACCCTGCCAGCGGTAGAGAGCTGGCTTTAACCAGAGGTGCTAATGTAGTTATGCCTAATGTTACTGATATTAAATATCGAAAACTTTATGAAATATATCCTGCTAAAGCCTGCATAAATGAACGTCCAGAAGATTGCAGGGTTTGCATAGATAAAAGGATACGCTCAATAGGTAGAATACCTGCTTAAAAAGTCATCTTTTATGAAATTTTTTAAAATCGGAATTTTATGCAATTTTCACACATCCTGAAATTGCATTCAAAACATAACTTGGATTGCTTCGTCGCTTTGCTCCTCGCAATGACGAAAAGATGGCCAGGACGACAAAAATAGTATATTGATTGCAAAATGGTATTATTTGTATAAAGAATATTCTTTAGGTATATTTTTAGGCCCTATTACGCTTAAAGCATAGTATTCAGGAGTAAAAATGTAATCTGCTACCCTTTTTATATCTTGTACAGAAATGTTATCTATAATTTGGCAAACTTCTTCAACGTTATAAATTTTATTAAAATAAAATTCACTGTGAACATTACGGTATGACCTGTAGTACATTGATTCCAGGCCCAGGAGCATACAGCCTTTTAATTGTTTTTTAGCCCTTGTTAACTCTTCTTCTGTTAACGCATTTTCTTTTACAGTGGCAAATTCATTAAGTACAATATTAATAACTTCTTTAATGTTATTGACGCTTGTTCCTGCATAAACGCCAAAAATCCCTGTAGATCTATACATGGCCTTATAAGAATTTATGGTATATGCCAATCCTCTTTTTTCTCTAACTTCTTGAAATAACCTTGAGCTTATACCCCCCGATAATGCTATATCTATAATAGACAAAGGATATCTATCCATGTGATCTACATTGATACCACGTGTTGCTATACATAAATGAGCCTGTTCTATATCTTTTTCGTTAACAATAACAACAGGGTTTAATTCTGGGGAAGGCAATTTATAATTTTTTGCATCATCATTCAAATGTTCAAAATTAGATTTTATCTGCTCAATAACCTGATCAGAATCAAAATTACCGGCTAAAGAAAAGATTATATTATCCGGTGTATAAAAATCTTTAACAAAATTAATAATATCTTCTCTTGTCATCGGCAAAATAGAACTACATTCGCCTGTTACAGGAAACGCTAAGGGGTGATTTTTCCATATACCTTTAAATAATAAATCATATATGATCTCATCTGGTGTATCTTCATACATCTTTATTTCTTCTAAAATTACCTGTCTCTCCAGTTCAAGTTCTTCTGGGTTAAACAGGGAGTTTAAAAGCATATCACAAAAAATATCTACGGTTAAAGCAACCTGTTCTGTTAAGACTCTAGCGTAATAGCAAGAAAATTCCTTGTCCGTAAAGGCGTTTAAAGTACCCCCATAGTCTTCTATCAATTGAGCTATTACTTGTGATGTCCTTGTTTTAGTACCTTTAAACATTAAATGCTCAATAAAATGAGATACCCCATTTATTTTTTTGTTTTCCATAGAAGAGCCTGCCCCTACAAGTACAGTTACAGAAGCAGAATGAACATCAGGTATATATTCAGTTATAATCCTTAATCCGTTAGATAATTTTGTTTGCCTGATCATAATTTGTAATAAAGTTAGAAAAATTTTTTTAATTAAGTACCATTTTATATTACGTGGTAGAAATAAAGCAATTGAAAACTAAAATAACTTCTAATGTTAAGAAAAAACCGATACAGACATGTCTTTGATTGAAAAAATAGCTATTTTAGTGTAAATTATTCAATTAAATATTATTTAAACTTATAAATATAATACGCACGTAAAATAGAAACAAGTTGGGGAATACAGTTATAATGCTACATTTTAATGTTTTAAAGCAATTTAATTCTTATGATAATACTTCCAACCTAAAGTTAAAACATAAACAACAGGTAAGTTTTGCATCAGACAACAATATTACAGATATATTAATTCAACAAATTAAAGACGATATAGCCTCAGGAGATATATTTGTTAAAAAAGTAGCTGCTTCAGAAGATAAAGAAACTTTACCTCCGTTATTATCACAAAATATGGCTGATTATCCAGTTAATCAGTTTTATATATTATTGACTGAAAAGAATTTCTGGAAAGGTGATCATCGTTTTAATAAGGAATTTAATATTGATGATGATGAAGAGGCTTTTTACAAATGGTTTTCTGAAATTAAATCTCTTGGAATAAAAAAAGATAATCCCCTCCCTAAAATAGATATAGATGGGCCAACCGGAGTAAAAACCATATGGAAAGTCATGAATGATCCAGAAAGAATTCATGAATTAATGCCTTTATATATTATTGCTTGCGATTGGTTCTATAACAAGGAAAATCAAGATAACCCCATATTATTGGAAGGTAATCAAATTCTTGCAAAACAACATATTGAAGACGATTTTGGTATAAAACTTGATAAAAAATTCAAAATAAAAGATTATAATTACTCAGGATACCTAACAAAGAAGAAAGATTATACTTAAATTTAAACAATTATAGGTGTGAAACAATAGCGATAATGGTTATTTCTTTATCTTCCGTGGTATAGTGCCAAAATAGCCTGAAAGCTCCAGGGGTATTATTCTTCATTAATTGAGTGGGTAATTTTTAAAAATCAATGATCTTTTACAAATTAGACATAAAACAAGAAACGTTAAAACCTGTCATCTCAAACTACATAAAGTCTTAACGGCACTTTGATTAGACTTTAGTAGATCCGGGATCTATCCAACAATAATAGCAAAGAGTTTTTTGTTGCAGTCAAGTGGACTAGATCCCGCATAAAGTGCGGGAAGACAGCTTTTATATATTAATTGAATTTTAAAAAATCGAAAAAAATTTTTATTAGTCAACAAGCCCATAGGGTATGTTTGCATTTTTATTTTAGCCACTTAGTCTAAATCCCAAAATCTCAGCAGAGCAGAATAAGAAAATCTAATAATATTGCCAAAAGATTTTCTAAAAATCAGGGATGACGTGTGATAAAGTGGGTTGTGATGGGTTGGTTAATCCATACTACATAATATCGAACGTTTTCGACAAACTGTCATCTCGGACGCCTGGAAGTATTATTTTATCTCTATTATACTTCCGGCGATCCTTGATCTGGCAGGGCTACAACGGAGTGCATAAAGTCAGAGAGTAGCTAAACCACCGCCATTATAAAAGCTCTGATCATGAGATTGCCGCACCCTAAAAATGTCGTTAGGTTCGCAAAGACAATATTAGGCTATAGTGAAGTAAGTTAAAGCTATTGATTGAGTAGTTACCCAATTCACAAACTTTTGCAATATTTAGTTCTATTCGCTTACCTTTATCTTCATACTTGAAGTAGACCCTTTAGCATAGCTTGAATACATTCCACTTACATAACCGGGATTAATCAAGTATTCTCCTGGCATCTCCGGCCTTATAAGATATTTAAATATGTGTTTGCCTGGGTCAAGAGCATTAATAAAGAACACCATTTTTTCATCTCTGTTTTCCTGGTTTGTCCACCAGAAATCCCACCAATAGGTATTATTTTTCTCTTCGTCGGAATTATCATAGTTATCCCCAAGCTTCGTTCTTGGATCTTCAGATACTACCTCCATACCGGAAGCCCTATAGTCTTCAACTATAATGTATGACATTGTTTTTGTATTCTCAAGTATAAGTTTAACCAGTAATATTTCACCAGCTTTAGGTGATCCATTGAAAGGTACCTCTTCATACTTGATATTACCTTCTTTATCCATTGTTGATTTAAGGTTGTAAAATTCTTTTGTGATTTTTATTCCACTATCTTCTTTAGCAGGTATTGTTTCAGTTGGAGCAAAAAGTTCATAATAGTTTATATGGCTACTATAATACAAGTTGCCTTGCCCAATTTTTTCAATGCTAAGCCTATTTGATCTTGATATAAGTTTTTCAGGTATTTCGATTACTGTTTCCTGATCAAATAAGTTGGTTTTATCAAAATGAATTTTTTTAAGTTCTTTACCATTAAGTTTAACAACAATATCATAATCAGGATTTTCTTTAGACAATGATATTTTTATATAATCAGATAATGCCAAAATAACATTTGATGTTGTTTTAGTATTATGCCAATAGTTATCACTTCTATTATTAGCAAGGAATACTACCATTTTTTCTATCAATGGATCATTAGGCCTGACTTTTAACATAGCCCTTAATACTATAGCCGTAATTTCTGAGCTATTGTAATTATATAATCCAGGTATATCAATACCTATTTTCTTTAATAAACCAACTGAGTTTTCAAAGCTAATTATTGGTAGAGATACATTTACACGCATTAATAAATTATCAATCATTTCATTTGCTTTGGTGTAATAGCCAAGTTCAGTATAAGTTAAAGCAAGATAAGCCAAACCTTCATCAGGTATTAATTTATATTTTTCCTGCAACTTTTGGAGATATTTATTGTCCTTAATACTGTAAAGACTTGCGATATAAGCAACAAAACATGAATCAGAAAGGTTTTGGTCAATTAAAGCATTGTTATTTTCTTTAGGGTTAGACGAATAAGCATTTGTCATATACTGTTTGAGCCATTTAATACCATTACTAAGCTTATCTTGTGCTATAGGGTAATTATAATCTTCTGCATATTTGAAGCCCAGAAGGACATAAGCAGTCATGTAAGGAGTACTTTGATCATATTGCCACCAGCCCCAGCCACCATCAGCGTGCTGGAATGTGTATAATCTGCTTACACTCTCTTTTATAACAGCAGGTAACTTTTTGCGAGTTTTTTCATTTACAGAAAGACCTAGCGTTTGTGTCAGATTACCAGCAACTATACTTGGTAAAAATTTACTCATAGTCTGTTCCGTACAGCCATACGGATATTCAATAAGGTAATCAAGACTTCCTAATAGCATTCCCGCATTAGAAGCTGATAATCTTACCTGCCAATTCAAGCTACCAGGAACGGTTTTGTTTCTAATTAATTCTGTTATATTTTTATTAGTCTTTTCATTATCAAGCTTTCCTGCTACTGAACTTGTTTTAGGTACACCAAAAGGCAATATTCTTATTTCTTGCTCAACTGCGTCACCTTCCACTTTTGCTGACAGAGCAAATGCCTGTATTTTAGCCTTTCCTGCTTTTTTAACATTCAGGTTCCAGTCTTTTCTAAATTGGCCCTGAGAAGGAACAGTTACAAATATATCTGTTTTCTTAACTTTATCATTAATACTGAAATTATTTGGCAACTTAATTTTCAACTGTGCATCCAGTGGTTTATCGCTGTAATTATGCACAATTGTTGCAAGTATAGGGTTATCACCGACTGTATAAAATCTTGGTAGAGCTAACCTAACTATTATATCTTTTGTTACCAGTATATTATCTATAACAGAAGCAACTTTTGTATCTTTTGTTACGGCTCTTACAGTAGTCCGCCAGGTTGTTAAATTATCAGGCAGGATGAATGATACTTTTGCAATCCCTTTTCTATCAGTTACAACATTGGCTTTCCAGAATGCTGTATCCCTAAAATCTTTTCTTATACGAGGTTGAATTTTATCACCACCAGCAGAATAGTTTTGTGTAAAAGTATAATCAGTTTGAACCTTATTTGCACGCTTTTCATAAAAGAATGTTTTAATATCAGGTGTATAATCTTCTCTTACTAAATAAATACTTTCATCAACAACACCAAAGGATAACTCTGCCTGTAACGGTTTACCTTTAGAATCTGTAGCCTTAATAGTATAAGTTACTTTATCCTGTGGTTTATATTTCTTTTTATCAGGCTTAATATCAAGCTTTAAAAAATTATCATCAGGTGAAACCTTTAACATTTTTGTTTGTTCATAAAATTCTTTGTGATCACCAACCAAAGAGACAGAAATGTAAGCATTGGGTACGTATTTTTTCTCTATAGGTAATTCCAATAATTGCATATATGAATTTATTTTAACCAGTTTATAATTGTAAATTTTATCCCCTTCAATGGAAACGAGGGCATCAACACCTTTTACTGGTGACGTGATCATTACTTTAGCAATTTCACCTGGTTGATAAACTTTTTTATCTAAGGTAAATTGCAAATTTGATTTCCTTTCAGTATTTTCTGAAGGGTAATTTATGTTTGAAATCCATACAAAAGATGCTGCATCAATTTTGTTTCCATAAATATCAGTGCTTGTTGCTACTATTTTATATGTTGTAGTAGGTGAATCCGGTGGCACATGGAATGATGCTATGGCCTCACCATTAGAATTTGTAGTAACCATGCTTTCAGAAATAGTTTTAGGGTTTGTATATTCATAAGAATCTTTATCCCAATCCCATTTTTGAAGTTTAAGTTTTACCTGCGCAGAAACTGCCTTTTTATCATAACCTATTGAGTTAATATTAACTTTTATATCTTGATTTACACTATAAACATAAGATTCTGGTTCAATAAATATAGCAAAATTACCTGACACAACATCAAAATTATTAGTTCCTACAGCGGTTTTTCTACTTATATCAGTTACTTCAGCCTCTATTTTGTACTTTTGAGCCATTGAGCTATCAAAATCAGAATAAATATCCGGGCTTATTTCAATTTTTTTTGTATCAAAAGAAATCTTAGCCTCGCCGTTTTCATCGGTAGCAGCGAAACCTTCAGCTACTATTTCTCCTGATGAATCACTATATTCATAACCTGTGTAATAGTAGGAGTCATCATCACCCCAACTATCAAAAAATGAATAATAATCAGGCCTTGGGATTAATTTCCATTTTAAAGTATAATCCGTTGATTTATAAACAGTATACTTAACCTTCGCATTAGCCACAGGGTAACCAAACAAATAAGCTGCTTTTATTGTAGCATTGGCCTTACTGCCACCTATTAATACTTCTGAACCAGGTATAACTTCAACTTTATATTCAGGCTTTCGATATTCATTTACTTCAAAGTAATTATCAAAACTATTGTTATCTATTTTTGTTGTTATTTGGAAGTTACCAAGTTTTGTATCTTGAGGTATATCAAATATACCGTTATATGTACCAAATTTATTTGTTCTTAAGTTTATTGTTTTAAGGACCTCATTATCTTGATTAGCAATTGTTACCTGTAGATTTTTATTTGAGACATTTTTAAAGCCTTCTTCGATGCCTTGCCTTACAATACCTTTAAAATAAACTGTTTGACCTGGTCTATAAATAGGTCTTTCTGTATATAAATAAACAGAATAGTTGTTTCTTGAATCTCCCCAGGAATAATTTGAGCCTATGGCATAAGAATTACCTTTTCTACCCAATATTATAAATGAATCATTGTCTGATTTTTTATTTTTAGGATATTTAAATTCTACAAGACCGTTTTTATTTGTTTTAACATTACCTACGATCTTCAAATTATTATATTTATCAAATATTTTAACCCTTACATTATCTTCATTATCTAAAGTTTCAAGATTTACAGACCTGATAAGTATCTTTTCCGGGTCTTGTTTACTAATAATACCTATTTTTGATATTGAAAACCAGTAAGCATCCGTTAATGGTTTATCCCCGATATTAGAATTTTGGTTAACAACAAGCAAATATCCACCCTCGGATAAACGTTCATCTATTTTAAACGGAATACTTGTATAGTCTTCAATGCCATATACAACCTTCTTTTGCCAGTTTAATATAGGCTTATTATCTTTTATTAAGTCTTTAATAAGATCTTTTGATCCATAATAATAATTACCCAAAAGGAAACTTTGATAATCTTCCAGTTTATCTTTATTTAAATTAAAGTATTTTTCTGGTTGAAATCTATATAATGTAAGTTTTACATTGTTTATACCAGCCGTTTTAATCCAAAAATACGGATGCTCTTTAGTGGTAAATACCTTTGTGTTTGACGCAATAGATAAACTGGGCGTCATAAAGTTAAGGTTAGCTCCTGGAACATAAACTATTTTTGCTTCTTCGACTTTATTATCCCACGCAGATAAGGATTCATAGCCATCAGCTTTATACAAAAGCCTATATTTACCTATTGGCAGATTATCTATTCTAAATTCACCTTTTTTATTTACATATGAAGCCCTTGTTACTTCTCCATATGCAATAACCATAGCATTTTTACCACTTATATTTTCAGTATTATAGACTTTTTTATTTTTGATACCACTTTGAGCTTCCAGGTAAACAACACCTGCAATTGCTCCTTTCGGCTTTTCGATATATATACCTATGCAAAACATGCATATCAACAGGACTATTGCTAACAACCATTTAATCATATTGAGAATTAACCTCTATTCTTTATATAATTTTGTAACTAGTTTAAACATATTGCATGGTTCCTTCGGAGCAATACCGGCTTTGAGTCTAGCTTGTACCATTTGATAATATGAATCAACAGACTCTCCCGGCAATATTATACCGGTTCTGCCTCCTGCTCTTACCATAAGACCATCTTTAATTGGGTTTATATATTTAAAAGAACTTATTGGTAGTATATTTGTTACTATTGCTACCTGAAATTTTACCTTGTTTAAATCAGATAATGATAGCAGCTTGGTTCGGTAATCTTTTTTTACAGCATCGACAGCTGAGCTTGCTATAGCAATTTTCAAATCTAATGGTGGATTTAAACTGCCCCAGCATCCAAAAGGCTTATTATTCTTTCCTGTTATGGTTACAAAAATACCTTTAGGCTTATCTGTGTAGTTATCTGTCAAGACAATGGTTTTAAAAACCGTTTTTTTATTGCCTAAATAATCTTCTACTGCAATACGAGCCAATTTTGCAAAAGTAATCTTTTTTGGGTTTGGCAATGAGGCAGCTTTTGCTGCAAAAACATTATTTGTTCCTGAAAATAATAGCAATATACTTATAATTAATGAAAAATAATTTTTTATCATAGATTTAATTTTTTTATAAAATATTTAAAATGACTTTTACCATTTTAACTAATAATTGGGAGTTAAAAACAAAATTTTCTCGCAGGGAATTTTTATTTTTGCTTGCAATCCTTCCACTGCTTAGCTCTTATAGTTTCAATGAAAGTAGTTTTGCTGATAAATTGGTATATTTAGCAGGTAAGGATAATTGTATACTTTTATCTGAAGTTAAAAGTGGAAAAATAATCGGATGTGCCAATAAAAATCTCATAAATAAACCGTTTACAATTGGTTCAATAGCAAAAATAATAACCTCCATAGCTTTATTAGAAGAGGGTTTGATTTCTGATAAGGAAATAATGAGCTGTAAAGGAAAAGAAAACATAGCAGGCAAAGATATTATCTGCTGGAAACCTAGCGGACATGGCCGACTAAATATTGAGTCCGGTATTTCTGAATCTTGTAATATCTTTTTTTATAAGGCATCATTAAGGATATCGCCTGAAGATATTTTAAAATATTATAAAATTTTGAATTTGATACCTAAAGATCTAAATTATAAGCCAAATAATATTTATGAAATCGCATTGGGTCTTGATAAACATATTTGTACCACTCCGTTACAACTATTGTCATTGGTTAATTTTTTAGCTACCAATGGTATTTATAAGCCGGTTTGGTTTAATAATCAAGCTGAAAGCTATAATATAAAAGAGAAATTAACAATAAAAAACTCAACAATTTCTATTATCAAAAATGGAATGATAAGCGCAGGCCAACAAGGTACTGCTAAAAAAATTCATTCCAACGGTTACGAAGTTGCAATCAAAACAGGTACTGCACCTAATGATAATAATACAATGCATGGCTTTGCTGTTGGTTTTGTCCCAAGTGTTAATCCTAAAATATCGTTTTGTATACTTGTAAAAAACGGTACAGGTTTTTCTAACGCTGTACCTTTAGTAAATAAAGTATTAAAATTATGTTCCGAATATCATTATTTATAGTTAATATAGTTAGTTTTATTATATTAATTTCTTTTGCACAGCAATTATTTGCTATGTCCAATAATGATTTTATTGATATAAAAATTTTTTCCAAAGAAAAAACATTACAAAATATAACCATTAACTCAAATACAGAGTTGCTATCACTAAAAAAAACATTGTTTTTAAAAGAAAAATGGAATATAAAATCAGATAAAAAGTTTCTTATACTTTATAATCACAAGACAAAGCATCACTTACCTGACAAAATTACTTTAAATTCATTAAATAACAGCCCTATATGTATCGGTATAAACTCACAATCAAGATATTATAACAGATGTTATACCGGAAATATAAAAATAGTCTTAATCAACAATCAACTACAGTTAATAAATAATTTACCTGTGATTGATTACTTGTACTCAACAGTTGGCAGTGAATTACCACAAGGCTGGCCAGAAGAAGCTGTAAAGACTCAGGCTATTATTATTCATACCTATCTAAACTATGCCCTAAAAAATCATATTATACTGGAAGATACAACTCAAAATCAATTTTATGGCGGGGTTAATTATATTAATAAATCTTATAAAATTTACATTGATGAGGTTAAAAACATCATAATAACAGATAAAAACAATCTACCTATTGAAGCTTTATACCATTCAACCTGCGCAGGGGAAACATTAAATAATGAAAATGTTTTTGGAGGAAAACCAAGGTATTACTTAAGGTCTGTTAAGTGTTATCATGACAGCGATTCTAATTTTTATAGCACTAAAGTTAGCAATATTTATAAAGAGCTATTGAAAAAAATATTTCATACAAGCCGCTTAAAGTTTATTAAGGATAAAGATAACAGGCTAAATCTTATTGTTACTGACAATAAAACTTATACGCCTTATCAATTTTGGATTATAGTTGGTAAAGAACTTGGGTGGGGTAAAATTCCTGGTGTAAAGTTTAAAGTTGATTGCCTAAAAGATAAATGTAAAATAACTTCTAAAGGAGCAGGGCACGCAGTAGGTTTATGCCAATGGGGAGCTAGAGGTTTGGCATTAAAAGGCTTTACTTACAGGCAAATTCTGCAATATTATTATAAAGGCATTAGTTTTTTTACAAATTGAGCTTTATTTGTACTACAAATATACTTGATATTACCTCAAACATGCAGTATCGCATTTTTTAGGTGAATGCAATTTAGCCATACATTCATAAAAAGTTTCTGATAACGTTGGGTGAGCAAAAATGATATTATCAAAATCACCGGTAGTTAGCTTATTATTGATTGTTAATACTCCATTATGAACGATATCTGAAGCATTTTCACCTATTACATGCACACCAAGCACTTTACCTGTTTTAATTTCTGAAATAACTTTAACAAAACCGGCTGTTTTTGATTCTGCCAAAGCTTTTCCATTAGCAGCATAAAAATGTTTACTTACCTCAATTTCTATATTTAAGTCGTTAGCCTGTTTTTCTGTTAATCCTACCATACCTATTTCAGGTTCTCCGTAAACACAGAAAGGTACAGATGAATAGTCTATCGGTTTTGGATTTTTATTTAATATAGCTTTCACTGCAACTATACCTTCAGCAGAAGCAACGTGAGCCAGTTGTAATGTACCTATAACATCTCCAATAGCGTAAATATTCGGTATATTGGTTTGCATTAAATCATTTACTTTTATGTATTGACGATTCATTTCAAGGTTTAGGTTGTTTAATCCTTTTATGTCAGTGACCGGAACCCTTCCTGTAGCCAATAAAACTTTTTCGCAAGAAATATTTTCACCATTATCTAAAGTTATAGTCGCTTGGTCTGCTGTTATTTGTATATCAGCAACCTTAATACCCACTAATGATTTAATTTTATCCTTTTTGAATAATTTAAGTACCAGGCTGGAAATATCATCATCACTGTTTGGTAATAATTTTTCCAAGGCTTCTATAACAGTAACATCTGTACCGCAAGCAGAGAAAATCCTGGCCCATTCAATACCTATAGCTCCACCGCCTATAATTACTATATTTTTAGGTAATTCTGTTAAATTTAAAGCATCATCACTGGTTAAAACAACTTTATGATCTGGATTTATTGGGCCCAATGATGCTGGTTTTGATCCGGTGGCAATAATTATGTTTTTGGTTTTTATTTCCCACTCTTCACTGCCATGAATTAATAATGTTTCCGGAGAGGTTATTTCCGCTTCACCTTTATATAAAGTTATATTCGAATAGCTTTTTATGAGCTGTTCAATGCCTTTTCTTAATTGTTTTACAATATTTACCTGCCTATTATGGACTTCTTCAAAATTTAATTTTATATCAGATATTTCTATTCCGTATGATTTAGCACTTTTGGCATGTTCAAGACATTTTACTGATGCCAAAATAGATTTAGTCGGAATACACCCTTTGTTTAAGCAAGTACCACCTAAGTCTTGCTTTTCTATCAATGCAACGTTAGCACCATATTGTGCGGCTTTTAATGCTGCTATGTATCCACCTGGACCTGCACCTATTATTGTTATATCGTAAGTCATTTTACTTTAACCTATACCCTGTATTTTTGTATTACACGTTGATTATTATACCAATTAGAAATTGCTGAATAAATATAGTCAACATATTAAAAAATCAGACATAAAGTATTCAAACAGCTAGATAGAAACAAAAAATAATTGTCAACATTATGATTATAACCAGATATACAACCTTGAATAAAAAAAATTGTTATTATTGCTTAAAAATTCCTTATAATTTCTTCTCAATAAAAAAATTATGTGTAACAATAGAGAATGTGCCCTGGTAGCTCAGATGGATAGAGCACGCGCCTTCTAAGCGTGTGGTCATTGGTTCGAATCCAATCCAGGGTGTTTTTTTATTTGTTCATTAAATTTTTTTGAAATCCTATTTTTTAGTAAAATGTTATCTATGCTTAAAAATAATATTTCAAATAATGAAAGCCAAACCATCGAATTAAAGAAAAAATATGGAGACAAAACCCTTCAAACCCTTTCAGCTTTTGCAAATACTGAAGGTGGAGCCGTTATTATAGGTGTTAATGATGATAAAAGTATTATTGGGATTGATTATACCAATAAAGATATAGAAAAATTTACTGAACAGATAGTGAATAAGCTTGGTGTACATCCTAGAATAAGGATAAAAGATGTCTCTGGAAAACCGGTATTGATTATTGAAGTTCAAAAATCTAATATACCAATATCTTTGGATGGAAAATATTATAAACGTGTTGGTAATACTACCCGAGAAATGAAAGCAGAAGAGCTAAAAGACTTTTTTATTAAGGATTCTAACTGGGATTCACTGACTAATGACTATAGTATAAGTGAGATAGATAATAATACAGTCAAGAGATTTATTACCATGGCAATAAAAGCTGGTAGATTAAAAACTTTTGATGAAAAAGAAAATACAATTCATATATTGGAAAGACTTAAGCTAATAATAAATGGTAAATTAACCAATGCTGCAATCCTATTATTTGGTAAAGAACCTCAAAAGTATTTTATAAATGCAAATGTTAGGGTATTACGTCTAAAAGATGACATAATTTCAATAGGTGATAGGTTAATAGAAGGAAACCTCTTTAACCAAGCAGAAGAAGCGGAAGAAGCCATAAAAAACTTTATAAATGTTAGGTATGAAATAACCGGCAAGCTTCAACGAGATAGTATTTGGGATTATCCACTTGATTCAGTAAGGGAAATGCTTTTAAATGCTCTTATTCATAGAGATTATTTTAAGCATAATGTTCAAACACAGATAAAAATATTTGATGATTATTTTTGGTGTAATAATGTTGGTGGTTTACCGCAAGGAATAACCTTGGAACAGCTTAAGTCAGTGCATAGGTCTGTACCTAGAAATCCTTTAATAATGGATATATTTTATAGAGCCGGATTAGTTGAAGAGTATGGTTCAGGAACAGAACGAATGATAAGGGGCTGTATAGAATCAAACTTACCAGAACCGGAATTTAAAGAAGAGTTTGGAGGCTTTTCAGTATATTTTAGAAAAGATAACTATACTCCTGAAAAGTTAAAAAAGCTTGGTTTAAATGAAAGACAGGTAAAAGCAGTCTTATATTTAAAAGAAAAAGGTAAAATTGCCAACAAGGATTATCAGGTTTTAAATAATACGACAAGAGAAACTTCTAAAAGAGATCTTGAAGATTTGCGTAATAAAGGCATTTTAAACAGATTTGGTGTTGGTAGAAATATTAACTATAAATTAAATGGGTCAATTGGGTCATAATTGGGTCATAATTGGGTCAAAGTATAGAGTTTGTAAATAATTTCTAAACTCGTATATTAGGTTGTGCTTTTTTTTATTTGTTCATTAAATATGGCTAAAAATAGCTTATTTAAACTAAAGTAAAATACCCAATTTTTGAATTCTTTTTTGCTCTTCATTGCTTTCTTTGAAATAGGATTTTTTATGTTTTAACTCCCAGGTTCTTATATTTTGAACTTCTTTTTGTCGTAAGCCTTTAACCTTTTCCTTGTTAGAAGGGGTTTGTTTATTTAACCAATTAATATCATCGTTTGTTAAAACATAATTTTTTGAATTTGCCGGTGGTGTTTTACCCCAATTGACAATAAAAAAGTTATTGGGATCATTTTCATAACCTTCCGGGCATCTTACCCTCGATATTTTTTTTGCAAGTTCACCTAATTTAGTGTTGGAAGTAGATTTAGCCAACTCTTCTAAAAGTTGAATAGCTAAACCTGCCACTTGAAGATCTCTTGGATGACAAATACCATCACTAACAACATTATCATCATCATTAAATGTTGGATTTGGGTTATTATTAAAAAACTCTTCTAATTTAGCTTCATTATACTCATTTTTTTGAAGTTGCTCACCTATGTCAGTTTGTAAAACATAATCTGCATAGTCTTTATCAGTAAAACCCTGTTCCCTAGACGGATTATCATCAGGTTCTTTAACATCAGGATCTTTATCAAAACCAGCTATTTTATTTTTACTGTCTTGAATGTTTTCTTTTCTGAAAGTTTCATCTAAAATAGCATTTCTAGGCTTGTCTGGGGCTTTTCCGTTTAAGGAAATATACCATAAATCTTTACTAAAAACCTTTTTAGCATCTTTTATAATTTTTACAATTTCAACTTTGAGGTCTTCAGGCATTTTAGGATTATTTTCTAGCATATTTTTAAACTCAGTTTTAACTTTTAAAGCATCTTCAGATACGGTTCCCTTATACTTACAGTCACATGCCTTTTCAATATTTATCATAGCTTTTAAAAACAGATTTATCACTTCTCTTTTTTCGCTTTTAGAAGGATTATAAGTATTAAAAAATAATTCAATTGTTGGCATAAGTTGGTTTAAAGCTTCTGATCTTGATTGTACACCGCTAGTTCCACTAGCCTTAATAACAGCTTCTAATTTATCCAAATCATTTTCAGAATTTTGCAAACATAATTTTAATGCTTCTGAATAAAGGACATCTTTTTGATTTTTAAACTCAAGAAGATAACTGTCTAATGTACTATATCCAGCTTCTTTAATACCATTTTTTACAATTGCGTGGTCTTTGGCATCTTTTGTTTGCGTCATGGCATTAAATATTTTTTCAAATTTTTCAAAGGTCCTTTTTTTCAAGGGTTTTAATAAAAAATTAGAATTTTCATAATCAATTTTGGAATATAAGTATTTATCTGCAACATATCTAACAGTATCCGGATCTATTAAAGTTTTTAAATTAGTTTCATTTGGTTCTTTTAAGTACACTTTCAATTTACTTTGAACTTCATTACTCTGATTAAGCAGCAAGCCGTTAAAAGATACCTGCTGACTTTCAGATCTTTTAAAATTATCAGTAGCAGATTTTATAACAATATCAGAGCTATTGTTTTGTATCGATTGCCTCTTTTGAAAACTAAGTTGTTGGCTATTGGGTAGACTTATGTTTTTAATCATTTTTATATCCTTTACTCTCTCTCTTTACTTTAAAAGTTAAAATTTTAAATTCCTATATTTTTAAAATTACTAAATAAGGGAAGTTGCTATTAAACATTTTTATTAATTTTATTTTTTTACAAATGTTGATATGTACTTATACTGATTTTCTTTAATAATTTGGAATTTATTGGTTTCTAATAAAGGTGTTTTTGGGGTAAGGTCAACAAAAATATCTTATAAATTCCTATAAAAAGATTTATCGCTTGTAAAATGATACATACTAATTGTGTTAAAAAAACACAAAACGAGGTGAGATATTGTATAAAACCAAGGTAACAAATTATTACATTATCTTTTGTTTAAAATTAATACTTAGCAATTTTTTTAATTTAGTATCTTAATTAAAAATAGAATTAGTTTAGCGAGAAGGTAAATTATGGTAGATAAAATCTTTTTCCCAAAAGCAGGTATTAATTTTACCAGTTTAAAAATGAATAATAAAACAGAGGAAAAACCGCAAACAATACCTTTTTGCAATATTAAGAACTTAGAATACGATAAAATAACTTTTGGAGGCAATAATTTAGATTCTAATAAATATTCTGAACTTGATCAAAAGGCAAGAGATTATTTAACTGATTGGAATATAAAAGGTTATCTCAAGTTAATAGCTGATAACAAATCTTTTAAACCTCAATTACAAAATTTAGATCTTAATAATTTGGATTTCCCTTTTGGAAATTTTGAAAATGCAGACCTCTCAAACACAAATCTTTTTAATGCAAACTTATATAAGGCAGATCTAAGTTCTGCAAAACTTGAAAACGCAAATCTATGTGAGGCAACTCTTGATAACGTTACAGCAGATATTAATGAGTTAAGAAAAACAACTAAAGAAACACAAGATTATATTAAAACTAACTATATCTTAAAAAAAGACCCCAATAATAACAATAAAGTTACTTTAATAGATATAAAAAATTTGGGGCTTGCACAGAATAGCTTAAAACTCTTTAATAACTTGAAGTATTAATTTGTACAAGTCATCATTTCTGTTGTTATATCTAAATTCACACTCTTTTAGATGCAAGTAAAAATCCTCTGATTTTAATCCATGAAACTTAGATAATCTCATCTTACAATAACTCCAAAAATTTTCAATACCATTAATATGATTTTTACCGATAGCAAATTCATTACTATGATTTATTCTTTGATGTTTATAACCATTTAAAACCAGACCATCATAAGATCTATAGCTATCTGTATAAACAGTAGAATCTTCTTCAACTTTACTTTTAACTATCTTTAAAAGAGTCTTAGCTTTAGCATCAGGTATTATTTGGGTATAAACCTTGCCATTTCTTTTTAAGATTCCAAAAACTGGTATTTTATTTTCTGAACCTCTACCTCTTTTTCCTTTATGGTGCTTACCTCCGAAATAACTTTCATCTAGTTCAACTTCTCCCGAGAAAGGCTTGCCAGACTCACAATATCTGGCAAGTCTTTCTCGAAACAATCTATAATATCTATTGATTGTATTTCTATGCAATTTAGTAAAACTCGCTGTTTGCAAAGCAGTTAAATCTTGTGAAAAACAAAAAAGTATTTTTTTTATTTTATAGGGACTTATTTTACTTCTAGGAAACATCTTTTAATCCTTTCATAAAATTAGTTTCCTATGCAAGCCCCAAAAATTTAGTAAGTTTATAGAATTGAACATTTTACTAAACTTTCAATCGGTTAGGATTAGTTAACTAATCCTAAAAGCTACATTAAAGAATTTTCAAAATTATGTAACCATGCTACAAAACCAGCTATAATAAAATACTAAACGCATAAAAAATTATACATAGCTAAAACACTTATGTTTTGGGAGATAATAAATGAAAGATTTAAAAGCATTTTTACGCAAAAATCACATCTTAATAGGAACCATATTTTCTATACCTATCCTATTAACAGCTATAACAGGTATAGGGTACGCTATTTTTAGAGGGATATTAGGCAATAGAGAGATGGCTCACTTAATGAAACAACTTCATACAATGGAAATATTCGGGATAGAAGCTATAGAGGGTTTATACATATTTATTGTTGGACTATCTCTGATTTATGTTGTTGTAACAGGCTTGTATTATGCTTATTTAACCAATAAAACCTAGGCAATAGACCAGGGGATGCCCTATTCCATGAGCTTGATAATAAATTAAACGATTTCTGAAATATTAAGTATTTATTATTCTTTAATAACCCCGATAATGATTAAGCAAAATAAAAAGGACTCATTTGGTGTTGTTATACCATACCAATTTAGTCTTAAAATGATACAATTTACAAATAATTCGATATGATTATATTGTAGAAATTAGGAAGTATTTACTGCTATGAAAAGATATATATATTCGGGAATAAGTTTATTTTTTATCTTATTAGTTTTTTGCTGTGCAAATTCCCCTATTTGGTCAATTGATAATTTTTCTCAAGTAACAAATACAGTTAATGCGTTTAAAGCAAAATACTTTAAACCTGCTCAAAAAACTATTAATGCTAATTGGGCATTGCAAATAGACCATAATGTTAAAATAAATCAGACATATTGCAGAAATAAGAACAAGCCAAAAGTTGAAAAGATTGGTAAACTTAGTTGTCCAGGTATACAGTATGTTAAATATACAACTAATAAAAATAATGCAAACATATCACTTGTTTATAGTGTAATGACTGCTGATTTAGTAAGCATTGTAATAGAAGTAAAAGACACATACATAACAAAATATCTTTATAATATAAAAAAATATCCGATAGCAGAATTAAGACAGGTTTCTATTTTCTTAAATAATGATTCTATAATGACTTTTGAACCAAGTGGTAAATTAAAAGCTTATGTAAAAGACAATAAGTCTCCATGTTTTGAAGAAGGTCCTGATAGTAAAATTAGAGAATCAGTATTTGCAAGGACAACATGTAATCAAATGGGTAAAATAGCATTTTATGAAACCAAAAATTAAGACTAAGATGGGCTTGTTACCACATGCTAAAGACTATTACCACACTATAAACTTAATATCATTGTCATTTTAGCCTGAATGGGCATTCCTGCCCATTATTTTAGGTTATTTTTGTTGGGTTGAAACCCACGCTACCAGCTAAAACAATAACGAAAAGCACCAACATCATGTCATGCTGAATTTATTTCAGCATCTAGCCAGGTTTTAACGGAGAGAATAAAGCGAGTCTGTCATTTCGTGATTATGGTGTGGGACAGATCCCGAAATAAATTCGGGATGACAGTCTGTAGGATGGACATTCCTGCCCATCGCAGCCCACCCTTAACGATACAAATAGCACAAACAGCAGTAGGTTGGGTCGGCGACCCAACATCAAATAACTTTTTCAATAACAAATATTAATAAAAATCAAAGCAGATAAAGTGGGTATCAACCGACTACCAACAAAAAAGCCTCTAATTTCTTAGAGACTTTTTTAAATATAGGTCCTGGCAACGTGCTATCTTCCCGGGGTGACTTAGCCCAAATATTGTCACCGTGGTAAATTTAAGATATTGACAATGTGCGCACATTGTCCTATTATATAAGTATGGATAAACAAAAAATTAAATATAAAAATATCAGGTTTAGAGACAAGATATTTGTTTTTAAATATGATGTTTGTCCTATTACTGGTGATAGATTATTTCATATTTTTGTAAGACATTCTTTAATGCCAAATCAGGCTATAAAAGCTTTTTTAAATGCTTCACAAACAACTTATAATGAAACTTATAAACGATATGAAGCTTATTCTGAAACAGATAATATTACAGTAATTTATTTTTATCTAGAAGAAAATAAAATATTTATAATATCAGCTTATTATGAAGATTAAAGGAGACCAAAGTCAATGAAAAAAAAGATTTATACCCAAAATGAAATAGATAAAGAACTAGAAAATCTTGATGATTTTGAATCAGACGGTATTTTTACAGACATTGACGGCAATATCAGGGATACGGAAAAGGAAATAGAAGCTTATGAACAAGAGCTTCTTGATGGCAAAGTTAATTTTAGGATGAATAAAGCCGATATCCTCAGATGTAAAAGAATTGCCAGCAAAAAAGGCTTGCGTTATCAAGCATACATTAGAAGTATTGTAAAACAAGCCATGGACCTTGATGAGGTTGGTTAGGATTACGGTGGGTTGAAACCCACGCTACCAGCTAAAACAATAACGAAAAGCACCAACATCATGTCATGCTGAATTTATTTCAGCATCTTGCCAGGTTTTAACGGAGAAAATAAAGTGTGTCTGTCATTTCATGATTATGGTGTGGACTAGATCGAGCACCAATAGTGGGATACAGTATTAAAGTTTATTGATAAGCAACAAGATTGCTGCGGTGGGTTGAAACCCACCCTACCAGCTAAAAATTCGGGATGCAGTATTTAAGCTTGTTGACAACCAACAACATTGTTGTTGTGGGTTCAAGTCCACCAAATGAGCTACTATTAAACTGAAGTACAAATTTCTTCTGGGTTTATTTGCCATTTAAGGTATGGAATTGGATTAAAACTACCTCTATATCCTCTATTGTCAACTGTCTTATCAAAATTTTCTATTATAGTATTTAATTCTTCTTTTGTATTTACATTAAATAATATTTTTATTTTTTCAAAATGTCTTTTTGAAACCAACCTTTTTAATAAGTTATGTTTATTATCACTGTGATTATAAACATATGTTCTAGGAAACCAATTTCCCTTTGATAAATAATACAATAATAAATCACTATCTAATAATTGTTGTTTATAACTTTTGTTATTGAATGTACCTCTTTTTACTAAAAGTTCAGCAGTTAAACTATACGAGCTTGAGTTAGTTCTGTTTTTTCCGTATACTTCAATGGATTTAAGATAAAATTGTAGACCAAGAAAAGAAACTTTATCCTCATTATTGAATTTTGATTTAATAAAATATTGAGAGTTCAAAATTATATTTAAGTTCTCATATTTGTTATTTTCAATCAAAATTATTACTGTATATAAGAATAATTCCATTAGAAAAAATTTGTAATGATCAAATTGGTAGTTATTACATCTTCCATTATTTGAATTTTCTGTATAAAAATAAATATCTTCAAATAATTTTATAATTTCATCAATATCAAAATTTAAAGAAGACTTGGATATTTCAGATAAGAAATCTATATAATCGTTTCTCAACGGCATCATTTCGTGAATTTGGCTATAAATAATCTCATCATATGGTTCTTTCATATCTTCATACTTTAAAATGAATAAATTTAATGAATTTTTAAATTCGCTAATAAAATCGTTAATATGGTAAATAGATTGTTCTGGATTTTTTAATAAACTATTCTTGAGTAATTTTGTTATTTGTTTGGTTTTAAAATGAGGTTTTTCGTCTTCAAGTATATAAGATGGAAATGAACCTAACTCAGGTTTTCTGTATTTAGGTCGATCAGCTATTTCTCTTAATAATTTTTCATAACCGTCCTCATAAACTTCTTCTGAACTCATATCTATACCCATTCTGGCTTTAATAAATATAGGCATATATGAAACAAACGAGTCTCCTTTTTCTGCAATAAT
>Ga0074195_1001766_pt1 | contig 27720 bp, 26 predicted proteins | sample EPASupsiteHSE623_FD_64525 | JGI IMG/M metagenome (GOLD analysis project Ga0074195, IMG submission 64525) | Bioremediated contaminated groundwater from EPA Superfund site, New Mexico - Sample HSE6-23 | ecosystem: Environmental > Aquatic > Deep subsurface > Groundwater > Contaminated ... | reverse complement strand
GGTCCTTTCTGGTTAAAACAGCGACTTGTGCCAGATCTTTCCTTTGGTGAGAGAAATACAGGCCAGCCGGAGCCAAATTTGACGAAAGTTACAAATCTACCCGGCTAAAGCGGGTGCAGCTGTTTACCGTGCTGTCCGAACTCTTTTCGAGAATGGTTCGACGGCTGCGCAAGTTGCACCCTCCGGTGATGACCCTCCACACCAAGCTTTCCCTCTGCATGACCGCTCTTCTGCTTGCCGTTGGCATGATCGCCTATATTCTCCTGGAATATCGGGAGTCGTTAGCCGGACTTCCCTTGCAGGAACAAATGCTGACGAGCTTTTTCGCCTCGGTCACGGCTCGCACGGCCGGGTTCAATGTCGTCGATTATAGCCACTTGACGATTCCGACCCTGCTCCTGACCATGTTGCTCATGTTGATCGGTGCCTGCCCAGGCTCCACCGCCGGCGGCATCAAGGCAACGACCCTTGGGGTGATGCTTGCATTGTTCCGCAGTCGTTTTCGCGCCGAAGAGGATGTCAGCCTGTTCCACCGGGCGATCCCGGCGTCGACCGTTGCCCGCGCCACCGCGCTGACGGTCTTTACCGTCCTGATGGTCATCATCGCAGCCTTCGCCCTAGTCTATTGCGAGATTGGTTCAACACAATACAGCGACTCCACCGGAGTTGGCCTGGGCCTGCTTTTCGAGACGGTTTCGGCCTTCTGCACGGTGGGGCTTTCCACCGGGTTGACGGCGGGCTTAAGCGTTCCCGGTAAGATCATCGTGATGCTCCTGATGTTTGTGGGACGCCTCGGCCCCCTGACGGTTGCCATGGCGGTGGCGCGGCAACAGCCCAAGCGGACCATCCGCTATGTCGAGGAGCAGGTGATGATTGGCTAGAATTCAGGTTGGTCTTCCTCTTCACTTTTTGCAAAGGAGAACACAATGGGCCTACGGATAGCGATTTTAGGATTGGGGGATTATGGCAGCGAACTGGCGAAAAAGCTGGTGGAGATGCGGGCGGAAGTCATTGCGGTCGACAAGAATGTCGCCCATGTGCAGGCCATCACCCCCTTTGTCGACAAGGCCATGGTGGCGGATATCACCCGGCGGCGGGCTTTGGAAGAGGCCGGGGTCGATACCGCCGATGTTGCGGTCATCGCCACGGCGGAACGATTTGAGGCCACGGTGTTGGCCGCCCACCACCTTCGCGAGTTCCAGGTGTCCAAGGTCATCGCCAAGGTCGCCAATACCGACCAGGCTAAAATTCTCAAGCTCATGGGCGTGGCGCAAACCATCAATCCCGAGATTGAAAGTGCGGATCGCACCGCGCACCTGATCGCCTATCATCGCATTCAAGATTATATGCAGCTCGGCGAAGATGTCTATCTCTTGCGGGCGGTGGCCCTCCCGTCGTTTGTCGGGCTGACCGCAGAAACCATGCGCAATAAATATAAGGTGGATCTCCTCGCCCTCAAACCGGCGGACCTTTCGACCGGCTTTAAAAGAGTCACCGGCGAGCAGGTCATTGCTGCCAACGATGAACTTCTCATGGTCGGAACCCGCGAGCGTTGCCTTGAATTGCGGAAGGTCAAATGAGCAAGGGTATCGACATCCACACTTGTTTGCGAGAGGAGATTTCTCAACCGACACCAAAGAGTTAGCCCGTGATTAGGCCCAGGCATATCTAGTGCGCGCTATGCCCTTGGGGCATGATGTAGGCTCGACCACTGGCGGACCGAGAGGATCTCGGCGCAACCCGTTCAACAGCAACCGGAGGAGTAAACCGTGTGATTTTTGCCAATTTTCTCGTCGGCCTGCCGATGATGCTCCTGTGTCTCGCTCTGCAGGCTGCTGTCATGTTCTGGTGCGTCCGTTACTTCGTTCGTCAGGCCAGTCGCGCGCCGGCAAGTGCTGGCCTGCGCCCTTTGCTGGTCACCATGATGGCCATGATGTTTGGCACCTTCCTCCAGGTCGTCGCCTGGGGCTGCCTGTTCCTGTGGCTGGGTGAATTCGATGAACTGTACGAGGCGGTCTACCACTCCACAGTCAATTTCGCCTCGCTCGGCTATGGCGATGTCGTCATGAGCAAACCTTGGAAAATGCTCGGTCCGCTTGAGGCGATCAACGGAGTGCTGATGCTCGGTATGAGTGCTGCAGCGCTGATGGTCATCCTCCAGCAGATGGTCCGGTCACTGCAAAATGGTGTTATGAAGGAACGATGAATATGCGTTTTCTCCACTACTCGGCAAAGAATCGTCATTGGATGCGGTTGGTGTTCATCGGGGTGCTGCTGACCGCTGGTTGCGATCGTTCGACACCGCCACCGACTGGGTTGGAATCCGGCGAGGAGCGTCATTTTACCGGGACCTGGACCGCAACCGGCAACCGTCAGACAATGCATCTCGAACCGGGGCATCAAGCGGCGATTTTCAGGTTTTCCGGTTCGCTGCTGTTGACCGGACCTCAGCGACTGACCACAGGATTCAAGGCGGAGGTGATCGGTTGTACCGACAGCCTGAGTGGCTCGCAGGGACGCAGTGTCTGGACCGATGAGCGGGGCGACAAGGTATTCAGTGAATTGCATGGCGAAACGATCGGTCCCGGCAAAGTAATCAAAGGGAAATTTCTCGGAGGTACAGGACGTTTTGTCGGGGTGAGCGGCGAATACTCGTTTAAATGGCAAAGCCTGGTGCACAATGAAGACGGCGATGAAAGCGGACGGGTTGTCGATCTGCAGGGATGGGCTCGAATCGGCTCCCAGGCTTCGACACCAACCTCTTCGGGAGGGCAGCAATGATCGCGGCAAATATGAGGGCTATACAGACGTTGAGGGGCATTGCCCCCATTCTGGTGGCCGTTGGCATCTGGTTCGCACCCATTCCCGAAGGGCTGACTCGCGAGGCCTGGCATCTCTTCGCGATTTTCATTGCCGCGATTTTCGCCGTCATTATCAACGCCTTGCCGTTATTGACTTCGGCCCTGCTGGCCGGTTCGGTGGCGGTGCTCACCGAAACCCTCGATCCTGTGAAGGCCTTTGGCGGTTTTGCCAACGCGAGCGTTCTCCTGGTCATCATCGCCTTCCTGGTCGCGCAAGCTGTCGTCAAATGCGGTCTGGGGCAAAGGATCAGCCTGCTTGTCGTCCGGTCGTTCGGCAAATCGACGCTGGGCCTGGCGTACAGCATCTTTATCACCGATGCCCTGATCGCCCCAGGTTTTCCAAGCAATACGGCGCGGGGCGGTGTGCTCTACCCGATTATTCTGGCGCTTGCCCAGAGCAGCGGCTCTGTGCCGGAAGATGAAAAAAAACGTCGTCTGGGTGGGTATCTCATGTTCAGCGGCATGGCAAGCCTCAGCGTGTCTTCCGCTCTCTGGCTGACCGCTACCTCGGCCAATCCCATTGGCATTTCCCTGGCGGCAGAGCAGGGCCTCCATGTGAATTTCGGTTCCTGGCTGTTGTTTGCTTCGATACCGACGCTGGCCGCGATCGGACTGCTCCCCTTCGTCCTCTATCGGCTCTATCCACCGGGTGTGACCGCTACACCCAATGCGCCCAAAGCTGCCCGCGAAACACTGCGCGCCATGGGGCCTCTGTCGCGTGATGAGTGGATCACGGCGGTGGTCTTTGGCCTCATGATCGTGGCCTGGATTTTTGCCGGCGCCTTCAAATTGAACCTGACGGCGGTGGCCATCGCCGGCCTTGGTGTCCTGCTGGCGACTCGGGTGCTGACCCTTGAGGATATCTATCTCCAGGGCAGCACACTGGCGACCTTTCTGTGGCTGGCGGTCCTCTTTGCCCTGAGCGGACAACTCAACGAAATGGGGTTCATGAGCTATGTTGGAGAGCGGCTGGCCTCGATGCTCGGCAATGTTTCCTGGCCCCTTGCCTATGTCGTCCTGCTGCTCCTCTATGTGGCGATGCACTACATGTTCGTCAGTCAATCGGCGCAGGTGCTGGCCTTGCTTGGCGTCTTCCTCGATGTCGGGGTCAAGACCGGTGTTCCCGTCCACCTGATGGGCTTTGCCTTGTTGTTTGCCAGCAGTTATTTCTCGACCCTCACGCCACAGGGCGGGAGTCAAAATGTCATCTTCGTGGCCAGCAACTATCTGACGCAGGGCGAACTCTATCGCTTGGGGCTTCTGACAACCATTTTCTGTACGGTACTGTTCGTGCTGATCGGCACTCCGTGGATCCTTTGGGTGGGCATGTACCTCTGATTCACTGCCTTGTTAAGGGCCAATCGTTGCGATGCAGAGTAGCGCGCCACCTCGTAAGGGGCGATCGTTAGACACGCAAAGCGTCCTTGTGGTCTTGCTTCGCCACAAAGGGCGATATTTCAACCCTGGCAAGGTCGCTATTTCACCTCTTGAGGGATTTTCTCGTTCCTCGCCTTTGTTGTTGTTAATAAATCACCTTTTATCAAGCGAATAGAAATGCATAGCGCAGCCTCGACAGGAGCGTTTTGTGCAAGATCAAAAGCATGATGTGTCCCGATGCGCCCTGTCGGTATCTGGGATGACAGCTCTCCTGCCCGAATCATACATGAGGAGAGGGACTGTTTATGGAAGGCTGAATTGCTCGTTGTGTGGTTCTTCATCTGGCTGGGGGATGCGACTGTGCAGTATCGGTATCGGTTTTCCGGTGGCTTTGGCGTCCTTGTCCTCGGCGTGGTGTTGGCATCGCACCGGGCACGAGCCCACCGATGTGATCCTGGTCATCATGGACGTGATCGCCGCCATCACCATAACCCTTGCTTTGGAGAACCGTTATGCAGATTGAACAGAAGCGTATCGAACAGGCCGCCAAGGTTTCCGGCATCAGCGTCGAAGATCTGACTACCTTTCTTGCCGAGGGTGACGTTCAACTTTATGGACCCAACGAATGGTTGTTCCAGGAGTCCACTCCCCGGCTTTGGGCCGGCATTCTCCTTGAGGGAGAGGTGGAGATCGTCCGTGGCCTGCATGGCTCCTCCCGCCATATCGCCACCATGCTGGAGGGGTCGCTGATCAGCGAGGGATTGTTGCTCGATGACGATGCTCATGTCAACGGGGCATATACCCGCAACGGAGCAACCGTGTGGCAGATTGCCAAAGAGAAACTGGCCGTCTATCGGGACCAAAACCCCGACATCTACTACCGGATCGTTGCCCGGGTGGCGGTGGGCGTCAGTCGCCGGATGCGGCTGCTTTCGGATCAGCTTTTTGCCAACAGACAGGAGTCCGGCCAGGTGAGCGGGTTCCGCCTGGAGCACGATTCCTTGGGGCAGCGGGAATTATCCAACCAGGCTTACTATGGGGTGCAGACCCTGCGAGCCATGGAAAATTTCGCCATTTCCGGGGTCTTTGTCCGCAACTTCGAACACCTGATCGAAGGGTTGGCCATGGTGAAGAAGGCAGCCGCCCAGGCCAACCACGAATTGGGCCGCCTGGATGCAAGCAAGATGTGGGCGATCTGCGATGCCTGCGACGAACTCCTCAAGGGGCGACTGCACGACCAGTTCACCGTTGACATGTTCCAGGGCGGCGCCGGCACCTCCACCAACATGAACGCCAACGAGGTGATCGCCAATCGGGGGTTGGAGTTGATGGGCCACCAGAAAGGGGATTATGCCCAACTCCACCCCAACGACCACGTCAACTGCTCCCAGTCGACCAATGACGCCTACCCCACGGCAATCAAGCTGGCGGTGCTGCTTGCCAACCGCAATCTGGTTCGGGCCATGCACGAATTAGAACGGGCTCTTGAGCAAAAGGCGGAGGAATTCAAGGATGTGCTCAAGATGGGACGCACCGAGAACCAGGATGCGGTGCCCATGACCCTTGGCCAGGAGTTCAGCGCCTATGCGATGATGATCGCCAACGCCAGCCGGGCGGTGGAGCGCGGCGCCGATGAGCTCATGGATATCAACATGGGCGCCACTGCCATCGGGACCGGCATCAACAGCCCGCCCGGCTACGCCGATCTGGTGACCGAAAAATTGAAGGAAGTCAGTGGATTCGCCCTGCGCCGGGCTCGCAACCTGGTGGAGGCCACCCAAAACGCCGGTGCCTTTGTCCAGATGTCCGCCTCCCTGAAGCGGGCTGCAGTGCAGATTTCGAAGGTCTGCAACGATCTGCGCTGGTTGTCGTCCGGCCCCCGATGCGGCCTGGGCGAGATCAACCTGCCGCCGATGCAGCCCGGATCGTCGATCATGCCCGGCAAGGTCAACCCGGTCATCCCCGAGGTGGTGAGCCAGGTGTGTTATCAGGTCATGGGGTATGATACCGTGATCTCCATGGCCGCCGAGGCCAGCGAGCTGGAGCTGTGTATGGCCGAGCCGGTCATCGCCTACGACCTGCTCCACGGCATGATGATCCTGAAAAACGCCTGCGTCACCCTGGTGGCCCGCTGCATCGACGGCCTGACTGCCAACCGTGACGTCTGCCGCAAATACGTGGAGAACAGCATCGGCCTGGTGACGGCCATGGTGCCGGTTCTGGGTTACGAACAGTCGGCGGCCATCGCCAAGGAGGCCCTCAAGACCGGCGGAAGCGTCTATACTCTTATTCTAGAAAAAGGGCTTCTTTCCCAAGAACAGCTAGATGACATGCTGCGACCGGAAAATATGACGGATCCCCGGGAAATACCAGGCAGTCAAACCGACTAAACAACGGGCTTACTCGACGCAAAGTGTCAACTGTTCGAAATAATATAACATTTTTGCGCTTGTCTTTTAAATTGGGGCAGGGGCTAGAAATCGCTACTCGAAAAGGAGGAACTTCATGGAAAGCATAGGCCTTTTTCTCAATTCCCAGCCGTTCATTGCCCTGTTTCTGGTCATCGGCCTGGGATACGCCGTTGGCCAGATTAAAATTGGCGGTTTATCGCTGGGTATAGGCGCCGTTCTCTTTGTGGGTCTCGGTGTCGGGGCGATTGCCCCCAAGGCGGCACCGCCGGGCCTGGTGGGAACGATTGGCCTGGTGCTCTTTCTTTATGGCATAGGTATTCAATATGGCCGGGATTTCTTCAAAGGGCTGATAAGCCCGCTGGGGATCAAAGCCAATCTTCTGGCGGCCTTCGCCGTGGTGACAGGTTGCGCGGTGGCCGTCGCAATGGCTCGTTTTTTTGGCTTCGGGTCCGACTTTGTCGCCGGCGTGTTTGCCGGATCAATGACCAGTACACCCACTCTTCAGGCGGCGATGGAAGTTACCGGCAATAAGAATCCGGCAGTTGGCTATGCTATAACCTATCCGTTCGGCGTTTTTGGCCCGATTCTCTGTTTTTATCTTGCCAAACTGCTGTTCCGGCCAAAGATCGAAGTGCCGCCCCCCAGCCGTCTGGTCGTTGCCGAGGCCAGGGTCGGTGATCGAGGGCTGACCGGTAAAACGGTTGCCGAACTCCTTGCCCTGGCACCCGAAGGCGTCGATCTGCTCATGGTGCGGCGCAACGGGATGAATATGCTCCCGGAACCGACCATGGTGCTGCAGGCTGACGATTTTCTTTCGGTTGTCGGTTTTCCCGAAGTCCTGGCAGAACTCAAGGCAGGAGAAGTCGGAGAGGCGCGGGATGATCGCCGCCATTTAGATTACATGCGTGTTTTCGTCTCCAAACCAGGCTTTATCGGCAGGCGACTCGCTGATCTCCCTTTTCCCGAAGGCGTAGCGATCAAGATTGTTCAGGTGCGACGAGGCGATGTCGATCTGCTCCCCAAACCTGACATGCAGATTGAATACGGTGATCAACTGGGGGTGGTGATCGAATCGGCACAGCGCGGCATGGTCAGTCGATTCTTCGGAGATTCGATCAAGGCGGAAACAGAATTCAGTTTCGTTTCCCTGGCGCTTGGGCTGGTCGCCGGCGGCCTGATCGGGCTGATCCCTATCCCCGTTCCGGTCATCGGCAGTGTCAAGCTGGGAGCCGCCGGAGGACCACTCGTCATCTCCCTGCTCCTGGGCTATATCGGCCGCCTCGGTCCTTTCAACTGGCGGATGCCCGTGGTTGCCAATATCATTTTACGCAACCTTGGCCTGACCCTGTTTCTCGCCGGCGTCGGTTTGTCCTCCGGCGCCCCCTTTGTCCAGAACATCGGCGGTTCCGGCCTCTACATGCTGGTGGCCGGCATGGTCGTCCTTCTGACCGTAGTCCTGACCGTATTGCTGATCGGGTATTATGTGTTGGGGATGCATTTCGACGATGTGCTCGGCATCGCCAGCGGCGCAACCGGCAACCCGGCTATTCTCGCTTATGCCAGTCAACTGGCACCGACTGGCAAAGCCGATATCGGCTACGCGATGATCTTTCCCGGTGTGGGAACCATTTTAAAAATAATCGTGGTGCAGGTGATGCTGGCCCTGTCCAGCGGTTCCATTCCTTCACCTTGAGACACCAGCACTGACCGTCTGCAGCGCTCGACTGACCAAGGGAATTGAACGTTTACTTGCGAGGAGAACACCATGGCCAATAACCTCTATATCACTGCCCTGGAAGGGGAGAGCGGCAAAATCACGCTGGTGCTCGGCGTGATGGAAACCCTCATCCGCCACATCCAAAACGTCGGCTTCTTCCGTCCGGTGATCAGTGCCAGCGATCCACCCGATAATGACATCCAGCTCATTCTCAGCCGCTATAATCCTCATCTTCCCTATGCCGACACCTATGGCTGCACGCTCGACCAAGCCCGGGAAATGATCGCCAAGGGGCAGTACCCCGAGCTCCTCAATACTATTGTCGAAAAGTATAAGAAACTGGAGGAACAATGCGGTTTTGTTCTGTGCGAAGGCACGGACTATTCCGGGGTATCGAGCGCCCTGGAGTTTGAATTCAATGCCGATGTAGCGAGCAATCTCGGGTCTCCGGTGATGATCGTTATCAACGGGCAAGGAAAACCGCCAGCCAGACTCACCGACATGGTGCGCGTTGCCCAGGGTGCCTTTGAAGATCGTAATTGCAAGGTCCTGGCTTCCTGTGTCAATCGGATTGAACCCGCACAGCTGGCAAGCGTTGCCGCCACGTTTGCAGCCAGTCAGGCCGGTGGTGAATCGGTTTTTCTTTTGCCGGCCGACCCGAATCTGGAAAAACCGACGGTGGGCGACATTCTCAAGGCCCTTGATGCGCACCTGTTGAGCGGCGACGGAGAAGGATTGGACCGGGTGGCGCTCGACTACAAGGTGGCGGCGATGCAATTGCCGCTCTTCCTCGAACATATCAGGGAAGGCACGTTGGTGATCACACCAGGTGATCGCGTCGACATCCAGATCGGCTGTCTGGCGACCCCCTACTTCCCCAACTGTCCCTCGGTTGCCGGTCTGGTGCTCACCGGCGGGGTTGAGCCGCCACCGCAGATCCTTGGGCTGCTTGCACGGCTGCCCAAACCCTCTCTGCCGGTCATGAGCGTGACGGAGGACACCTTTGCCACGGCCGTGAAGATCCAGAATGTGCGTCCCGTGATCGCGCCGGGCAATGACCGTAAAATCGCTTTGGCGTTAGGGCTTTTCGAATCCCACATCAACGTCAAAGCCCTTGAGGAGCAGATTGTGCAGATCAAATCCGAAAAGGTGACGCCAATCATGTTTCAGTATCAGCTAATCGAGCGTGCCAAGGCCAAGCCGCGACATATCGTTCTGGCTGAAGGCACGGAGGAACGCATCCTGAGGGCCTCGGAGATTGTGCTGCGGCGCAAGGTCTGCGACCTCACCCTGCTGGGAGATACCGCAGAAATCGAAAGAAAGATTGCCATCTTGGGCCTGGATCTCACCGGTGCCCGCTTTGTCGATCCGATCCATTCTCCGTGGCTTGATGAATTCAGCGAAACCTTTTTTGGGTTGCGCAAGGAAAAAGGCGTCAATGCGGAAATGGCCCGCGACACCATGCTTGATTCCAGCTATTTCGCTACCATGATGGTGTTCAAGGGATATGCCGACGGGATGGTTTCCGGCGCTGTCCATTCCACTGCCAATACCATCCGGCCCAGCCTGCAGATCATCAAGACCAAACCAGGCTGCGCGACGGTTTCCAGCGTTTTCCTGATGTGCCTGGAGGACCGGGTGCTGGTCTACGGCGATTGTGCCGTCAATCCCGATCCTGACGCCTCCCAACTGGCCGACATCGCCATCAGTTCGGCGGAAACCGCGCGCAATTTCGGGATTGAGCCCTTGGTGGCCATGTGTTCCTATTCGAGCGGCACCTCGGGCACAGGGGAAGATGTGGACAAGGTCCGGCAAGCCACCGAGAAGGTAAGAACAGCCCGACCCGATCTGAAAATTGAAGGCCCGATTCAATACGATGCGGCGGTCGATGCCGGGGTTGCCCAAACCAAGATGCCCGACAGCGAAGTTGCCGGACATGCCACCGTTTTTATCTTCCCTGACCTCAACACCGGCAACAACCTCTACAAAGCCGTGCAACGCTCGGCCGGAGCGGTGGCCATCGGTCCGGTTCTGCAGGGACTGAGGAAGCCGGTCAATGATCTCAGTCGCGGCTGTACCCTGACTGACATCGTCAACACGGTTGCGGTCACCGCCATTATGGCACAAGCCGACGTGGAGGGGGCAACAACTTGAACCTCATCAACCCTCAATCGCCTCAAGACACACCTTCGTGCGCTCAATGCTCAATGGACCCGCGCGACTCAAGCTCGCCTTTTTCGCAAGGCTCTTTAAAAATCCTCAGTGTTCACAGGCGCTTGAGAAAAGGATTCCCTGCCAATTTCTTGAGGCTACGAGCGTATCTTCTATGAGAAACAACGTGTGGCGGCACCTTCTGGTGTTCATTCTTGCGGACCGGCATCGGTTTCGACCCATGGAGGAACGATATCAGGGAACGATTCCTCTGCCTGTTCATCGGCAAGGTGGATTGCTGCGTGCACACTGGGCAAAACATAACCGTTGCGTTCGGCTGACCCTTGCGCGTCTCGGCGCATGGGCAGCAGTAATGGCGATGGTGTTCGCTTCCGCAGACGCAGCAGCGGGCGAGATTGAACCGCGAGCCTATGTCAACACGCCGGTTGGCATCAATTTTTTGCTTACTGGCTACGTCTATTCGGATGGTGGCTTATCAACCGTTGCCTCATCTCCCATCAAGGATGCGCAACTGACGATGCATTCAGGCGTCCTGGCGTATGCGCGGACCTTAGACGTGTGGGGCAAAGCGGGAAAGTTTGATGTCATCCTGCCCTATTCCGAACTGTCAGGAACGGCAATGGTTGCAGGTCAACCGCGTGAACGCAAGGTTTCGGGGTTCAACGACCCGCGCTTTCGCTACTCAGTCAATTTCTATGGAGCTCCGGCTCTCACTCTGCCAGAATTCGCCAATTACCAGCAGGATCTCATCATCGGGGCAAGCATTCAGGTGGCCGCACCCCTTGGCCAGTATGATTCCGACAAACTGGTGAATCTGGGCAATCATCGATGGTCTGTCAAGCCCGATCTTGGCATCTCCAAGGCGTGGGGGCCGGTTGCGCTCGAACTTTCCACCGGCCTGACGATTTTTTTTACCAATGATGAGTATTTCGGCGGCAGGAAACTTGAACAGGATCCCCTCGTCACCTCCCAACTCCACCTGACCTACAACTTCAGGCCCGGCATTTGGGCCGCCTTGAGCTGGACCTATGATTACGGTGGGCGGACAACTCTTGACGAGGTGCGGAACGATGATGTGGCAAGTAATTCAAGGGTGGGCGCTACCCTGGCTTTACCCGTGAACCGGAACAACTCGCTCAAACTGTACGCCAGCACCGGTGTATCCACCAAGACAGGGAGCGATTTCGACCTGGCTGGCATCATCTGGCAATACCGCTGGGGCCAGGGTCTGTAACGGCCGAAGAAGCCCGAAAGTTCCTTCCGCAACCGGAAAACGGGCGCAACAGTCCCTCACTCCCCCGCCAGTGCTGAGCACCCTTCGCCTGCTCTCTCCTGCCGATGTCGACCTCAGTTCCGATCGTGTGTATTTCAAAAATATGAAAGGCCCAGGCAGGCATATCCAGATACAGACCTCGTGCGGCCAGCTCCTCTCCGTCCCGTTCAAAAAATGCTGTTCCCATGCGGTCGCGCAGTTGCCACTGTTGCCCTGCCCGTGCATCCCATGGCATCGTCAGGTAACACTGGCTCTGATGATCCGAGTAGTTGACGGCCACCAACCACTTCTCGGGGAGTTCCGGGGACAGGATACATGATTTCCTAAACTGAAGATATCCCGCAGGCATTCCGGTAAACCCTGAATGTCTTGAGAGCAAACAAGTACACCGGGTTCAACTCCCGGCGCGTCCGACGACAAAAGCAACCGGCAAGAAAGGGCTTTTCGTAGTATTGAATATTGTTCAATCGCCAACTACAGGTGAGAACTCCTTGCCATGCTCCAAACGATGCAGGCGATCCGCCCACCACTGCATCAGCCTTTCCCGCTCTGATAGATATTCACTTCGATGATAGGCTGCGCGGACCTCGTTCTTTTCCCGATGGGCCAATTGCCGTTCGATGGCATCGGGGTTGAATCCGGCCTCGTTGCATATCGTTGAAAAGAGTGCCCGGAAACCATGCATGGTGGCTTTGGAGTGGTAGCCGATCCGGTACAGGGCATAGAGCATGGTATTTTCAGAAAGGGGTTTGTCGGGGTAATGAATGCCCGGAAAAACCAATCCGTTGTCACCGTGGAGAATTTTCAGGCGGTCGAGAACGGAAAGGGCCTGGTCGCTCAAGGGCACCGTATGGGGCAAGCGCATTTTCATTCGCTCGGCGGGGATGGACCAGAGCCGCTTTTCCACGTCGATCTCTTGCCAAGTGGCACCGCGAACTTCACCGGACCGCGCAGCGGTCAGGATGGTGAACCGAATAGCAAGCTTGGTGGTGGGGTGGATGTCGCTTTTGGACAGGGTCTGGAGGAACTCGGGAAGTTCTTCCGGCGGAATCATGGTGTGATGTTGCACCTTCTTTGCTTTCAAGGCACCGTGCATATCCGCAGCCGGATTATAGGTTGCACGACCTGTCTGGATCGCAAAACGGAAGACAGCGCCGATCCGTTGCAGGGTCTTCGATGCCATCTCCAATGAGCCTTTCGCCTCAATTGACCGAACCACTTGCAGGACCATGGGCGGGGTAATCTCATCGACCGGAATGCTTCCCAAGGGTTCAAAAGCATAACGCATGAGGCTTTTCAGGACGGCTTCGGCATGGTTCGTGGTCCAGCGGTCTTTTTGATGCCGGTGCCAATCGACCATGACAGCCTCGAAACTGTTTTCTGCAGCTTGTCTTTGCTCCTCCCTTGCCGCAATAGCTTCCCGTTTCTTCTGCCTCTTGGCTTCCGCCGGATTAATTCCAGCCTTTACCAGCTCGCGCACAGAGGCTCGCTCGATCCTGGCTGCTTCCAGAGTCATAACCGGGTATTCTCCCAGGACCACAACGGACTCCGTACCCGGTGGCAGTTCATACCGGTACCGCCAAGTTTTTCTGCCGCTGGTGGCTACATGCAGAAAAAGCCCTTTGCCGTCGGCGAGCTTGTAGGGTTTTGTCTTGGCCTTGGCGTTTCTAACTTCTAATGCCGTCAACATAGGGTGTTGTCTCGAAAACCGGGTACTTTTTGACCGGGTATTCGATTGCCGATTACCCGTACCCGGCTTTGTACCCGGTTTTATACCCGGCTGTCAATAGATCAAAAAGGACAATGCTGGACAAACAGAAACGAAAAAACCCCGTGAACTCTAGGAATTCACGGGGTTAATGGATGTCAGCGGATGACGCTGGACTAAAATTTGGTGCCGAAGGCGAGACTCGAACTCGCACGACCGTGGGCCACTACCCCCTCAAGATAGCGTGTCTACCAATTCCACCACTTCGGCACTCTTGTTTGTGTATCTATTTTTTTTCCGGCTGTGCTCCTGTTGGCTGCTGAGCCTCTTTCGCCGCCGGCTGGGGAGTCGGCAACGGTACGGCAACAGGCTCTGGCTGCACCGGTACCTGCTGCTCCTGAGCCTTAATCTCGGTCATGACCGATCCCGAGGTCTTGTGCGCCGAGAGGTAGGCCAAGGTGATCGAGGTGCCCATGAACACAATTGCGGCCAAGGTCGTGATTTTATTCAACAGGGGCATGGGACCTTCGGTCCCGAAGAGAGACTGGCTCGATCCGCCGAACGTTGCGCCAATGTCCGCACCTTTTCCGTGCTGCAACAAGACGATGCAGATTAGAAACAGGCAAACAATGGTATGAACGACGATAATTAGGGTTGTCATCGAAAACGAACGATCCGGTCAAAAGAATCGGCTTTCAGGGCCGCGCCACCGACAAGCGCGCCGTCGATATCCGGCTGCGCCATCAGGTCATCGATATTGTCAGGTTTAACCGAGCCACCGTACAGTATTCGTACGGATTCGGCAATATTTTTCTCGAAAATCCCTGCGAGTAATTGCCGGAGGAAGGCATGGACCTCCTGCGCCTGCTCTTTGGTGGCGGTTTTGCCGGTTCCGATGGCCCACACGGGTTCGTACGCTAGCACGATATGTCGCATCTGCTCGCCGGATACCCCTTGCAATCCCTGTCGCAACTGTTGCTCCAGAACGGGGAAGGTACGGCCGGCTTCGCGTTCGGCCAATGTTTCCCCGATGCAGAGAACGGCCTCAAGGCCGCCGGCGAGAGCGCCATGCAGGCGACGGTTGATCATGGCATCTGACTCGTCGAAGATTTGCCGCCGTTCGGAGTGACCGATGATGGCCTGTCGCACTCCCAGATCGGTCAGCATGACCGGCGATACCTCACCGGTGAAGGCGCCCTCCCGATCCCAAGCCACGTTCTGAGCCCCGATAAGCAACGGGCTGTCCTTGACCGCCGCGCGGACCTCTGCCAGCGCAGTAAAGGCGGGAGCCACCATGACGTCGCGATCCGGACAGGCGGCAGCACTTGCGGCCACGGATTGCGCAAGGTGTACGGCTTCGTTTAGCGTCAGGTGCATTTTCCAGTTGCCGGCGATCAGCGGACGCCTGTTCATAGAAGATACCTCATGCGAAAGTTCGGTTGAAGAGAGGGATTTTGTCGGATCCGGCATCACTCCAGGGCCTTGATGCCGGGCAGGACCTTGCCTTCCATCAGTTCGAGAAAGGCGCCGCCGCCTGTCGACATGTAGGAGATGTTGGCCGCCTCACCGGACAGGGTGATGGCGGCATTGGAATCGCCGCCGCCGGTGACGCTCAGGGCGTGGGAAGCGGCCACCGTGTGTGCCAGCGCCATGGTGCCCCGGGCAAAGGGGGCCATCTCGAAGGCGCCCATGGGGCCGTTCCAGACGATAGTTTTGGCGTCGGCGAGAACCTCGTTGAAGCAGATGACCGAGGCTGGGCCGATATCGAGGGCCATCCAGTTGTCGGGGATATCCTGAATGGTAACCTGCTTGCTGACCGCATCCGGGGCAAAGCGGTCGGCAACGATCACATCGACCGGCAGGTAGATTTTAATGCCCTTTTCCTTGGCACGGCGCAGCAGCTCTGCGGCTGTGTCGAGTAACTCCTCCTCGACCTTGGAGGCGCCCACCTCATACCCCTGGCTTTTGAGGAAGGTGTTGGCCATGGCCCCACCGATGATCATCTTGTCGACCCGCGCGAGCATGTTGCGCAGGGCTTCGAGTTTGCCCGAGACCTTGGCCCCACCGACGATGGCCACCAGCGGGCGCTGCGGGTTGTCGATGGAACGATGGAAATACTCCATCTCCTGTTGGAGGAGGAAGCCGGCCGCCTTTTCCCGGACGTGTTCGGTGACGCCGACCACCGAGGCATGGGCGCGGTGGGAAACGGCAAAGGCATCGTTGACGTAGATGTCGGCCAGCGCGGCCAGTTGCCGGGAGAATTCGGGATCGTTCTTCTCCTCCTGGGGATGATAGCGCAGGTTCTCCAGCATGAGGATGTCGCCGTCCTTGAGCGCCGCGACCGCAGCGGCAGCTTCAGGGCCGATGCAGTCGGCTGCCAGCGGCACCGGTAGGCCCAGGAGCTTGGCCAGGTGGGCAGCCACGGGTGCCAGCGAGTATTTCTCCACTCGCTGGCCTTTCGGCCGGCCCATGTGGGTACAGACAACGACCCGGGCCTTGTGGTCCAGCAGGTAGCGCAAGGTCGGCAAAACGGTCGTGATCCGCAGGTCGTCGGCGATTTCTCCGGCCTCGTTCATGGGCACGTTGAAATCGACCCGCACCAACACCTTTTTGCCAGACAGTTCAAGATCCCGCAGTGTTTTCATCGATTCTCTCCTTCGCCGGCGCCAGGTCCCTGGTGAGCAGCAGGGCATTCTCCACCGGTTGACTGTAGTAGTGTTTGCGTCTGCCCGTTTGTAGGAAGCCGGCCTGGGCATAGAGGCCGAGAGCCGCTTTGTTGGTCTCGCGCACCTCCAGAAGGCAGGTGGTGTAGCCTTGGTCGGCAAACCCGGCGAGGGCGTGCTTCAACAAGGCTGCCGCCGCACCCTGACGCCGCCATTCCGGGGCGACGACCAGATGGACGAGTTCGCACTCCGGAAAGCAGGTCCGAAAAAAAGCGTAGCCACAGAGTCGATCGTCGCAGGCGATCGCCAGGGCGAGGCCGTTGGCAACCGCGATTTCCTCCCGGAGCTGGCTCTCGCTCCAAGGAGCAGGCATGGCCCGCTGTTCTATCCGCACAATATCGGGCAGATCGGAGCGCCGCAGCGGCCGGACGATCACACCATCCGTTCGGCCACCGACACCGTCAGTTCGCCGAGCATGTTGGTGTAGCTGCCTAGCTCGTTGTCGTACCACCCGTAAATGACCGCCTGGGTGAGCGGCACCTCCAGAATGGGCGGGGTGGTGCCGGCATCGAACTTGAAATTTTTCAAATTCTGCAGATTCACCCGAATGGTGGCCGTCCGGGTATGAATCTCGGTGGATTCGATGACCACCGCCGCCTTGGGCAACCCGATGATGTCGGAGGAGACGTTTTGCTCCTTCGAGAAGAGCAGATACGGGCTGGTTTTGGCGTACTCCTCGTAGATCGAGTTGAGCAGGGTGCGTTTGATCGGATTGTCGAGTTCGTCCTGCAGATTGAGCACCAGGACGATCAGTGAGCCGGTCGAGGTCGGGATGCGCACCGATTCGGCGATGAAGCCGATGGATTTCATCTCCGGGATGACCAGACTCAATGCCTTGGCCGCGCCGGTGGTGGTCAGGATGATGTTGTTGAGAATCGAGCGGTTCTTGCGCAGATCCGAGGCTCCGGCGGCGGGAAGGCGATCCAGCACCTCCTGGGAGCCGGTGGCCGCATGCACCGTGACCATCGAGGCGGACAGCATCCGGTCGGCGCCGAAATGATCGAGCAGCGGCTTGATCATGTAGGACAGGCAAGTGGTGGTACAGGAGGCCGCGGAGACGATGCTGTGCCGGGCCGGGTCGTAATCGTCATCGTTGATCCCCATGATGGTGGTCACCGCATCCTCGGGCATGTCCAGCCCCTTGGCCTGGATCTTGAATGGGGCGGAGACGATTACCTTTTCAGCGCCGGCCTGGAGATGGCCGCGCACCGAACCCTTGCCCTCGTTGGGATCGCCGGTCGGGTCCTTGAATGCGCCGGTGGAGTCGACCACCAACCGCACCTGGTTGCCCTGCCAGTCGATATCCTTGGGGTTGCGAGCCTTGCGCAGGAAGGTGACCGGCATGCCGTTGATGGTCATGGTCCCCTTTTCTTCGTCAAGGTTCTCGATCACCCGGCCGCCCTTATGGCCATGGAGGTACATGCTGAGCCGGCCGTAGGTGGAGTCTTTTTCGACGGCGGCGGCGATATCTTCAAGGCCGCCACCGACGTTTCGGCCAAGATTGACGACGACTTCCGAAAAATAGCGCCGGGAGACCTGATTCCACAGGGTTAACTTGCCGATTCGTCCAAGACCATTGAGCCCGAGTTTCATGGTGAGCTGCTCCTTTGCGGTTGGATTATGGGGGAGAACTTGTTATATGCCGGAACAACCGGGTTTTGCACATCCGGTTGACCGGGCGGGCAAGCCTTTGTATGTTCGCACTGTGTCGATCGGTGGCAAGCGGGCGGGGTGAAGAGGCGACGGTTGGACCGCGCACACCGTTCCCGGACGATTTGTCTCGCCAACCCTGTATCGTCAATAAAAATACATGATTTGCGCAAGAAATACCAGCTTTGCGCCCGATTTGTCCGAGTTTTTCCCTTGCCGAAACCATCATGCTTCTGCCACGCAACTGTCGAACCGCTGTCCTTGTGCGGCGGTACAAGCGATTTCTTGCCGACGTCCTCCTCGAAGATGGCGAGCTGCTGACCGTGCATTGCCCGAATTCCGGCTCCATGCGCGGTTGCTCCACGGCCGGTAGTTCGGTACTGATCAGCCATTCCGATGCACCCACGCGCAAGTATGGCTGGACCCTGGAGATGGTTCGGGAACAGGGCGTGTGGATCGGTGTCCATACCGGCAGGACCAATCGTCTCGTTCGCGAGGGGTTGGAGGCGGGGATCGTTGACGCGTTCGGCCCCATTCGGACCATCAGCGCCGAGGTGAAGGTCTCTGCCGAAAGTCGTTTGGATTTTCTCCTCGAAACCGGGCAGGGACCGGTGTATCTGGAAGTGAAAAACTGTTCCCTGGCGGAAAACGGCGTGGCCCTGTTTCCCGATGCAGTCACCAGCCGTGGCGCCAAGCATCTGCGCGAGCTGGTTCGGTTGGCTGAGAGCGGCTATGGGGCGGCTGTGCTCTTTTGCGTCCAGCGCGGCGACGCCGAGTGGTGCGCACCGGCGGCCCACATCGACCCGGTATACGCCGAAACCGTGGCCTGGGCGGCAAACAGGGGCGTGCGCTTTCTTGCCTATCGGGCCGAGGTCAGTCCGCGGGCCATTGTCCTTCGGGATACAATACCCTTTTGCCTCACAGCAGATGGAGCGGAGTGCTCATGAACGAACGACATGCAGTCGTGCTGCTCAGCGGCGGCCTCGATTCGACGACCGTCCTGGCGTTGGCCGGGTCCCAGGGATTTGCCTGCAATTGCCTGAGTTTTCAGTATGGGCAAAGGCAGGCCATCGAGCTGGACCGGGCGCGGACCATTGCCCGGCATTATAACGCGGTGCGCCACCTGGTGCTGCGGGTCGACCTTGACGCCATCGGCGGCTCGGCCTTGACCACCGATATCGCGGTGCCCAAGGATCGGCCGTTTACCGCGATGGAACGGGACATCCCCGTCACCTATGTCCCCGGCCGCAATATCATCTTTCTCGCGCATGCCCTTTCCTGGGCCGAGGTATTGGGCGCAGCGGATATTTTTTTGGGCATCAATGCCATCGATTACAGCGGTTATCCGGATTGCCGGCCCGAATTCCTCGACGCCTTTGCGGCCATGGCCAACCTGGGCACCAAGGCGGGAACGACCGGCAGGCCGTTTCGTTTTCATGCGCCGCTCATCCAGTTGAGCAAAAAGGAGATTATTCTCAAGGGGATGGAGCTCGGGGTGGACTATGGCCTGACCCACAGTTGCTACGACCCAGTTGAGGGGAAGGGGTGCGGCCGCTGCGATGCCTGCCAACTGCGGCTGCAAGGGTTTCGCGAAGCCGGATTGGTCGATCCTGCACCGTACGTGGAGGGTTAAGCACCGGGAAAAGAAGATGCTCAGGTGAGCCGATTGTGGCGGATTTCGCCTCCGACCATGGTGAGCACGGCCCGGCCTTGCAGGGTCCAGCCGAGGAAGGGGGTGTTGCGGCTCTTGGAAACCACCTGATCGGCGGAGTAAACAAACTGCTGTTCCGGATCGATCAGGGTGACGTCCGCCGCTGCGCCCACCTTGAGGCTGCCGGCCGGCAACCCAAAAATACTCGCCGGATTGACCGCCAGCAGTTCCACCAGGCGGCTCGCGTCGATGACCTTGTCGCGTACCAGTGCCAAGCTCAAGGGCAGGGCGGTTTCCAAGCCGATGATGCCGTTGGCCGCCGCGTCGAACTCCAGTTCCTTCTCCAGAATGGAATGGGGAGCATGGTCGGTGGCGATGGCATCGAGCGTCCCGTCGGCCAGGGCCAACCGGATGGCTTCCCGGTCGGCGGCCGAGCGCAAGGGGGGATTCATCTTGGTGTTGGTATAGTAGCCGATCACCGCTTCGTCGGTGAGGGTGAAGTAGTGGGGCGCGGTCTCGGCGGTCACCCGTACACCCCTGGCCTTGGCCGAGCGGATGAGATCGACGGCCATTGCCGTGCTCACATGGGCGATGTGCACCCGGGTGCCGGTGAACTCGGCCAGGGCGATTTCCCGGTAGACCATGATTGCCTCGGCGGCCGTGGGGATGCCCTTGAGCCCGAGCAGGGTCGAGGCAGCCCCTTCGTTCATCACCCCGGTGCTCAGGGTGGCCTCCTCGCTGTGCGAGATCACCGGTAAAGAGAAATTCGAGGCGTATTCCAGGGCGCGGCGCATCAACTGGCTGTCGCGCACCGGACGCCCGTCGTCGCTGACCGCCACGATCCCAGCGGCCCGCATCTCGCCGAATTCGGCCAGCTGCTTCCCCTCGCTCCCCAGACTGATCGCCCCCACCGGATACACCCGGACCGCAGCCTCGGCGGCGCGGGCCATGATCATGGCGGTGACTGTGGCGCAGTCGTTGACCGGCTTGGTATTGGGCATGCAGGCCACCCCGGTGAAACCGCCGCTGGCCGCCGCCCTCGCCCCAGAGAGAATATCTTCCTTGTACTCCTCGCCCGGTTCGCGCAGATGGACATGCATGTCGGTCAGGCCCGGCACCACCCACAGGCCCTGGGCGTCGATCTCGGGAATATCCGAAGGGACAGGTTGCTCCGCACCGGCAATACGGCCGTCGATGATCAGGAGATCGCCCACGCGGTCGACAGCATGTGCCGGATCGATAATCCGGCCGTTTTTTATGCGCCAGGAAGTATGCATCGGCGGCAAGCCTCGGGAAAACGGAAAAAGGTCGGCGATCGATCCAGCAAAGCCATCAGGAATTCCCCATCACCAAATACAACAAGGCCATGCGCACCGCCACGCCGTTGGTCACCTGATCGAGGATGACCGATTGGGGGCCGTCGGCGATATCGGGCGGCAACTCCACGCCGCGGTTGACCGGGCCGGGATGCATGACCAGAGCATCGGGTTTAGCCAGGGACAAAACCTGCCGGGAGATGCCGAATTGGCGGGAATACTCGCGCAGCGACGGAAGGAGAGGATCGTTCTGGCGTTCGTGTTGGATACGCAGGGTCATGACCACGTCGGCATCGCGGACCGCCTCCTCCAGCGAGGTGCAGACCTTTGCCCCCAACTGCTCGATGCCCTTGGGGATCAACGTGGCCGGGCCGAATAAAAAAACCTCGGAGCCCATGCGGGAAAAACCGATGATGCCGGAACGGGCAACCCGGCTGTGGGCGATGTCGCCGACGATGGCGATCTTGAGGCCGCTCAAGCCGCCCCGATGCTCCTTGACCGTCATCAGGTCCAGGAGGCCCTGGGAGGGATGTTCGTGGGCGCCGTCGCCGGCATTGATCACCGCCGCTTCGACGTAGCGGGTGAGAAAGAGCGGCGCGCCCGAGCAGCTGTGGCGGATGATGATGATGTCCGGGTGCATGGCCGAGATATTGCGGGCGGTGTCGGCCAGGGTTTCGCCCTTGGTGGTGCTGCTGGTCGAGGGGCTGATGTTGAAGGTGTCGGCGCTCATCCGCTTGGCCGCCACCTCGAAGGAGAGGCGGGTGCGGGTCGACGGCTCGAAGAAGAGGTTGATGATGGTGTGGCCGCGCAGGGTCGGCACCTTCTTGATCGACCGGGTCGAGATTTCCTTGAACGAATCGGCGGTGGCGAGGATATGGGCGATATCCTCCCGCGAGAGCTGTTCCATGCCCAGGATGTGGCGGTGCGCAAAGGTGGTGCCTGTTGCCATACTGCCTCCGGTGGTCAATGAACGGTATCGCCTAGCCGGCCCCAGCGGATCGAACGGAGCCGCTCCCATGAGAACAGAGGTGCCTGCACGTCCCAGGACCAATAGATGATCCAGGCCTTGCCGCGGATCGCCTTGAGGTCGACAAAACCCCAGAAACGGCCGTCGAAGGAGTTGTCACGGTTGTCGCCCATGGTGAAAATCTTGCCCGCGGGCACGGTCACCGGGCCGAAGTTGTCGCGCGGATCGACGCTGGCCGGATGGATCATCGGATCTTTGAATACCCCGTGCCGGTCATCGAAGGGCTTGCCGTTGATGAAGATTTTTTTGTCGCGGATCTCGACGATGTCGCCGGCCACCGCGATCACCCGTTTGATGTAGTCCAGATCCGGATTCTTGGGGAACTCGAAGACCACGATATCGTTGGGTTTGGGATCGGTGATCGGGACCAGGGTGGCGCCGGTGAACGGCATCTTGATGCCGTAGATGAACTTGCTGACCAGGAGGTGGTCGCCGATCTGCAGGGTCGGCAGCATCGAACCGGAAGGGATTTTGAACGCCTGGATAATGAAGGTGCGGATGAACAGCGCCAGGAGGATGGCGAAGAGGATTGCCTCGATGTTTTCGCGAATGGCGGACTTTTTGGGTTGCTCTGGGGTATCTGTCACGAATGTGCCTGTAAGTAGAGGGCAAAGTTAAAAAATTTTGCCAAGGCTACCCGATGGCACGGCAAAATTCAAGCAGGTTTTCGCGCGAGCACCCGACAAAAAACGGATGGCTTTGGCCGGATTCGGCTATACTGACGGCATCGTTCGGTAGATACCCTCTTTGCCCATCCACCCATCCAGGAGCGAACATGCACCAGCTTGCCACAACCCTTGTCCTCGTTTTTGCCCTCTGTCTTGCCGGATGCGGCGGGACGAAAGACCGACAGAGCGCCGGCGTCGCCACCGGAGGCGCCCAGCCCTTCGAGCTGCCCGTCCTGCACATCAACGATCACCACTCCCACCTCGATCCGGAGCAGATCACCCTGCAAATGGCCACCGGCCCTGGCAAACGCGAGCCGGTCAATGTAGAGCGGGGTGGTTTTCCCCGGGTGGTCGGGGCGATCAAGGCGTTGGAAAAGGAGTCGGCCAACGTCCTCAAGATTCATAGCGGCGACGCCAGCACCGGCGATCTCTACTTCACCCTCACCGAGGGCAAGGCCGATGCCGAACTGATGAACGCGGTCTGTTTCGACACCATGACGCTTGGCAACCATGAGTTCGACAACACCGACGCTGGCATCAAGAAATTCATGGGATTCCTCCATGCGGGGAAATGCCAGACCCCGCTCTTGAGCGCCAATGTCCGCTTTGGTCCCTCCTCCCCACTGTACAACGCAGCGGCTCCCGAAACCGTGCATCCTTCCGTGGTGCTGGAACGTGGCGGCCAGAAGATCGGCGTCGTCGGCCTGACCGTGGCCGGCAAGACCAAGAATTCCTCCCGGCCCAATCCGGACACCACGTTCATTGACGAAGCCGTTGCGGCGCAGGCGGAGATCGACCGTCTCCAGGCGCAGGGCATCGACAAGATCGTGCTTTCCACCCACATCGGCTACCAGGCGGACCAGGCGTTGGTGAAGAAACTCAGCGGTGTCGATGTGGTGGTCGGCGGCGATTCCCATTCCTTGCTCGGACCGGAAAACCTGAAGGAGTACGGTCTCACCCCGGAGGGACCGTATCCGACCCGGATCACGGACAAGGACGGCAAGCCGGTGGGCATTGTTCAGGCGTGGCAGTATGGCTATGTGGTTGGCGAGGGGCGGGTGCGCTTCGATGCCTCCGGCGAGGGGACCGATTGTGCCGGTACGCCGTGGGTGACGATCGGCGATCGGTTCGGCCGCAAGGACGACACGCCGCTCTCCACAGACGAGGCTGCCTCCGTGCGCGCCGATATCGCCGCCAACCAGGTGCTGCGGGTAACCGCTCCGGACCCGCAGGCCGCAGCAGTCCTTGCTCCCTACGCCCAGCAGAAGGAGGCCATGGGCGCCACCGTGGTGGCGACCGCGCCGGAGACCCTGTGTTTGCGGCGGGTTCCGGGCAGCACCCGCGACACTTCGCGTTCATCCTTGGGCGATGTCTGCAACAACAACCCACGGGTTAACGCCCATGGCGGCGACATCCAGCAGGTCGTGGCCGAGGCCTTCCTCCAGCAGGGCAAGGATTATTTTGGGGCCGACCTCTCCATCCAGAACGGCGGCGGCGTCCGGGTCGATCTCGTCAAGGGGCCGATCACGGTCAAGGATGTCTATACGGTGCTGCCGTTCAAGAACACCCTGGTGCAGCTCAACGCCACCGGGGCCGAGGTCAAGGCCGCCCTGGAGGATGCGGTCGAGGGTGTGGTCGGCCCGGCCCTCAACACCGGCTGTTATCCCTACACCGGCGGCCTACGCTTCCAGGTCGATCTGACCAAGCCCAAGGGCGCCCGCCTCTCCCATCTGGAGATCCGGGGCAAGGACGGCAGCTACCGGCCCTTCGATTTGAAGAAGACGTACAAGGTAGCGACAATTTCCTTTCTCGCCGATGGCAACGATTCGTTCACCACCCTGAAAACCGTCACCGGCGAGCGGCGCATCGATGTCGGGCTCGATTATGCCGAGGCCTTTCTCAAGTATATCGAGAAGCTGCCCGGAGCAAACAAGGTGTTGACCCCCTTGCCGGCCAAGGACTATAGCACCCAGCGATTCGTCGATGTGCGCTAAAGGAGGCAACAACGCCGTGGGCCGTCACTGTGCCCGCATCCTGTTGGCCGGGTTTCTGGTTGCGGCCTGGGTTATCCCGGCGTTCGCCTATCGGGAGCGGGTGCTCGTCTCGGTGACCGAGGGCAACTGCGCCCTGCGGGTGGAGATGGACGAGCAGTCCCGCACCCTTCGCCTCCGGGTGCTTCCGGGGACGCCCGCCTGCACCTTTGCCGCAGATACTGTGCACACCTTGCTCGGGACGGCCTTGGCGCAAGCGGCCCATGAACAGCCGGCCGAGGTCTTCTCCTCGCTCTTTCTTGGCCGGCTGGTGGACTATCCCTGGATTTTGCTCGCGCTGGCCACCTTCGCCGCAACCGATTCCCGCTGGGACGTACGCAAGGGGCGGCCCGTCACCGGGCATGCCAACGGCTATGTCCGGGAGGTGCTCGCGCGGCCTGGTATGCTCGCCCCGATCGACCAGGTCCTGGCCGACAGCGGCTACCGGGTGCGCGCGGTCGAGGTGGAAAAGGTGTTGGTGGCGCGGTGCCGCGAACTGAGGTCTCCAGATATGGGGCTGCACTGTTCGGGCAGAGTGCCCTTCGACGCCATGGTGTGGCTGGTGCTCGCCAAGGGGGAGGAGGGGGATGGCGCCAGCCGGAGCGCGGAGTGCACGCTCAACGGCAATTGACGTCGAACTGGTCCGCCCAGGCCAGGGCCTTGAAATAGGCGTCGATCATGGTGTCGGGTGCTATGCCGAGCAGCCGGAGAATGGCGGCGCATTCCTGAAAATCGCCCTGCTCGTAGGCAATGACCGCCTGGAGGTAGGGCGCCATCGGTCCACTGCGTTCGTTCAACCCTCTTTTCAGATCATCGGTCAGCGGCAGGGTGCGGGTGAGTTCGGCCATGGGCATGTCGAGCATCGCATCGAGCAGGGAAAAAAGGCCGAGAAGAAAGAGCTGGGACGCCTCGTCTCGCGTGCGGGTCGATTCGCCCAGCAGGTGGCAGAGTTGCGCCCGCACCATGGACAGGCGCAGCAATTCCGAGGATTTCCCTTCACAGATCTCCGAAGTGGCGGCCAGGGAGACGAACTGGCGCACACCGTACTCACCGAGATAGATCAGGGCATAGTGAATGGAGGTCACCTTTCGGGCCAGCGAATAGAACACCGAATTGATATAGCGCAGCAGTTTGAACGAAAGCGCCACATCCGGGGCGATCAGGGCTTCGATCTTTTTCAGATCGATCTCGGGGCGGCATGTTTCGGCGAGCAGGGTAAGCAGCAGGACCTTCGAGGTGTCGATCGCCTTGTTTTTCAAGACCTCCGCCTTGTTGAAAAAATGTCCCTGAAAATAGTCGAATCTCAAATCGAGCGCCTGTTGGAATTCCTCGTAATTTTCGATCTTTTCCGCAAGCCACGAGACGCCGGCATAGGAATGCATCCGCTGCATGTTTTCCGCCAGCCGTTGCCGGTCGATCGCCTGAAAATCGACCTTGACGATATGAACGCTCGGGATCAGCTGTTCGGACTGCGCGTTGAAATCGAAATCGTCCAGGGCCAGCGTGTAGCCCATTTCCCTCAATTCCCGGCAAGCGGCAAGGACGTCCAACGACGGCAGGGTGGTCTCCAGAATTTCAACGATGCAGCGCTGCTGGGGGAGCAGGGTCGGCGTTTTTTGGAGGATGTGGTTTTCGGGAAATTTGATCATGGCCCTGTGGCTGCCGGTAATCGCATCCAGGCCAATGTTGAACAGGACGTGGGCCAGGATGGTATGGGTGGCATCGTCGCTTTCCACCTCGGCGGGGTACCAGTTGTCCATGCTGGACCGGTAGAGCACCTCGTAGGCATAAAGGTGCTTGTGGCGATCGAGGATGGGTTGTCTGGCAATGAAGATATCCATTGATCCTTTCGTGCGTTGGAAAGCCAGTCGAACGGGAAGGAGGTCTCCGCAGGGGAAGGCTCCGGGGGGCGAACTCCCGTGCCTTTCAGGATATCGCACCCTCGGCAAAGGACCAAGGTTTTTTGTCGCGAAGGCGGTGATTGATTCGTTGCGTTGCGGTGTCGGGCTACCCTTTGAAGAAGGCCAGCAGGGCATGGAGGGTGGTGAGCGGATGCGGCGGACAGCCGGGGATGTAGAGATCCACCGGGAGGAGGTTGTCGAGGGGGCCGGCGATCTCGGGTGAGCCGTGAAAGGGGCCGCCGGAGATGGCGCAGCAGCCGCTGGCGATTACCACCTTGGGTGCGGGCACGGCGGCATAGGTGTCGAGCAGGGCGGCGCGCATGTTTCGGGTAATCGGGCCGGTGACGTGGATGCCGTCGGCGTGGCGTGGCGAGGCGACAAAATCGATGCCGAAGCGGGAGAGGTCGAAGAAAGGCGTGTTCAAGACGTTGGTGTCGGCCTCGCAGGCATTGCAGCCGCCGGCCGAAACCTGGCGGAGTTGGAGCGAGCGGCCGAACAGTTTTTTGAAATGGGTCTTGGCATGCGCGGCGAGGTCGGGCAGTGAACCACCGGTGATCAGATCCTCGCGCCGGGCAGCCCCCAACTCGAAGTTAATGCCGAAGCGGACAAAGGCCCCCTCCGCCACCTGGGCACAGGCGCCGCAAAAGGTGCAGCGGCCGAGATCGATCTTTTTTACCTCGACCACAATGGCGTCCTGCGGACAGATCTCGGCGCACCGGCGGACAATGGCCGGATCGCAGTCGGGATCGATCTCGGGCAGGCCGCGAAAACGGGCCGCCAGTTGGATCGGTTGCTTCGGGTAGGGGCTGGTTCTATGCCCCTGATTGAGCCTGGCGCCGATTACCTTGAACATGATGCGCCCCTGTCGATGTCGACATTGCCTGTTTGCCGTCTGTCCATCCCTGTCCCCTTTTAGATGAAAGTCTCTGCGAAGCACTGGCCTTGCCATGCCGGAGTATTGAGCTTTCCTGGTTCGTTGTGGCCGGCCAATTTGGTCCAGCTATGCTGGTTAGAGGTCAAAGCCGCAGTAACTGAGGTTGAAGCTCTTGTTGCACAGCGGAAAATCGGAGATTGCCTGGTTCCGCAGGGCCATGGCCAGGCCTGTCCAGTTGTGGAAGGACGGGTCCTTGACCTTGTAGCGCGCCAGGGCGCCGTTGTCGTCGGTGAGGAGGCAATGCGAGACCTCGCCCCGCCAGCCCTCGTTGAGGGTGACCACGAAACTCGCCGGCGCCAAC